>ERZ772921.203-NODE-203-length-38157-cov-26.519133_pt1 | contig 38157 bp, 22 predicted proteins | sample MGYA00512117_ERZ772921 | MGnify/ENA primary metagenome ERZ772921 (study PRJEB29015, sample SAMEA2737944) | human oral metagenome | biome: human oral; feature: human-associated habitat; material: dental | place: China | collected 2150 ...
GGGGGTGGGCGGGGACGCCGCAGGCTGTGGCGCCTGCGGGTCCGCGCCCTGGAGGCCGTGCCCGACGCCAGCAGGCTCCTGCCCCGGGGTGCCGGGGGCGTCCGGGGGTGGTACTGACTCGCTCACGGCGCCACGCTACCGCCTGCCACACGTCCCCCGCCGAGCACGGGCCCCGCCTCGCGCTCAATGAGCTCCCGGACGGTGGGCGCCCCACCCTCTGCCGAGCACGGGCCCTGCCCACGACCAGTCGGGGCGACCCTGTGGAAGCGGGCCGCGCACCAGGTGCGACAGGCCCCGCCCGCGACCAGTCGGGGCTGACAGGACACGCGCCACGCCCCTGGCGCCGAGCCCGCAGGAACCCAAGGCCTTCGGTTCGCCCGTAAGACGACCACGTCGGCGCATCCCCTGTGCCCCCGGCAGGGGCGGGGCTTCGGCCCGCCCGTAGACGACCACGTCCCTGATGCCGAAGCCCGCGGGCGGTCGTCGGCCCCTGCGACGTCGTCCGCCGCCAGGCCCCTAGACGACCCGCTCCCTGCGGGCCACGGCCAGGGCGTCGGGCAGGGTGAAGTTGCCGTTGTAGAGGGCCTTGCCCACGATGGCGCCCTCAATGCCCTGGGGTACCAGGCCCGCCAGGGCCGCGATGTCGGACAGGTGGGCGATACCGCCGGAGGCCACCACGGCGGCGTCGGTCCGGGCGGCGACCTGCGCCAGGAGCTCGGTATTGGGTCCGCTCAGGGTGCCGTCCTTGGTGACGTCGGTGACCACGTACCGGACGCAGCCGGCGGAGTTGAGCCGGTCCAGGACGTCCCACAGCTCACCGCCCTGCCTGGTCCAGCCCCGGGCCGCCAGGGTGGTGCCGCGCACGTCCAGGCCCACGGCGATCCTCTCCCCGTGCTCGGCAATGACGCGCCCGGTCCACACCGGGTCCTCCAGGGCGGCGGTGCCCAGGTTGACCCGGGCCGCCCCGGCGGCCAGGGCCCGGGACAGGGAGGCGTCGTCACGAATACCCCCGGAGAGCTCGACCTTGATCCCGACCTCCCCGATGATGCGGGCCAGGAGGGCGGCGTTGGAGCCACGCCCGAAGGCAGCGTCGAGGTCCACCAGGTGGATCCACTCCGCCCCGGCCTTTACCCAGTCTCGGGCCGCCTCCACGGGGCTGCCGTAGTCGGTCTCGGAACCGGCCTCGCCCTGGAGCAGGCGGACGGCCTTGCCGCCAGCGACGTCCACGGCGGGTAGCAGGACGAGAGGAGGGGTGTGTCGTGGAACAGGGGGCGGGACGATCCAGGTGGTCATGAGGCCTCTCTCACGGTTTGTCAGGGGACGCCGTCGGCTGCTCCGAGGGCGGTGGGCAGGATCACAAGGTAGTCAGCCAGTTGCGCAGGAGCTGCGCCCCCGCGTCCCCGGACTTCTCCGGGTGGAACTGGGTGGCGCACAGGGCCCCGTTCTCGACGGCGGCGACGAAGTCCTCCCCGTGCGTGGCCCAGGTGGCCAGGGGCAGGCGCATGGGACCGGCATCCATGAGCCCGGCGGGGTCGGTGGTGGCGGCGTAGGAGTGGACGAAGTAGAAACGCTCCCCCTCCACGCCCTGGAACAGGACGGTTCCCCGCGCCGGGCGCACCGGCGACCAGCCCATGTGGGGCACCACCGGGGCGTTGAGGCGACGCACGGTCCCGGGCCACTGCGCCAGGCCCCGGCGTGCGGTGCCGTGCTCCTGGCTGGACTCGAACATGACCTGCATGCCTACGCAGATACCCAGGACCGGCCGTCCGCCGGCCAGGCGCCGCTCAATGAGACGGGGGGCGTGGACGGCGGCGAGCTGGTCCATGACCGCCCCGAAGGCGCCGACTCCCGGCACGAGGAGGCCGTCGGCGCCCTCCACGGCGGCGGGCTCAGCCGTGAGCTCCACGCTGGCACCCACCCGTTCCAGGGCGCGTACGGCCGAGCGTACGTTGCCGCTGCCATAGCTCAGGACGACGACTCTGGGCTGCCTCATAACCGTAGGGTACCGACGACGGCGGGCCGCGTCAGCCCCCGACGGGGTCACGGCGAGGCGCCGCGACCAGGAGCTGGGGGTAGGCGAGGATAATCCTGTGAGACCCCTGGTACCCACTGCCGCACTGCCCCCGATCCCCGGTGTCCGCCTCGACGGCGTCCTGGGGCGGGGCGGCTTCGCCACCGTCTACTCGGGCACGCAGGTCTCCCTGGAGCGGCCCGTCGCCGTCAAGGTCGACTCCCGCGCCCTGGACGACCCGCGCAACCGCCGCCGGTTCCTGCGCGAGGTGCAGGCGTCCAGCCGGATCTCCGGCCACCCCCACGTGGTCTCCCTCATTGACACCGGGGTCCTGGAGGACGGACGCCCCTACCTGGTCATGGAGCGCTGTGACGGAGGCAACCTGGCTGACATGATCGACCAGGGTCCGATACCCGCCTCCGACGCCGTGGCCCTTATTGAGGCGGCGGCCTCCGCCCTGGGCGCCGCCCACAGCGCCGGGGTGCTCCACCGCGACGTCAAGCCGGGCAACATCCTGCTGGACTCCTACGGCTCACCCCGGCTGTCGGACTTCGGCATCGCCGCCATCCAGCGCGAGGGCCAGGAGCCCACCGTCACCCTGGAGTGCCTCACCCCCGACTACGCACCCCCTGAGGCCTTCGCCCTGGCCGCCCCCACCCCCGCCGGGGACGTGTGGTCCATGGGGGCGGTCCTCATGGCCCTGGTCACCGGGCACGGGCCCCGGCGGGGCGTGGGCGGCCAGATCCAGAGCCTGACCCAGATCGTCGGGCGCATTAACGAGCCCGTGGTCCTGGACAGCCCCTTCCTGCCCGCCGCCATGGTCCCCGTCCTGGCCCGGGCCATGGCCCCCGACCCGTCCGACCGCTTCGCCGATGGCCAGGAGCTGACGGCGGTGCTGACGACCCTGCGCGAGGCCCTGGGCGAGGGCCGTATGACCGTGACCGGGCCGATCACGACCCTGCGCCTGAGCCGGTCCCCCGAGGGGGCGCCCGCCCCGGGGTCACCGACGTCCACGCACACAATGGGCCCCACGCCCCCGGGGACGCCGGACGGCGGGGACCGGGGGCGTGGGATCCCGGACGGGTCCGCCTACGCCGCCTCCGAGCGGGAGGTCTCCCTGCGGCGTCGGGCGCTGGCGCTGGGCACGGTGACGGGGCTGGTCGCGGGCGCGTGCCTGGGTGTGGCGGGAGGCTGGTGGGCGTGGGGGGCGCAGACCGCGCAGGTGGCCTCCGGCACACCCTCCGTCACCGAGACGGTACAGGGCACGGCAGAGAGCCTCCCGAGCCCCTCGGAGCCTGCCGAGCCCACCCCGCCCGCTGAGGCCACCGAGGACCCCCAGGACACCGCCAGTCCCGCTGAGGCCGACAACGCCCTGCCGCCCAGCGTGAGCACGACCGGCCCCGCCGAGCCCACCCCGTCACCCACGCCCCAGCCTCAGATCAACCCGGAGCCGCCCTACGCGGTAGGCACCTGCCTGAAGAAGCTCAGCTCGAGCTCTGACCGCTCCACCGCCAAGGCCGTCAGCTGCTCCAAGAACCACTCCTGGACCGTCTTCGCCGTCGGGACCCTGGACCCCTCCACGCCCAGCTCCCTGGACGACGACATGGCCCAGGATCCCCAGGTCGCACGGATGTGCAGGATCGACTTCGCCCGTGCCCTCATCCCCGACATCAACGAGGACGCCCAGACCTACGTGCTGGGCCCCAGCGAGGCCCAGTGGGCGGCCGGCCAGCGCGGCTTCTCCTGCCTGGTGGAGGCGGGGGACTAGGGCGCCGCCCGGGCCGGGCGCCTCGTGGGGGCAGCGCCGGACGCACGCGGCGCCGGGCCGGGGCGTTAGTCCCCGGGCGTCAGCCCTTCAGGACGGCTAGTCCTGGGACGGGCGGCGCAGGCCCCGGCTGAGCCAGCGCATGGTCCGGGGGACCCTGACCTCGGAGGACCTCATGGCGCCGGGGACGTCCTCGGCCCTGGTCACGCCCAGCAGGACGTCCTCGACCACCTGGTCCACCCCGGAGAGGATGAGCCCGGCGCTGGCCTCCTGGCCCGCCTGGCCGCCCACGTAGCCGCGCGCGGTGATGGTGCCCGACAGGCCGGACTCCACGCCCACGTCAGAGGCCAGGTCGGCGGTCAGGAGCACCGCCCCGGCCCGGGACAGGCGGGAGAGGGTCGCGGCCAGCTCCGCGGCCTCGGCGGGCTCGGTGTCCGCGCCCCCCAGAAGCTCCTCAATGTCCCACTCGGCGTGGGCGGAGACGAACTCCTTGACCGCGAACGCCCCCGAGCGGGCCGGGACCACCACGCAGTCCAGGTCGCTCATGGACACCAGGGCGGCCAGCGCCTCCGCGTTGGTCAGCGGGGTCAGGACCACGGCCACCTTGACGGCCTTGGCCTCGGGGACGCCGGCGTCCAGGGCGGCTGACAGGGCCGCCACCTGGGCGCGCTGCTCCTCGGTGAGCTCGTCCTCCTGGGGGGGCTTGTAGGTGTTGTGGGGCACGCTGTCGGGGTCCACCCGGCCGGTCAGCGGCGTCTCCCGAGGCTGCGGCCCCTCTGCGGCCAGCTCGAGCCGGCTGCCCGGGGCCGAGGTCCCGGCCAGGTCCTGGCGCAGATCCGCCGGGAGGTCAAGGTCTCCCATGAGGGCGGCGAACTCGGCGTCAAGGTCGCGTTCCTCTCCGGAGGGACTGGTGGGCTGGCTCATGACAGGGCTCCCTTGGTTGAGGGGATGGTGTCCACGCGGGGGTCGTCCTCCACGGCGGCCCGCAGGGCGCGGGCCAGGGACTTGAACTCGGCTTCAGCAATATGATGGGGGTCACGTCCGGAGATGACGCGCACGTGCAGGCAGATCCCGGCGTGGTAGGCGATGGCCTCCAGGACGTGGCGGACCATGGACCCGGTGAAGTGCCCGCCGATGAGGTGGTGGACAAAGGCCTCGGACTCCCCGGTGTGGACCAGGTAGGGCCGTCCCGAGATGTCCACCACGGCCTCGGCCAGGGCCTCGTCCAGGGGCACGCACGCCTGCCCGAACCGCCGGATGCCGCGCTTGTCACCCAGGGCGACGCGCAGGGCCTCGCCGATGCAGATGGCCGTGTCCTCCACGGTGTGGTGGACGTCAATGTGGGTGTCCCCGCTGGCCCGCACCCTCAGGTCGATCAGGGAGTGGCGGCCCAGGGCGGTGAGCATGTGGTCGTAGAAGGGCACCGTGGTGTCCACGTCCGTGGCGCCGGTGCCGTCCAGGTCGAGCTCGACGACGACGCTGGACTCGCTGGTGACCCGCTCAATACGGGCGGTACGGCTCATAGCTGCTCCTGGGTGGTTGCGGTGGCGTCCTGGCCGGCTCCCCGGGGCACGCCGTCGCGGGAGGGGGCGACGTCGCCGAGCGCGCCGACCAGGGCCTCACGGAACAGGGCCATCTCCCCCGGGGTCCCCACGGACACCCGCAGGCAGCCCTCGGGACCGACCTCGCGCACCAGGACGCCGCGGCCCAGGAGGGCCCGGAAGACGGCGTGGCGGTCGGGCAGGTGGCCGAACAGGACGAAGTTCGCGTCGGAGTCGTAGGCGGTCAGGCCCTGGGAGCGCAGCCAGGTCACGGTGGCGTCACGCTCGTCCCGCAGGGAGGCGACCTGGGCCATGAGCTCCTCACGGTGCCCCAGGGCGGCGCACGCCGCCGCCTGGGTGAGCGCGGAGAGGTGGTAGGGCAGGCGGACCACGCGCAGGACGTCCACCACCGCACGGCAGGCCGCCAGGTAGCCCAGGCGCAGCCCGGCCATGCCAAAGGCCTTGCTCATGGTGCGCGCCACCGCCAGGTGCGGGTAGGCGTCGTCGCGCAGCAGCTCCAGGGCGCTGGGCGTACCGGGACGGCGGAACTCGGCGTAGGCCTCGTCCACCACGACCAGGGCGTCGGTCGGGCCGTCGGCGCCCACCGGGCCGCTGCCGTGGGCGGCGTCCAGCACGGTGGTGAGGTCCTCTAGCCCCAGGGCGGTGCCGGTGGGGTTGTTGGGGCTGGCCAGGAGGACCACGGCCGGGCGATGGCGGGCGATGGCGGCGGTGACGACGCCCGTGTCCAGGGTGAGGTCCTCCCGGCGCGGCCCGGTGACGTAGGTGGTCAGGGTGTCCCGGGCGTACTCGGGGTACATGGAGTAGGTGGGGGTGAAGGACAGGCAGGTGCGGCCCGGCCCGCCGAAGGCCTGGAGGACGTGGAGCATGACCTCGTTGGAGCCGTTGGCGGCCCAGATGTTCTCCCAGGGCAGGCGCACCGCGGACTCGGCGGCCAGGTAGTCGGCCAGGGCCGCGCGCAGGACCGGGAAGTCACGGTCCGGGTAGCGGTTGAGCCCCGTGGCGGCCCGGGCCACGGCGTCGGTGACGGACCTGACGACTGCGGGCGAGGGTGGGTAGGGGTTCTCGTTGACGTTGAGGCGTGCGGGTACGTCCAGCTCAGGGGCACCGTAGGGACTCTGCCCCACCAGGTCCGGACGTACAGGAAGACTCACGCTCACGTACCCGAGTGTACGGGTGTATCCCGTCAACGCCCACCGCTGGGGCCAACGACCCGTTATCCTGGGAAGACCGCCACAGTCCAGGCACACGAACAAGGAGCGTTCCCGTGAGCCAGACAGCACTGCCAGTGCGCCCGCCCGCGGTGGCGGGCTACTTCTACCCGGCCGAGCCCGCCCGGCTGCGCGGGCAGGTGGAGGCCATGCTGGAGCAGGCGCGCGCCGACCTCGCCGTCCCCGGCGCCGGGGACGGGCGCGGCGGTACCGGCCCGTCCGGTCTGGCGGCCCTGATCGTGCCCCACGCCGGGTACGTCTACTCCGGGCCGACGGCGGCCCGGGCCTGGGCGCTGGCCGGGTCCCTGCGTGGACGCCTTAGGCGGGTGGTCATGCTGGGCCCCACCCACCGGGTGGGCGTACGCGCCATGGCCCTGCCCGGGTGCCGGGCCATGGACACCCCGCTGGGCGCGGTGGAGGTGGAGGTGCCTCCGCAGCTGGCGGCCCTGGAGGAGGAGGGGCTGGTGGTGACCCGTCCTGACGTCCACGCCGAGGAGCACTGCCTGGAGGTGCAGCTGCCCTTCCTGTCCACGGTCCTGCCGGGCGTCCCCGTGGTACCCCTGGCGGTGGGGCGGGTCTCCCCCGACCAGGCGGCGCAGGCGGTCCGCCCCTTCCTGGGCGACCCGGGCAGCCTCGTGGTGGTCAGCTCCGACCTGTCCCACTACCTTCCCCTGGCCAGGGCACGCCAGGTGGACGCGGGCACGGTCGCCCGGATCCTGGCGCTGGACCCCGACGTCACCCACGCGCAGGCGTGCGGGGCCACCAGCGTCAACGCCCTGCTCCTAGCCGCCCGTGAGCGCCACCTGGAGGCCGAGCTCCTGGGCACGGCGACCTCTGCGGACACCATTGGAAGCCCTGAGAGGGTGGTGGGCTACTGCGCCGTCGCCCTGCGCTCCCGGGACACCGACGGCGCTGGTAGGTAGGCGACCATGACCCGAGTACCCGCCCCGTCGCCGCCCGCCCGGGCCGGCCTGGTCCTGCTCCCGCTGGCCCGGCAGGCCATTGCCCGCCGCCTGGGGGTCCCCCACACCGCCCCGCCCCCCGCCGGGGCCGACGCCGCCTGGCTCCAGGAGGAGGGCGCCAGCTTCGTCACCCTCACCCTGGACGGCGCCCTGCGCGGCTGCATTGGCTCACTGAGGGCCTACCGGTCCCTGCGCGCGGACGTGGAGGACAACGCTGTGGCGGCCGCCACCAGGGACCCTCGCTTTCCCACCCTCACCGCCGTCGAGCTGGGGGCGGTCCTCCTGGAGGTCTCGGTGCTCTCGGCCCCCGCGCCCCTGGAGGCGGGCAGCCAGGCGGAGCTGCTGGCGAGGCTGCGTCCCGGCGTGGACGGGGTGGTCCTGAGCGCCAGCGGCCACCGCGCCACCTTCCTGCCGCAGGTGTGGTCCGACCTGCCCGACCCGGCCCGTTTCCTGGAGCTCCTGCGCCGTAAGGCCGGGCTCCCACCCGGCTACTGGGGTCCGGACGTGGTGGTCGAGACCTACACGGTCACCGCCTGGAAGGAGGCCGCCCCGGGTGCTAGCATGTCGGGACCAGAGGACCAGCCGGGACCGGGGGACCAGCCGGGACCGGGGGGCCAGCCGGGCACGTCGGTGGACGGTGCCCCGTGAACCGGGTGACGCCGCCCGCCCCCGCGGACCAGCGCGGGGACCGGTACGGCCGTCCGCAGACGGACCAGCACGACCAGGGCGTGCCCGACCTGGGGCACGTGGGCGCCGTGCCGGGGCGCGCTACCCCGGTCCCGGCTCCGGGGGCCGGCCCACGCTATGACCTGGGCCAGGAGCGCACCGACCCGGCCCCGGGGGCCAGCCCGGCCGTGGACGGGGACGGCGTCGACCAGGAGTACCGGGCGCGCTGGTGGCACCCGGTGCCCGACGGGCGTCTGCGCTGCGAGGTGTGCCCGAGGCGGTGCACCCTGCGCGACGGGCAGCGGGGCTTCTGCTTCGTGCGGGCCCGCCACGGGGACGCCATCGTCCTGACCACCTACGGGCGCTCCTCCGGGTTCGTCCTGGACCCGGTCGAGAAGAAGCCGCTGGCGCACGTGCTGCCCGGCTCCACGGTCCTGTCCTTTGGCACCGCGGGCTGCAACCTGGCGTGCAGGTACTGCCAGAACTGGGAGATCTCCACCTCCCGGGACGTGGACACGCTCGCCGCCAGCGCCTCCCCCGCCGCGCTGGCCCGGGCCGCCGGGCGGGAGGGCGCCGTGGGCGTGGCCTTCACCTACAACGACCCGGTGGTGTTCGCCGAGTACGCCATTGACGTCACCCGGGCCTGCCACGACGTCGGGCTCCTGGGGATCGCGGTCAGCGCCGGGTGGATCGAGCCCGCCCCCAGGCGGGAGCTCTTCGGGGCCGTGGACGCGGCCAATATCGACCTCAAGGGGTTCACCGACGACTTCTACCGGCGCGTCACCGGGGCGCGCCTGGCCGACGTCCTGGACACCCTGGTGGAGGTGCGGGCCCTGGGGACCTGGCTGGAGATCACCACCCTGCTCATCCCCGGGTACAACGACTCCGACGCCGAGATAGCCGCCGAGTGCGCCTGGGTCGCCGCCGAGCTCGGGGTCGAGGTGCCGGTGCACTTCTCCGCCTTCCACCCGGCCCACCGCATGCTGGACGTGGCCCGCACCCCGCCCTCCACCCTGGTGCGGGCCCGGGACATCGCCCACGACGCCGGGCTGGCGCACGTCTACCTGGGCAACGTGCGCCTGGCCGACGGCGCCACCACCCGCTGCGCCGGCTGCGGGTCCCTCCTGGTGGACCGGGCGGGCTACCACGTCACCACCTACCGGATCACCCCGCAGGGAACCTGTCCGCAGTGTGGTCGTACGGTTCCCGGTATCTGGGACCCGGCTGGTCCGCCGCCCGAGGTGGGCCAGTGGTGGTCGCGCCGGGTGGAGGTGGGGCCGTAGCCGCCCCTCCCCCGGGGCCTGGCGTCGCCTCAAGGGCGTGGTCGGGGTCATCCCCTCCATGGCGCCCCTCCCCCGGGGCCGGGCGTCACCTGTCTATGGCGGTGCGTGCTCGGGGGAAGCCACCCGGTGCGAGGGGGCAGGCCGCCAGCTCGCAGTAGGCCTCCCAGCCCCCACCGGGCCGGGCCGCGGCTGCGGTCGGGTACGGCCCCGGGGCGCCTCACCCGGGCTGGGAGGTCAGCATAATCTCCTCGTAGTCCAGGTACTTCAGGACGTACTCCACCGACCCGGCCGAGTACAGGCCCAGCTCCCCGGCGTCCAGGAGCGCCTCGCGCTGGGCCCGGACCACGTCCAGGGCCGTGGCCCGGGCGGAGACCAGGTCGTGGTGGCGGGCCTGCGGGTCCTTCCAGCGCTCGGCGGCCAGGGCGGTGGAGACGACGTACTCGCCGTTCGCCTTGTGCACAATGCGTGCGTCCCGGTCCGCGGCGTCGTGCTCGACGACCTCCCCGGGTGCTGGCACCAGCTGGCGGGACGGCAGGACGGTGGGGCCCTCGCCGCGCTCGGCGACGACCTCCTTGGCGGCGGTGACGAGGAGACGGACGAGCTCGCCGCGCTCCTCCTCGCCAGCGGGGCCCTCCATGGAGGGGCGCACGACCTTGACCATCCACGGCAGGGTCAGGCCCTGGATCACCAGGGATCCCGCGGCCACCAGGACGGCGACCAGGAGGAGGAAGGGACGGTTGGGGGCCGAGGCGGGCAGGGTCTGGGCGGCCGCGAGGGTGACGGCGCCGCGCATCCCGGCCCAGACAATGACCGTGCCCTCCCGCAGGCCCAGCGGCTCGTCGCGGTAGTACTCCACGTCCGCGCCCCGGCGCCGGATCCTGTTGACGGCCGCCGAGGCGCGGCGCTGGGTGCGCTCGGAGCTGACCGGCAGGTGGTGCAGCCGGAGCGCCCGCTTGAGGCGGCGCCTGACCCCGCGCCGGTGCGGGTCCCAGGGGATCTGCATGTCCTCGGGGACCTCGCCGTGGGCAATGGCCTCACAGCGTCTCTCAAAGGCCTGGACGGGCTCGCTCATCTCCTCCCACCGGGTGGCGTGCCGCTCGGCCCGGCGTCGCAGCCAGGCCAGCATGGGGGCCACGACGGCGGCCCGGACCGCCACCGTCAGGCCTCCGGCGAGGACGGCGAGCCAGACGGCGGTGGTCATGCTGGGGCCCGCGGCGGACACCTCCTCGACTATGCCGAAGAGCTGAAGGCCCATGACCAGGAAGATGAACCCCTCCAGGACGAGCTCGACGGTGTGCCAGGTCTCCTGCCCGGCGATACGGTGGTCGGGAGGCAGGAGACGCGGTGAGCGGTGGCCGGTGACCAGCCCGGCGACGACGGCGGCCACGAGCCCGCTGCCGCCCAGGTGCTCGGCGGGGACGGCGGCCAGGAAGGGGATGGTGAAGGAGATGACCGTGTCCACCGAGGCGTCGGTGATACGGGCCCGCAGGTGCAGGGTGAGCTCCCCGACCGCCCAGCCCACGACCAGGGCCACCAGGACGGCGGTGGCGAAGTCGCCCACCACCCCGGCCACGGTCACGGTACCGGCCGTGGCGGCGGCGACGGCGGAGGACAGGACCACCAGGGCGGTGGCGTCGTTGAGCAGGCCCTCGCCCTCCAGGACCGTGATAATGCGCTGGGACACGCCCAGGCGCCGGGCTATGGAGATGGCCACGGCGTCGGTGGGGCTCAGGACGGCTCCCATGGCCACGGCCCAGGCCAGGGAGAGGCTGGGGACCACGAGGGTGAGCACGGCGCCGATGACGGCGGCGGAGACGGCTACCAGCAGGACCGCCAGGACCGCCACGGGGGCCAGCTCGCGACGGAAGTTAATGGTGGAGATGCTCACGGCGGTGGCGTAGAGCAGGGGCGGCAGGACCCCCTCGAGGATGATCTCCGGCTCGACCTCGATGGCGGGCACGACGGGCAGGAAGCCCACGACGATCCCCAGGCCCAGGAGCAGCAGGGCCGGGGCCACCTTGACCCGGTCGCTGAGCTGGGTGGCCCCGGCGATCACCAGCAGCCCCGCTACGGCGACAATGAGTAGGTCCATGGTCCAAGCCTACGGTCCCGCGGGCCCCGTGACGTGCGGGCCTGTGACGTGGGGGCCGATCGTGTCGCCCGGGGGGCGGGCCCGGGGGCGGTCGAGTTCCCGGCCAGGGCACGCAGGCAGCTGGCCCGCCCGGACCGTCCTACCGGCGCCACCGGCACCCCGGAGCCGTGTCGGTGGGGCCGCTTATAATGCGGACGTGGCTGACCTTGATCGTCTTGCGCTCGTCCTGGTCGTCTTCGGGCTCGCGACGGCTACGGTCTGGCCACCGTCGTCGCCGTGGGCGAGCACTCCGACCCGCATCCAGGACTGTAAGGCCCTCGACCACCGAGACGCAGATTTGAGAACACCAGCCGGAAGCAGGAGCGAGAGATATGGGACAGGACGATGTTTTTCAGGCAGTAAAACTGCCGTTCTCACCTCAAGAGTACCCCTGTACATGGAATCTTCCCGATGTTAGGTCAGAAAACAGAGATAACGGTGATAGTCGACGCGATGGCGACGAAAGCGGGACCGTAGAACTAAACGGGACGCTAGATCTCACAACCGGGCACGATCCGCGTGGGTCGTTTTATGGGGAGCTGCCGATTATCTTCAAAAACGGTAAGGCCGACCTTCCGCAAATCGGCAGTTTTGACCGTCTTACCGGAAGGCTGTCTGCTGGCACCTATTTCGTTCTAATAAATGGACAGCATAATTACTGGTACATTGATCGCGGATGCGCTAACGGAGCGTTTGCGATACTCTCAGAGAAGCCTTTCAAGAAAGATGAGCATCGTACGTATCGGTCAATAGAGCTGCAGCTGGAGGGACTCGATAGAATTATCGACGTCAGTCCGGCCGAAACACAATTTGACGAGGAAAAATCGTCCCCCTCGATCGCGCGCAACAACAAATGCTGGAAGTGGCATCGTGACAATGTTTCAATGAAGCTATACTTTGCTGGGCGGAGGCGCAGCGATCCCCATAGCTTTGCCACACCATTTGCACCTGTTCTGCGGATTGACGCTGTCAGCCCCTTGACCGTTGTCGACTGGTGGCTGAACTGGGTTATTCCTCTTCAAGAGATCATTGCGTCCGCGATCGGCCATACTCCGGATGTTATGTACATGCTCGCGATCGCAGAACACACTTCGAAGCGAGAACAAAGAGATCAGATATTTAAATGTGACATCAAACAGGAGTCCATATATCACAGCACCGACACGACAAGAAGAAGTGAATCTGCAATTAAAATTCAGGAAGACAATATTAATCTTCTGGATCTTTTGATGAAGTACCAAGAACTCCTGGCGTCGCATCATCCACTCACAGAGACATTTCAAAGCGTCGCCCTATCCTCTGACCAGCACCCACGCTCACGATTCCTCCTCCTTATCCAAGCGCTGGAAGGTCTGCATGGATTCGAGCATTACGAGGAGGAAGACAAACAGCGTCGAGAATACAAAAAGAGGAAAAAAGAAATCCTGGACCGAGCGACGAAGGGAGCAATCACGAAAGACGATTGTAAATTTCTAGAAGAAAATGCGATGTCACATCCATTTGTCACTCTCGAAATCAGGCTGATTACGATCTTTGACACTCTTCCCTCTGGAGTCAGAGAGAATCTCAATGGAAGCGCACTCATTAGACAATTTCGAGAATTGCAACAGGAACCGAACATGAGAATGGAGGCGGCACTCGCGAGAATGCGCAACAAACTCTCGCACGGCGTGATTAGTCTCAATCCAAATGACCTCAATGACGTAGTCGAGACACTATACCGCGTCGTTCGCGCAGAGCTGCTCCGCGTCCTAGGAGCTCCAGAATCGTGTCGAATGCGACTGCTCAAAGACGCCGAGTCATAACACTGCACTGCCGCCGAGCCGTTGTCAATCGTCAACACCCTTTGCGCAGGGCCGGACCCGCTCATAGAGATGGCGGAAACAGACTTCCAAGATCCGTCCCCGGCGATGCGAGCACGGGAATTCGTGGGAAAGTCTCAAGAGAGGAAACCCCATCGTTGAGACCGACGCACCCGAACCCTCTCGGATGTCAAGCGCCGAAGCTCAAGCCCGCGTATTGGCCGCGATTGCGGCCCGCGCCTATAGCGACGAACAAACACAGCACGTGCCAGCGTGCTCGTATGGGCGGGACGCTCAGCACACGAGGAGGCGTTCGCGGGCGCGGGTGGCGGAGACGTAGACGAGGTTGCGGTCGCGATGGTCGTCCCTGGTGTGCTGCAGGGCGGAGGCGTCGCGCACCGCTACCGCCCGGTACTCCAGGCCCTTGGCGCGGTGCATCGTCATGACGCGGACGGCGTCGGGGAGGGTCTCCTCGTTGGTGGTCCGTCCGACCTCGACGGCGGGTATCTCCGCCTCGGTGAGCAGCCCCACAGTGTCCTCCACGCCCTCGCGGCTGACACGCACGACGGCGATCTCCTGGCGCCTCATCGGCCTGTCCTGGTCCGGACTGACGAGGCGTCGCAGCCACTCGGTCAGGGCGGCGTCAGAGTCGGACGGCAGCCCCGCCTCACCAGGCCGGTCCACCGGTGGACCGGAGAAGACCGAGCGGGCGCCGCGGAGAGTGTCGGACTGTTCGTCGAGGTCGTCGGCGTCGGGGTCAGCCACGCCGAGGGACCAGGAGAGGATCTCCTTGGAGGTGCGGTAGTTGACAGTAAGCCTGCGCGAACGCCCTCGTGTCTTAATGCCGAAACGACTCAGCGGGACGGGGCGCCCGTAGATGCGCTGGTGGGCGTCGCCGACGATAAAGAGGTCATCCTGTCCCGGGGGGACGACGCCACGCAGAAGACGCCAGTGCGCGGCGGTGAGGTCCTGCGCCTCATCAACCACGACGTGCCGGATTCCCAGGCGCTCTGCGAGCTTCGAGTCGCGGCCCAGGAGAAGAGCAGCCCGGTGCGGGACCTGCGACCACAGGTAGCGGCCGTCAATATCGAGGGCGTTGGTAAGCCGCTCATAGGCCTTCCACACGCTAAGACGCTGACGTCGGGACAGGCGCGAGCCGCGACCTACTCGCGGGGTCGCGAAGTAGTCGTCCCGGCTGCTTATGGCCCCCGTGAGGATGACGGACTCGATCTCCTCGGCGAGGTCGAGGCCCGCTGGCAGACCCGTCATCCCGTCGGCGGCATCCGCGACGTAGTCCTTGTACTCACTGGAAGTCAGTGCTCGGCGTCCGTCCAGCCACTTCTCTCCCTCAGGGGACTGCCGCAGGACCCGGTGGGCGAGCGCGTCCACGGTCAGGACCCCCACGCGGCTGCCCGCCAGTCTCTGCCCGGCCAGTGTGTCGAGCTGGGTGCCGATCGTGGTGGCGAGGTTCTTGGTGTAGGTCAGCAGGAGGACCGCGGGCATCAGCCCGGTGGCCTGCCCGGCAGTCTGCTCGCACAGGAAGCGCGCACGGTGAATGGCGGTGACGGTCTTGCCGGTCCCGGCGCCGCCGGTGACCCGGTAGGGGCCGTTCCAGCCCGTGTGCCGGGCAAGAGAGGCCTGGGTCGGGTGGAGCCAGACGCGCCACGCCGCCAGGGGCCCCTCAAAGGCCGCCTGGACGGCCGCGGAGTCCTCGGCGTCGACGAAGACGATCTGGGAGATGGGGCGGCGCATGGCCTCAACGAGGTCGTCCGTGTCAACCTCCCCGACGGCGAGGTACTCCTCGCGCACGGCCTGGACGTCCTTGCCCGCCAGGAGGTCGAGGACAATGACGCCCTGCGTGAGGGGCAGGTCCTCTGCGACGGACTCCGCCTCCTGCTTGGTCCGGGCGGCCACGAGCTCCTCGGCGGAGTCCTGCCGTATCCCCAGCTCGACCAGTACAGCGGGATCCCATCCGTGAAGGGGCGACGACGTCGCGGGGGCCGTCGGCGCCGCAGCAGCCTCCGCGTCATTCACCCGCTGCGTACTCGCGGTACTGGCTTTATCCGGTGAGCCCGTTCTATCCGCGTCCTGCCCGGCAGCGGGACGGCTCGCGGCAGCATCCTCGGCCTCCAGCTCCCGGGAGGCTCGGACGGCATCGGCGTCGAAGATGTCCAGGGCCCCGGTTGCCGTGTTGACGCCGATCGTGACGTGCTCGGCGTACTTGTTCGCCTTGTCGTGCGTGTCCACGGCGAGCAGGCCGTAGACGTCGGCCCCGGCCTGGATCATGACGGCGCGGTGGTTGAGGTCGACGCGGGCGGTGCGCACGCGCGGGTCCGCGGCGTTCTTGAGCGACTCAATGTTCAGGCCCGGGCGCCCGGTCTGGATCTTGGCCATAAAGGCCAGGACCCTGCTCCTGAGGGTGCCGTCCAGTTTGTTGACCTGGTGGGCGAAGCGCCGCGTCATAAGGATGATGGGCATTATTTCTCTCCTGCGAGGTGAGCCATAATGAGATCGGTAGCACGGTCTGCGGCATCCAAGACGTTGAGGACGGTGAAGCCCCGCGCCTGGAGGTAGTCGTCGCGTTCGGGGTCAGCGTCCACGACGACGGCGAGGTGCTCGTCGTCCCAGAGGAGCTCAATGGGCCAGCTGACGCGATCGTCCCCGACCTCCTCCCCCACGAGGGGAAGCCTCGCCCCGCGGTGTCGCAGTGCCTCCGTGCACAGGCGGAGCTTGCTGCTGACAAGGTCGAGGACCTCCTCCCACGCCGCGGCCTGCCCGGCGTCCTCCGTCCCACCGGGGCCAGGCGGGGGCGGTGTCTCCGGCTCCTCCGCCCGGGTACCGTGGGCGGGCGCCACGGTGGCGGACTCGGGCGGGGCCTCCAGGATGGTGGGGGTGGAGGCGGTAAAGGCGCAGGCCTCCCGCGGGGGTGTGGAGCCGTGCGCGGGTGAGATGCCGAGCATCTGGAGGACGTTGCCCCACCGGAGCCAGTCGTGCCACAGCTCGGCGAAGCCGGGCCGGACGACGTCCGTGTCGGCGTCGGGAAGACGCAGGTAGGCGCTCACGCTGTGCTCGGGGCGGGTGGGGTCCTGCACGGACAGGATGATCGGCAGGCCCGTTGCGGTGCGGCAGGGCAGGAGGAGGACGTCCTGGGGGCCGGTGGTCGGGACGGGGGTGCCGGCGCCCAGGGAGTCAATGGCCGCCGGCAGGGCGTCCGCGGGCACGTAGCAGGGCGGGAGGGAGGGGTCCTGGTGGCTGCCCGCCAGGGCCACGGCGACGGCGGCGGCCGCCTTCTGCCACAGGTCGCTGTCGGGGTCCTGGAGGATGGCTGTGAGCAGGTCCAGCGGGTTGGACCACAGGGCCGTGGTGCGCGGATCCTCTAGCCGGGCAGCCACGTCGGTGCGCACGGTTGAGCTCATCCACGGCGCCGACACCGCCCTGGCGGGGTTGTCGAGCTCACGCTGCGCCTCCTCGACGTCGTCCCAGGTCAGGGAGATGACCAGCTCCCCGCTCTGGCGCAGGCCGTGGCGGAGGCGCGCGTCGGCACCGAGCCGGTTGAGACCTCCCTGGCCGGCGTGGAAGGCGCGTCCGTCGAGGTAGACGTTGACGGTGGCGCCGCGGTGGTCCTCCCTGGAGAGGGTGTAGTCGGTGACGGTCCCCCGCACCCGGCGCTGGGCGCGCACCACCCACCCGATGAGGTCGGTGCCGTCGGCGGACGGGACGGTCAGGCGCATGCTGGTGTAGCCGTCACCGGTGTCGACGGGCGTCACCCTGCCGCCGTGGGCCTCGGCCCAGGCGGCGAGGTAGCGGCGGAAGCGGGCTTCGAGGACGGACTCGGGCTGGGCCTGGACGGTGATGTCGTCCAGGGAGTCGATCCTCTCGGTGGCCCACGGTTCCAGCAGGTTCTCAAGGACCTCGATGCTGCGACGGCGTGAGGCCAGCTCGAGGTGAATGGTGGGGAGGACACCGAGCACGCAGTGGTGGCAGCCGTCCCTGCTGCCCGCGCAGCGGCAGGAGCGCAGGTGGGTGAGGGCCCGGCCCAGGACGCCGCGCAGGACCTCGGGGTCGGCGTAGCGGTCGAGGTAGCCGGTGCCGCCGGGAACGGTGTCGGCGACCACCAGGTAGCGGGTGGGCACGCCCTTGCTGCGTCCGGGCACGTCGCGGATATCCAGGTGCTGCGGGTCCCCGCCCAGGTCGAGTCGGATGCCGAGCATGAGCGCGGCCTCGAGCGCGACGAGCTCGGCGGGGTCGTCCAGGGCGGTCTCGGGCAGGAGGACGCGCAGCGCCTGGGTGGTGAGCTCGTGCTTGAGGTATATGCGGGTCCATTTCTCCTTCTCGCCCCGGCGGGTGCGGCAGAAGCCGCGGTGCCGCACGGCCTGACCAGCGTTACTGCCCTCACGCAGGTCGACGACGCCGCACATGGTGCAGGTGAGGAAGCCCGGGGCCTGGTGCTCGGTGCCGCCGACGACAAGGCCGGGTCCGGAGCGTGAGAGCGGGCCGAGGTTGTAGCTGCGGACGACGGCCCGGCCCAGGTGCTCCACGCCGAAGGTGTAGTCGCTCAGGCGCCAGGCGGAGGTGACGGAGTCCTGGGGGTCTACGCCCCAGGCCATGTCGAAGGCGAGTCGGGAGCGCTCCTCCATGGAGTCGGTGATGGTGGTGTCCTCGATGCTCACCACGGAGGAGACCCGTCGCAGAGGCCTCATGGTGACTCGCTGACCCACGTCGGTGACGCCGAGGCTGTGGCACTGGGGGCAGCCCTCTGCTCGCGGGCTGGGACCGGACCAGCCGCAGGCGGGGCAGATGCAGGTGAGGCCCGCAGTGGCCTCGTCGGCGTTGAGGTCAATGGCGTCCACGACCACCTTGCGGCCGTAGGCGTAGAAGCTGGCCCCGGGTGCGAGCTCGCTCAGGGCGGTGGCCGAGGGGCGGGTGACCTCGTAGTCGACGTTCTGGATGTCCGAGGTGGCGCTGTCCTGGCTGTCGCCGCGCCACCACAGGTGCGCCTCCAGGGTGGTGGAGTCGTCCAGGAGGTTGTAGCCGGGCAGGAGGCCCTCGCGTCCCAGCGCGGTGAAGGTCTCGTTGATCTCGGGGTCGTTGAGGTGGCGCGTCTGACGGCCGCGGAGTGCCCTCGCCTCCCCGCGGAGGCGCTCGAGGTCGCGTTCGTCCGCCTCGTCGCGGTGCCCGAGAGCGAGGAGGCGGTTGATACTGGCTTGTGTCTGCTCGCTCTGCTCACGCAGGGCACGGGTCTCGGCGTTCCACCGGCTGGCGATCCTGTCCACGGCGGCGGGCAGGCCGACGCGGCAGTGGGCGATGAGGTGGTCACGGGCGGGGGCGACCTCGCCAGGGAAGAGCGCGAGGAAGGAGTCGACGAGGGTCTCGGCGTGGGTAGAGACGTAGCCGGTGAACGTGTCGAGCCAGCAGGGCGCCGGGTCTGCGGCCTCTCCCCCGGTGCCGCTGGGACCGGGGCGGCGCGCGTCGCGCCACTGCTCGAAGACCGTCCTGATGCTGCCGGGCGGCGCGGGGACGGAATCGGGGACGGCGGTGTCCAGGACGTGGGCGGTGAGCTGGCGGGTGAGGAGCTCGGTGGCGCGCAGGTAGGCGGCCGGGGGCCGCACGACGCCGTCGAGGAGCTCAGCGGGCTCCTCGAGGTAGGGCATGGTGCGGGTGGTGGGGCGCACGACGGCCAGGACGAGGGCGTTGCCGTCACTACGGCCGGCGCGGCCCACGCGCTGGAGGTAGCTGGCGGTGGTGCGGGGAAGGGAGGCGAGGCAGACCACGGAGAGGTCCCCGATGTCCACGCCGAGCTCGAGGGTGGGGGTGCAGGTCAGGACGTTGGGGTCCGTGCCGGTGTCGGAGCGGGCGAAGGCCTCCTCCAGCTCCTCGCGGCGCTGGCGGTCCAGGAGGGCGGTGTGCTCCCGGGCCTTGATGGGGCGCAGGCGCCCCTGGGTGTAGAGGGCGCGGTAGTAGTCGGCGCCCTGCCCCACCCCGCCCTCTGAGGCAGCCTGGCCCGGGGCGGGGCCCAGGGTCCCGGTGCAGTGCCACCGGGTGCACCGGGCACCCGTCCAGACGGCGCCGCGCTCCGGGGCGACGGTGAGGACCTGACGGCACCGGTCGCACACGAGCCTGGCGGCCTCACGGGTGTCGATGACCAGTCTCTTCGGGTTCAGCCCGTAGGTGCGGCCGGTGGGCGTTGACCGGGAGTCCAGGACGCCCCGGCCGGCCAGGAGCTCGGCGGCCTCGCGCAGGAGGACCCCCGCGGAGCCGTCCGTCGGGCCGTCGCTGACGTCCAGGCAGCGTCGGGTCCAGTCCCCCGCCCAGGTGGTGGGGGCGCCGTTCAGGGTGATGAAGTCGCTGTCCTTGTCGGTCCTGCCGGTGGTGAGGAAGCCGGGGCGGGCGCTGCGCGGGCCGAAGCGGTGCATGGCCCGGTGGCGGGCGCCGCCTCCGACGAGCCAGGTGCGTCCGTCCTGGTCGCGGTAGGGATTCAACCAGGGGTGGGCGATGCCTCCGGCCAGGCGGAGGTGGTCCAGGAGCCCGAGGAGCCACTGCTCGTAGGCGCGTCGGGGCGCCTGGGTCCCGGGGACGTAGCCTGCGCTGTTGAGGTGGGACTCGCGCAGGATATCGGCGACGTCGGAGAGGTCCTCACCGGTGAGGTCGACGTCGACGTTCCAGGAGCCGGTCAGCTCCAGGGTGCGTCCGAGGCGGGCGAAGAGCCCTGCCTCCAGGTGGGCCTCCTGGGCGAGGCGCTGCCGGACGGCCTTGTGGCGTGCCCCGCCCTTGTCCGCGGCGAGCCAGGTGTTGTCCCGGTCCCAGCCCATGCGTCGTACCAGGGACGGCGGGGCCAGGAGGTAGAGCTCCTGGTCGCCTTCGTGGCGTCGTGTCGTGGCCGGGACGAGGTTGTGGGAGAGGTCCTCCAGGGTGGTCCGTCCTCCGGCGGCGCGGGCGGCGCGGTAGAGGGCGGAGCGGAGGTTGAAACGGAAGGCGCGGGCCTCGATGAAGGCGGCCCGGTGGGCGGCGTCCTGGACGGAGTCGGTGAAGACGAGGGTCTTCTTCTCCTCGTCGGACAGGTGGGTGGAGCCGAAGGCCTGGGACAGGGCGACGGACAGGAGGGTGGAGGCGGCTGTGCCCATGAAGCGGACGGCGTCCCGGGTGCCGCAGGCGGGGCAGGTGTCGCGCCTCGCGTCGTCCCCGGTCAGGGGCTGGTGGACGGGGATGAAGCGCTGGTGGGCCTCGGACTCCTCCGGGGCGGGGCGCAGGAGGGCGGGACCCGAGGGGTCGAGGAGGTGAGCGCCTTCAGGGTCGGCGGCGCGCATGAGGTAGCGCAGGTGGGAGTGGTCGGTCGAGGAGACGCCCGCCTGCCAGATGGCCAGGTGGTGGGCGTTCAGGGCGCCCTCGGTGTGGCGCTCGGCGGTGCCCGGCTTCAAGGCGGCCCAGCCGGAGGCGCCGCAGGAGCGGCAGTAGACGGCGGGGAGGAAGGTGGCACCTTCCTCCTTCACGGTGGTGGGGGTCCACCAGGTGAAGGAGGGCTCGGCGGAGACCTCCCGCAGGAGTCGGTGGACGTCGCGGACCCAGAGCTGGACCTGGACGTCAATGAGGGGACGGAGGCGTCCTGTGGCCGGATCCTGTGTGCGGGCGTAGGATGCGAGGGCGAGGAGGCGGCTGAGGGCGCTGACGCCGACCCGGCGGGTGGCGGGGTCGGTGGAGTACCAGGGGCGCATGGTCGCCCGCCCCAGGGCCATGAGGGCCTCATCGACGGTGACGGGGCGCGTGCCCAGGACTCTCAGGAGGGTCTGTCCCACGGCGTGCCCGGTGAGCCGCTGGCCCAGTGCGACGGGGTCGGAGAGGTCGTCGGTGGCGGGCTTGCCGTCGTCGGTGACGAGGACGGACTGGGCCAGACGCCTCCAGCCAGCGGCGTCCGTGGGGGCGCTGACGGCGGCGATGTCACCCGGGTCCGGGAAGATCCGGGTGGCGTTCTCCCCCGGCCCGGGGAAGGCCTCGTCGGGGGTGAGACGGTCCTCGGTAATGACGCAGTCCGCCTCGAAGGGGCGTCCGAAGACGGTCCGGGCGAGGTCCCGCATGGGGGCGGTGGCCGCGTCAGCGCCGCCCGGATCGGGGCGGCCGTCCGGGGAGCGAGAGGAGGTGAGGTCGCCCAGGGTCGCGGAGGTGGCGACGGGGACGACGTCCCCCAGGGGCTGCCCCGGCCGGGCGATACCCAGGGCGGCGCCGAGGCGGCGCAGGAGCATGGCGACGTCGGTGCCCTGGGCGCCGTCGTAGGTGTGGAACTCGTCCAGGACGAGGTAGTGCAGATCCTGCCCGGCGCCGCGCCACAGGTCCGCGTGGCGGGGGTCCATGAGGAGCAGGTCGAGCATCTTGTAGTTGGTGAGCAGGATGTGGGGCGGGTGGGTGCGCAGGGTGTCCCGGTGGTCGATGACGTGCTCGGCACTCATGACGCGATGGTGCCCGTCACCGCCAATGTAGAGGCCGACGCGCACCCCGTCCAGCTCGGGGGCGCTGCTCACGGTCTGGGCGATGCGACGGGCCTGGTCGGTGGCCAGGGCGTTCATGGGGTAGAGGATGATGGCGGTAATGCCGCTGGGGCCCCTGCCGTGGGCGCGGCGCGCGTGGTCCAGCAGGGGCAGGAGGAAGGCCTCGGTCTTGCCGCTTCCGGTGCCGGTGGTCACGAGCGTGGGCCGTGGTGCGTGGTCGCGGCTGCTCAGGCGCTCAAAGGCGCGGGCCTGGTGCAGGTAGGGGGTGAACCCGGCGGGCATCCAGCTCAGGGGGCTGGCCCAGGTGGGGGCGACGCTGCGGAAGGGCGGACGCAGCCTCAGGTAGGGGCCGCGGAAGATGCCGTGCTCGGAGGAGTCGAGGAAAGCGGCCAGGACATTGCGCGCGGCCGGGTCGGCCAGGGAGTACGTGGTGGACAGGTACTCCACGAGCCCGGTGCGGACGTCCTCTGCCAGGAGGCTCGGCAGGCTGGGGGTGAAGGCGGCGTGCCTGCCCCGGGACGGTGCAGAGGTGCCCATTACCAGCCGCCTGCGGGGTGGGGGCCTGGGGACGGGCACTGTCCTGAGGGCGTCCAGGGGCAGGTGCGGGAGTCGAACGTCTTGCGTCGGGCCAGTGAAGCGGTCAGCGCACGGCTGTACGTCTCATTGATCCAGCGTGCGACCAGCAGGCTTGAGACCATGGCGGCTCCAGCGGCCCGGAGCGTCAGGGTGGCGTCTCCGACAGATGCCCCGGTGGTCCAGGTGTCATCAACGACAAGGACATGACCCCACTCACCGTTTCCTTCCTCGACGGTGAGGGAGCCGCTGCCGGCTATCTGGTGGGCCTGGTGCGGGACAGTGGTCGGCCGGAGGTGAAGACGGGTGAGGCCAGCGAGAGCGGGCAGGGCCCGCACCATGTCCCCAAGAATGTGCGCGAGCGCGTGGTAGCGGTGAGAGGGGTGGCTGAGTGAGGGGATGTAGGTGATCGCGCTGACAGGGGTCCCGCTCAGTGCTGCCAGGCACGCGTTGTGCCGAAGCATCTCGGCAAGGAGGGCTCGTACCTGCCCGTAGTCCCGGTTGGGTACTCCGCTCTTGTAGTTCCGCATCATGTACCCGGTCTGCTGTCCGCCGACAGCGTAGATGCCGAAACCCACCTGGTCGGGCACGGCCCCGGGGACAGCGAGAAGACGTTGGCACGAACGGCAGTGGGATGAGTCGGGAGCCAGTTCGGTGCGGCACAGGGGGCACAGGGGCACGTCTGCGGCTGTGGCATTGCGGGTGTAGGTACCTAATTGGCTATTGAGCACCTCGGTGTTGCAGTCCATGTTTTCTCACTGCACTCCGAGGAGCTGGCGCTCGTGGATGATGGTGTCCACTGCGTTCAGGACGTCCTGGCTGCGTCTGGCCACTGTGACGCCGGGGCGGTGGGCGTAGTGGGCTCCCCAGGTGGTCTCGCGCACGACCCGCTCGGTGAGGATGAGGCCGCGGCCGTGGTCGAGGGCCTTGCGGGCCTGGATGCGGGTCCCGGAGTGCTCGCCCGCGGCGACGACGACGGTGGCCAGCCCGTACCCGCTCATGACGGCGTTGCGCATGGGGAAGGTGATGCGTGACCCGTGCGTGCCCGGGGGGAACTGGGTGGCGACCAGTCCTCCCGCGGCCACGACGCGGCGGCGCAGGTCCTTGTTCCCTGCCGGGGAGGTGGAGTCGATCCCGGTGCCCATTATGGCCACGGTGCGCCCGCCTCGGGCCAGGGCCTCCTCGTGGGCGACGGTGTCCGTACCCGCCGCGAGCCCGGAGACGACGGTCAGGCCCTGGCCGACCAGCGCAGCCGCGACCGTGCGCGCGACGTCCGCCCCTGCGTCGTCCAGGCGGCGCGTGCCGACGACGCACACCCCCAAGTCGTGCTGCCGAAGCGATCCCTCGGCGTAGAGCAGGGCGGGGGCCTCGCGGACCTCGGCGAGGGTGGTGGGGTAGGCGGGGTCGAGGATGCTGGTGATCGTCATGCCGGTGGCGAGCCACTTCGAGATGTCCTGCCGGGCGGCCTCCACCAGGGCGTCAGGGCCGAGGGGGAGCTCTACGGCGCCGCCCCGCAGCTCGTCCAGGACCGCCTGCGGGTCGCGGGTCTCCAGCAGACGCAGGACACGCTCGGGCTGACTGACGTCCCGGGCGGGCGCACGGGTCACCGCCAGGACGAGCGCAAGACGATCAAGGTCAGCCACGTCCGCATCATAAGCGGCCCCACCGACACGGTTTCGGCGCACTGGTTCTAGCGTCATGACCCGGGCCGCCCCTTCTGTGCGCCCTGGCCACCATCCCCCAGGGGCCGGCCAGCGGCGTCAGTGAGGCCGCCGGCGGCGAGGCGGCGGCAGAACTCGGCGTGGGCGGCGGTCATCTCGGCCTCGCGGTCGGCCTTGGTGAAAGGGGCCTCGTAGCGGGAGAGGAAGTCGGTGTAGGGGCCTTCCTCATACCAGGTGGTCGGCGGCTGGTCGGTGGCGGGGTCCAGGCCCTCGTCCTCCATGTCCTGGATGTAGGACATGAGGGCGGGGTGGTCGGCCTTGTCCTGGTGGACGCCGTAGGCCTGGTGGTGCCTGGCGATCTGGCGGCCCAGGGAGTCGAACCACATGGTGTGCTCATACTTGCGCAGCACGCCGAACTGGGCGCGGTAGATGAGGCAGAGCTGCTCGGCGGTGAGCCCCAGCATGATGGCGCCCAGGGCGTCGGTCTCCACCAGGGCGGCGCGGCGCTCGTAGTCGCTGCGCAGGGGCGTGTCCATGGTCCAGGTGGACAGGCCGAGGTCGCCCGCGTGGTCCCAGGTAATGGGCTCCTCCCCCGCGCCCGGGTCAGCGGGGTGCGGGGCCTCGGCCCGCGCCCGCTTGCCGACAGCGAGGGCGGGCCAGTCGGCGAAGGCGGGGGTCCACGCATCCTCCGGGTCCGTCAGAGGAGCGAGGGCCTTCCACAAGGGCTCGAAGTCCCGGGTGAGGCAGTTGAGGCGAAGCGTCCGCAGCAACAGGTAACGCCAGGCCGGGTGCTTGGTGGGGGCAGGGAGCTTCTCAATAAACTCGGTGTGAACATGCGTCTGCCCGGATACCTTGACGAGGTAGTCCCACGGCAGCGAGCACCATTGACCGCACATGAGGACGGTCGCAAGAGCGTCTTCTGGACGGGGCGAGAACCCCCCCGGACAATCGTCGCGCAGCGGCGATTGTCCGCGTTTACGGGCATGGACAGGCGCAGCGCATGTCGATGCCGTACACGAGTGTACGGCATCGACATGCGCTGCGCCTACCGGAATAAGGGCGGAAATGAGTGAGCGCTCGGTCTCAGAGTCAACCATACTGCGTACAGCAACACGCCAGTAGTTCCAGGATGGTTCTCCGTTCCAGCGATCAATTCGCGCCTCGTACTGTTCACGTGTTACCGCACGCTGATAGTTGGTGCGAGGTACGCAAAACTCGGACAGTTCCTCCAGATCCCATGATGCATAATCTCCATTGCTTCTAGCAGTAACATTAGGGCATTTGTAAAACGGATTTCCTGCATAAAAATGAGGTCCCTGCAGAACTGCATCGCGCCAGTGAGACGGAGTCGTCGAACTCCACTTGATAGTACCATCAACTTTAGATCCACGCTCATGCCAACAAGCTGAAACCAACATACCCCACAATCCTGCATCAACATCGACAGATGATAGCGTCGCCAGCACGTCCTGGTGGTCGTGCAACAGGGGGCGCATCAAACGAGCCTGCGAGGCAGGAACACCTGAATCATCAATGAGTTTTCCCCAAACACGAAGCACTTCATTATCCACCACAACCACGCGCGCAGGGTGCGGACGACGATCCCATCCACCTTCCGCAAATTGAACTCCAATTTTATTTCCTCGTCCTGCACCTTCTAGAGAACTCTCCAACGTTGAAACAAGATGAAGCCCTGAAACCTGCAAGAATTGCACTTCACGCAGATCCCCGTAAACATGAATTCCATAAGTTCGAGTATCTTTCACTTCCTCAAACAATTTCGCTGCATTACGAAATTGCCAATGCCTCCTAAGTCGTCGATACGTAACCTCGCGGAGCTTTCCCGCCTTGGGGTCCATAAAATGACCCTCGGGATGCAGAAGACCAACAATTCCGCTCTCACCCATGGAACGCCATGCGCGCTCCATAAAAACCATGTAGAGATTGGTCTGAATCCCCGCCAGGATCGGATGCTCAATAGATGACCCTAGTACCGCGGAGGTTCCCGTCATAGACGTCAGGTCCGCAAAGTAGGCGGCACGGTCCCTGGGGGAGGCCAGTACCTCGGCACGCCTCGCGACGAAGGTCTTCTCGGGGATCTTTGGCTCGAGCATGAACCAAGGATCCGCCTCGGACAGAGTCTCGTTATCCTTCCATGTAGGCCGCACCCACGGCGGGTTCCCGACCTGGAGGTCGAAGCCGCCGCGGGTGAAGACCTGGGCGAAGTCGAGCTCCCAGTGGAAGAATCCCTCTTTCTCGGTGATCTCCTGGACGGTGGCGAGCCAGGGGTGCAGCACCTGGAACTCGACGGAGGAGCGCATACCGGTCTCGGCGCGCTCGGTGCGCTCAATGAGGTCGAGGTCGTCGAACCCCGCCTGATCCACCAGGCGCTCGCTGTCAGCCGTCTGCACGGAGTCCAGGCCCAGGATGTCCTCCAGGGTGGCCAGCCACTCACTCCAGTCGGGCAGTTCCTGCCGCCTGTCCAGCGGCCAGAAGGACAGGGCGCACCAGGCGTTCATGACGGTGCGCAGGCGCTGGTACATGGAGTCGGGGTCCGCGAGCGCGTTCTCAATGCGCTCACGGGTCACTGTGGAGGGCGGGGCCTGCAAGGCCTCGGGCATCCCCCAGACCTCAATGCGGCGGGAGGCCTCCTGCTCACTGACCTCCAGGCGCCGTGCCGCGATAGCCCAGAGCCTCTCCACGCGCCCGGCCAGGGCGATCAGGCGCTCCTCCTGGCTGGCTCGCCTGACCGTGCGCCTGCGCAGCTCCTTCTCCGCCTTGCGGCGTCTGTCCTCATCGGTCCTGCGTGCCTGCTCGGCCAGGTCGATCTGCTGGATCTCGCCGCCGAAGAGCGCCTCGGTAACGGCCGTCCCGGCACCGGCTGAGCCGACCGATGCCACCGGGGCGCAGGCCGCCTGCTGATCAGCGGCTTCGTTCTCCAGGAATGCCTCGACCAGGGCGGCGTTGGCGTCGCGGCGCAGCACGTCATCGCGGCGGTGGTCGGGCCGCTTCAGCATGGTCTTGCGCCAGGTCCTCATGGCCTTGGCACCCGCCGGGTCGAGCTCCTTGGCCTGCTTGGCGTCGGCCACGGCGCCCCAGGTGGCCGAGGGCAGGAGGAAGTGGTGGACCTGCCCGGCACCCAGGGTCCCCAGGGGCACGGCGGCCAGCCCCTGGTCCGTGGGGACCTCCTTGCTGTGCAGGGTCTTGGCCTTGCGCAGGGCGACCAGGTCGTAGGTGGCGCGGCGGGCCCCGATGAGGGAGTTGCCGCGCCTGAGGTGGAGGCCGAACCAGGGGGCGGCCAGGTGGGGCTGCATGACGTTGAGCCACATGGAGACCTCGGCCAGCTCCACGGCGGTGGCGTTGAGGTCCACGCCGTAGACCCGGTGCAGGGCGATCCACGCCTTGACGCGGCGCCGCTCGGCGGGCAGCCGGTCGGCGTCGATCGTCTGCCCGAGCTCCTTCTGCCTGCGCTCCAGGTAGGCCTCGGCGAGCTGGTTGACGGCCTCGTTGGCGAAGGCCCCTGATCCCAGGGCGGGTTCGCACACGCGCACGCCCAGGACCTCTGCGGCGGTCGTGTCCTCAGTGAAGAGCTCGGCCAGGGAGTGGCGCACGACGCACTGGGTGAGGACCTCGGGGGTGTAGTAGGAGGCGGAGCGCTCACGGTCGCGTCCCGACAGGCGGTAGGCGAACTCCCCCGCGCCGTAGCGGCGGATGCGTCTCTCCCCCGTCGTCGGGTCCGTCACCCTCACAATGTCGGAGTCCGCGTAGCGGCCCGAGCTCGCCTCGGGCACCAGCCAGGAGCCCTTGGAGGCGTCCCCGCCCTTGGCGACCTCCACCATCGGCTGGGTGGTGAGGACCCCGGAGTAGGACATGAGCCCCTCGTAGACGGCGCCGAGCTGGTTAATGCCCAGGTTCGCGTACGAGATCCACCCGCCGCGCCTGCGCGCCCCGCGTGATCCCTTGCCCGTGGGGGTGGACAGCAGCAGGAGGCGGAGCACCCGGTGGAGGGCGGCGTCGGAGAGCCAGTGGCGCACCCGACCGTCCGTGCCGTCAATGAGCGAGGTGCGGGAGCGGGAGAACAGGTCCGCGCGCAGGTCCTCCACCGGCATCTCCTGCACTCCGGGGACGTCACCGGACACCAGGCGGAAGAGGATGTCGAGGGAGGCGTGGATGTGGTGGGTGCGCGCGGCGGAGGCGGGCAGCTCCTCCAGGCACAGGTCGCGCAGCCGGTCCAGGCCGTAGCCCGAGGCGTAGTCGTCTGATGCCGTGGGCAGGACGCCCAGCTCCGGGTGGGCCTCGGCGAACAGGAGGAAGAGCAACCGGTACAGGAAGCGCAGGGACTGGCGGGCCAGCTCGCCCGGAAGGTCCGGGTCCAGGAGGTCCTCGTCCTCCCCGGCCTCGCGCATGGAGCGCACCACGTCGCCGGCGACGATCTCCACGCTGCGGCGCAGGCCGTCGCGCAGCTCGGCGGAGACCCCCACGGCGTGGTTGGTGGAGTCCTGGGTCAGGGAGTCCATGACGGTGGTGCCCTCGGGTGTGGGCAGGAGGACCTCGCCGCTCATGAGCCCGGCCACGCGGGCCAGGCCGCCTGACGTCGTCGTCTCCCGGCGCTCCATGGCGGTCACCAGGTCCAGGGCCAGGTAGCGGCCCTCGGACCAGCGCGGGGCGTCGGTGAGCAGGGCCCAGCGGCCTGCCAGCACCAGGGCGTAGCGGGCAGCGGCGTCGGAGGCGAAGAGCTCGGACAGGGCCCGGGCCACGGTGAAGACGGGCTCCGGCTTCCCGCTCGCACTCGTGCGGCTCAGGGGCGTCACGAGCTCCCCGGTTCCGGGCGGTGCCTGGTCCGCCGCCCCGCCTGGCGCCCGCTCCTCGGCCAGCAGGTCCCCGATCCCGTCCGTCGCGCAGGCCTCCAGCACCACGAGGGCGTGGCCCCCGGGGCCGCGCACGTCCAGCAGCACCGGGACCACGAGCTCGCGCTCGCCCTGGAGGGTGACCAGCTCGGTGCGGTGGCTCGTCTCCAGGGCGGCAGCGGCCTCCTCGGAACCGGTGGCACCGGGCTCAGGGAGGAGGCCGAGAGCCCCCAGGAGGCGGTCGTGGGCGGGGGCCAGGATGCGGGCGGAGGTCTGCCTGGCCGCGTCGTCACGCACACCGCCGGCCACCGCGCCGCCAGTCCCCTCGGTGGCGTCCAGGGCCTGGTGGACGGCACGCAGGTAGTCCCCCGACACTGAGAGCAGCCCGTGAAGGGGGTCGGCGCCGCCCGCCTTGGCCTGTGCGCGCCAGCCCTTGACCAGGGCGGAGAGTCGTGCCGGGAAGCCCTCGGCGAGCCAGTGGGCGGAGAGGAACTCGGTGTCGTTGACAATGACGTCGTCCATCACATGCTCCTGGGGACGATGACGGCCAGCAACCGGACATGGGGCTCCCCGGTCACCTGCATGGAGGTGATGAGGTCGTCAATGCCCTGGGCCGTGCGTTCAATACGCTCCCGTCTCGCACGGGAGACCGATGGCAGGGTCAGGTGGTCCAGGCTCTCCTGGTGCCAGACGGACAGGCGTTTACGGTCGGCCGCCAGGCGCGCGTCGAAGTCGCCCTCGAACTCCGTACGGCGCCTGCGCAAGGCGGTGGTGGCGGCGTCCAGTGCCACGGGAACGCCCGGGCGCAGCCGCTCCAGGAGCTCCTCCTCCAGGGCGCCCGTGTTAATGGCGCGGTCGTCCAGGCCCGCACGGCGCAGGAGGGTCACCATGTCCTCGACCCCGACCACGGACGCACTGGCCGAGCCGGTGCGCCCCGCGTCCTCGAGGCCGGCTCCCCGGGAGCCTCCCCCGGTGTGCGGTAGTGCCACGCCCACGGCGTCCAGGCTCGCAATGACCACCTGCCCGGCGCCGTTGGCCCAGGTCGCCTGCGTCAGGTAGGTGGGCTGGTCGACCTCGCCGGTCACCACCAGGGCGGTGCCGCGCTCAGTGACGCCCAGGCCCCGGTCGGCCGCCCACTCGGCCACCGGGTGAGCGGGGGTGAGGAACTGGACGTCCGGCCAGGCGTCACCGGAGCTGGTGGACTCCTGGGCGGCCTGCAGGCGCCTCTCGGCCAGCGGGCCCGAGCCGGTCACCGCGATGGCGTCCAGGACCGAGTCCTCGCCGCGCACGAGCTCCCGTGGCAGGTTGCGCAGACGGGTGCGCAGGCCCGAGCGGAGCGCCACCGCGGAGTCCGTGCGCAGCTCCAGGAGGTCGTGCTTGCTGTCCCGGCGCACCTGGAGCTCCTCGCGCTCGGCAGGGGTCATCGTCCCGCGCAGGACCGCGGCGACGTAGTCGTCGTCATCCGCGAAGAGGCGCGCCACCTCAGCGGTGCCGCCCGGTGCGCCGTCACGGTGGTGGTCCGTGCGCGCCACCGGGGGCCGCACGTCCGGGGACTGCGCGTCCAGGGGCCGTGTATCCGCGCCGCCCCCGGGGGCGTCTCCGGCCAGCCCCAGGGCGACGCGCAGGAACGGGTTGTCGGCGACGACCCGGGCGGGGGGTGCGGAGACGTCCTCGACGGTGCGCCCGCGCGCCAGGGCGTCCATGACCGTGCGCTCCTCCAGGCCGCCGTCGTACTCGGTGACGTCCAGGTCCATGAGCACCCCGGCGTCGCCCAGTGCGCGGTTGGCCTCGTGCTCCTTGGTGAGCAGGGAGGTGACCACGCGGACCTCGCTCGTGGCCTCCTGGTCTGCCAGGGCCAGGGCGTGGATCGCGGGGGCGTGGCGCTGCCCGTAGCGGTCGATGCGCCCGTTGCGCTGCTGGAGGCGGATAAAGGACCAGGGGACGTCGTAGTGCACGAGCAGGTGGCACTGCTTGTGCAGGTTGAGGCCCTCGGAGGCCATGTCCGAGGCCAGGAGCACCCGGATCGGGGAGCGCTTCTGGCCGAAGGACTCCACAGTGGACTGGATGGTGTCGTCGGACTGGCTGGCGTAGAGGGTGCGGACCGCGTCCTTGGGCATGTGCAGGCGGCCGGGGAGCTCGCGCGCCAGCATCTCAATGGTGTCAATGCGTTCGGAGAAGACGACGACACGGGTGTCGCTGTCCCGGCCTACGCCGAGCTCCTTAAGGAGGGAGGTGAGCGCCCTGGTCTTGGCCGGAGCAGTCACCTGGGCGGTCAGGGAGTCCAGACGGGTCAGGGCGTGCCGCTCAGCGGTCTGGGCGGTGCCGTTGGCGCCCGACAGGGTGCGCAGGCGGTTGGCGATAGTGGAGCGCAGGGCCTGCGGGGAGGACAGGAAGGCCTTGAACAGGGTCCAGGGGAAGAGGGTGCGGCCCTGGCCGGTCACGGGGGCGGACCCGCCCGCGGGGTGGAGCCACACGGAGTCCAGCTCGGCCATGACCTCACGCTCGGCGGCGCCGGGGGCCACCGGGTGGATGGTCGGCTGGAGGCGCTCACGCCAGCGGTCGGCGATCTCGGAGCGCACCTCCGGGCTGCCGCGGTGGCGGCGCACGTAGAGGTGGGCGATGTCAGCCGAGGAGTAGGAGCGGGGGTCGGCGATCGCCGTGGGGTCCAGCAGGGAGACGAGCTCGGCGAAGGACTCCGCGCTGCCGTTGTGGGGCGTGGCCGAGGCCAGGATGAGGGCGTCGGAGTTCCTCGCCAGGATCCGGGCCAGCTCGTTGTTCTGGGTGCCGCGGTTGATGAGGTTGTGGCACTCGTCGATGACGACGGCGTCCCAGCGGTGGGAGCGCAGGTGGTGGCGGTACAGGTGCGGGTTCTTCAGGGTGTCGATGGAGACGATCACCCGGTGGAAGTAGGCAAAGGGGTTGCGTCCGGCGGGCAGGTCCCGCTGGACGCGCTGGATGCCGGCGGAGTCCAGGCGCACCAGGGGGATGCCGAAGCGCGTGAACATCTCGTGCTGGAACTGCTTGAGGACCGCGCGCGGCGTGACCACGAGGACGCGGTCCCCGCGGCCGCGGGCAATGAGCTCGGACAGGGCGATGCCGATCTCCAGGGTCTTGCCCAGGCCCACCGCGTCGCCGATCAGCAGGCGCGGGCGCAGGTTGGACAGCATGGTCCGGGCCGGGCGCAGCTGGTAGTCCAGGTGGTCCAGGAGGGCGCGGTGACCAGCGACCACGCGGGTGTCCGCCACCGGGACCGGGCTGCGGCGCATGACGGCGTCCAGCCACAGGCGCGTACTCAGGAACGCCCCGGAGGTGTCCGGTACCAGGCGAACCTGACGCGGGTCGAGGCGCCGGACCTCGTCGATGGCGGAGAAGAAGGTGGCCTCGTGGTCCCGCACGAGCTCGGAGGCGCCCGTGACCTCCAGCCGCACGCCCGGGGTGGCCGGTGAGACCGTACGGACGATCCACTCCTCGTCGCGGATGACCACCCGCTCGCCGGTGGCGTAGGAGGAGAGCCCGTCGTCGGCCCGGGCGGCCGGGTGGCCGGACGGTCCGCCGAGTGGGTCCGGGACCGTGCCCGAAAGTTCCATCGCCCGCTCCTCCACCAGCTCCGGCCGTGACAGCTGGCAGAACTCTACACCAGCGCGTTCCGCCCACCCCACACCGCGGCGCGTGCCCGCACAGGCGAACCGCCTCGCCTAATCAGCGAACGCGGACACGGCCGTACTGGAGGTAGTCCAGGTCATCGAGCTCCTCCAGAAGATGCTCCTCCCGGGCAAGAAGCACGCCCTCAGCCTGCCGCTCCCTGAAGTCGTCAGAGTCCACGACCTGCTTGATGCGGGCACGGCGCTCCTCGATGTCCTCCACGGTCAGTGTCGTCACCCTGACGGTCATCTTTCCCTCCGGCGCTGATCGCTGATCTCACCTCGGAGCCTACCCGTGCACGCCCCCTGCCACGAGGACCGGGTAGGACGTCCGCAGAAGACGACGGCCCAGAAAGGGTGCTTCCCACCACGAGGACCGGGCCCGTTGGGGCCCGCCGGGCCTCACGCGCCCTCACGGCTCGGGAGGCTCGGCGGTGTGAGCTTGGGCGGCGGGAGCCCCGTCAGCGGACAGCGCGCCACACCAGGTGTTGGGGCCGAGGCTGCCGTCGGCGGGGAGCCCCGTCAGCGGACGGTGCACCAGGCGCGGGCCCGGTTCAGGTTCAGTAGTCCTGGCCGCCGAAGCGGCCGAGGAACGCGCGGGCCCCACGGCCTGGGTGGCCGTGGCCGCGTCGGCCGGGCCGGAACCCCCTCGCGCCGCGCTCGGGGAAGCCCTCCCCCGGGAAGCCGGGGACGCCACCACCAGGACGCCCGCCACGACGCGGCCCTCCGTGCGCCCCACGACCACCGTGGCCGCCATGGCCCCTGCGGCCGCCACGGCCTCCGGGCCCCTCGCCAGCGAAGGCGCCGTCAGACTCGGGGCCGAACCCGGGACCACCGGGACCACCGGGACCACCGGGGCCGAACGGCCCGAAGCCGTGCTCGCGCATGCGCATCATGGCCTCGAAGCGCTCCGCGCCCATGCGCCTGCGCACCTCGTCGAACCGGGGCCCGCACTCGGCGCCGGCATCCGTCCCGAGCTGGGCCTCGAGGGAGTCAATGACCTTGTCCAGGAGCCCGGCCAACGTGGTGGCCTCCTCGTCGGTGAGGACATTGAGGTAGTCGGCGTGCGCCCCGCCCAGCGGCGTGCCGCGGCCGGCCTGGGTGAGGTGGACGACCATGACGCGGCGGTCCTCCTCGCTGGGCCTGCGCTCGACAAGGCCGTCGGCCTCGAGCTTCTTGAGCAGCTCGTTGAGGGACTGCTGGCGGATGTCGAGGAGGAAGGCGAGCTCGCGGGTGGGGATGGGGCTCTGCATGCGCAGGGCCGCCAGCACCCGGCCGCGGCCGCGGGTGGTGTCGGCGAAGGGCCCGCCGTGGTGGGCCGCCATGTGGCGACGGCGCGTGAGGCGCTGAAGGCGGCGGAAGCGCTCGTGCAGCGGGGCTCGGGCGGAGTCCTCGTCCGGGTAGTCCGCAGGGTCGTCGGGGTCCTGAGCGGCGTCCCACTGGTCGGGGGCGTCCTCCTCGGGGGTACTCCCCTCAGGGGCACTTCCCTCGGGGGCGCACCCCGAGTTGGTTCCCGAGCTGGTCTCGGGGTTGATGTTGGGGTTCATCGTCGTCTCTGTCTTCGCGTCAGGATGCGACCTCGCATCCGGGGTGGTGTCTGGGGTCATGTCCGCGCTGTCGGCGTTCATGGGAACCTCCTGATCTGCCAGGGGCACCGAAGGATTCCGGCCTCGAGCGGTCCAGGGCGGCGGGACGACGGGTCTCGCACTGCGCTCCGACGCCCGGCACGTGCAGGGCAGTGGCCCCAGCCGTTCCTAACGGTACCTGTTGATTCTTGGTGACACCGATGCTACAGGCACCTTCTATACCCGGTCAACCCATCCTCAACTGGTACCTGTATGATTTAACTCACGTTTTGTCTCGCTGGCCGCTGCGCCCCGGCCTGAGGGCGGCCACGGGTAGCCCGCGTCCTGTACCTCAGGGAAGGACGAGCTGCGCCCCGCACCGGCGCATCATCTCGAAGGTGGTGGTAACGACCACCCCCATCGCCTTGCAGGCGTCGGGGATCTTGACTCGCCTATGCCCCATAGGCGCAGATGTCCGCGTACGTCAAGCCACCTCCATGTTAGCAGCCAACTCCTTGAATGTAGCGTGCTTCCTCACCTGCAAGAGCTCGTAAGCCTCCCGGTACGGTGTCCGCCCCCCGAAAGTAGACAGGAGCACCGCCTGGGCGAACCGACGCCCTAGTCGCAAGGGAACCGTATTGTAGTAGTTGCCGACGTCGCCCTGGTACTCCGCTCTCAGGACCGCTTCCGGGACGAGGGTCGCGGCCGCAACCGCGTTGCACCAGCGCTCCTCGCTGACACCCGGGCGCACGACGTCACTGGGATCCGATAACGCACTGCCTCCCAGGCAGAGGTGGGCCAGCTCGTGGACAAGCGTGAAGACCTGGGCAGCCTGCGTATCCCTGCCGTTGACGAAGATCAGCGGCGCCATCGAGTCAACCAGGGCGAAGCCCCGGAACTCCTGAGGGTCAAGCCGCCGACGAGTATTACTCCCGACGATGCCACTGACCATGACGAGCACCCCGAGCTCCTCGATCCGGTCAATGAGCTTCCGCCGCATACCCTCCCTGCGCGAGCGGCGCGAAGCGGTGTCGTCACGGAGACGAAGCACCGTCCGGACCCGCTCGGCGACGGCAGCGGGATCCTCCTCGCGGACTGCGGATCCCACAATCTCGACAGCTGGCGCACCCTCCTCCAGGAGGTACTCCCGGTACCACTCCTGCCGGTTCTGGCACAGGTAGATCGTGTCGAGCAGATCCCCCGACGGCTTCGAGACGCCGTCGTCCCCGACGGTCCGCATATCGGGGATCGGCAGGGGCTCGTCGGGGGGCTCCGGCAGGAACAGCTGCCCGAACGGAGCGTGCGTCGCCCTGGAGAAGTCCTCGATCTGCCTCAGCGTCGGCCTGCGCGTGCCCCTGATCCACTCATCCAGGTGAGGCACGCGGCTCTCGGCGGTCTCCTTGTCCCAGCCCGCCCGGTCCACCGCCCACTTCAGCAGCGCAGGCGCCACCTCGACTCGAACCGCCACGGTCGGCACCTCCCTCATCGGCAGCCACGATCAGGCTTTCTGTCCCCTCGTGGCCATCATACGACACCGCTGCGACATCCCCGCCGTCTCGGCACAGCCTCGCAACCGTGGACCGGGCCGCCTCGCCCCACGCCCACACGACGGGCCGGAGCCCAGCCACGCCGGGAGGTCATCAACCACCCCATCGTCGTGGGGTACGCTCAGGACAGACGCCCCAGTCATACCGGGAGGTCGCGGCGCCCAGCTCGATCCTGGCCCCGGGCAGACCCGACCACGCTGGTGACAGCGCACCAGACCGAGCGTAATACCGTCGTGATATAATAATCACCACAGGCTTTAGTAGACACGGTGAGAGAAGGACATGTACGGTCACTATCGCAGGTTCGCAGGACTGGCGCTCACGTTAGTCCTCTTTGGCGGCCTCCTTACCGGGACTACGACCCGCGCCCAGGACGATAACGGTACTGACGAGGATCTGAGGCTCGGCACCTTCAATATCCTGGCCTACCGGGAGGTGAACGACGTCCCCCCGACGTCGTGGTACGAACCCGACCACCGGTCCCAGGCGATACCCAGGATTATCAGGGAGAACGACTGGGACGTGGTCAACCTTCAGGAGGTGCAGACCGCGCTCACACGCAAGGACGGGTCCACCACCCCCAGCCAGATCGAGGACCTCAGGGCCTCCACCGACCTGTCGGCCTACGACTTCGCCGCGACCGACAAGGATGGGTGCAACTTCTCCACGAGCAACCCCATGCCACGGACCTGGATGCAGCCTATTGCGTACAAGCGGGACAGGTTCATGCTGGTTGCGCAGGGATGCTTCGTCATGTCCCAGACCCCGGACGACTTCTCCGAGTCGAGCTTCGGCTGGCCGCGCAATATCACCTCCTGGGTCCGGCTGCGGAGCCGGGCCAGCGGCCAGGAGCTGTACGTGTTCAACACCCACATCGCCGCCAACTACGGCCCCATAGGCTCCGGGGGCAAAGGAGTGCCGCGGGAGGAGTGGCTCAGCCACCAGGCGGACCAGGCCAACGTGCTCCTCTCACAGATAAGGAGCATCAACTCGGATAACCTGCCCGTCATGCTGTCCGGGGACTTCAACTCGACCCTGAATAAGGATCCGGTGTCGGCGGCGAGGACGGTAGCAGAATCAGGGGCGTTCACCGACGCCTACGGCAGTGCCGGCAGCGTCCTGGCTGACGGGGCGACGTGGAACCAGCTGACCGAGACGGGGAGGTTCACCGACAAGATCGATCATATCTTCCTGGGCGGCACGCTCAGGCCCACGGTCCTGGAGTACGCGGTCGTGAGCACCATGAGCAAGGACCCCGACGGGACCGTGCACTTCGCCTCCGACCACAACGCCGTCTCGGCGCACGTCACCTTCCACTGGGCGGCACCGGCACCCACGGGCACGGCGGGGGCGCAGGGCGCGGCGGACGGCGGCTCCGGCAGCCCGGGCGCCGCGGTGGACGGGCAGGCGGACGCCACGGCCCCAGGGGCCTTCAGGAAGGTGAGCGGGTACGTCGCGGCACTGACCGGGGTCCTGGTCGTGGTGGCCGTACCGGTGCTGGTGCTCTGGCGGAGGCGGGGTAAGGGGGACCCGCCTCGGCACCGTCTCAGCGCCCGGTGACCACCATGTAGGTGAAGCAGTACAGGCAGTAGACGTACAGGATCCCTCGGAGCACGCGCTCCCGGCCGCTGCCCGCGTCGCCCAGCAGGGCCGGCAGGTTGGCCAGGTGGGTCTTGAACAGCGGGTAGAGGAGGCCGTGGACCGACTGGGTGGTGATGTCGTCGCCTATCCGGTGAACCCACATACCGGCGGCCACGAGCGTGGGCATGAACCACAGGGAGCTGGCCCCCAGGGCCCACGTCCCGATCACGAAGCCGATGAGGAACAGGGACCACAGGGTCCCCTCCCGGCTGCGTGACACCCCGAGCGCGCGGGCGGCGACGGCCAGGAGCAGGCCCAGGACGATCCCGTTGCCGGGGCGCACGTCCACGCCGTTGACCGTGACGGTCCAGAAGGTGACGTCATAGGTCAGGAAGGCCGCAATGACAAAGCCTATGAGGCTGTGGGTCCAGGTCCGGTGCCCGCCCTTGGCGATCACGCGGCTAATAGGCCGGGTGACCCCGGGCAGCGCGGTGGCGACGGACGAGGAGGGGGAGTCGATGTCCGGCAGGAGCGCCGTCACCCCCATAATGAGCGACGCCGCGACGACCTGGGTCAGGGACAGGTCGCCGACCCCGGCGCCCAGGGGGATGGTGGTGACCTCTGACCCGGCACCCAGCGGGGGGATGCTCAAGGTCGCGGTGCCGAACAAGGCCATCCCGGCCGCCACCCCGGAGACGGCGTGCGAGTGCCCCATCATGACAGCGTTTCCTCCCTCTGGCGGGCGACCGCGCAGGTGGGCGACGGTCCTGGGTTCCTGGGCCCACCTTAGGACGCGCCCGGCCCCTGCCCCGGTCACCACGCGGACACGGTGGCCGAGCGGCCGGGCGGCGTTTGCCGGTCCTCCCTGCGCCGGG
>ERZ772921.205-NODE-205-length-37887-cov-3.952421_pt1 | contig 37887 bp, 42 predicted proteins | sample MGYA00512117_ERZ772921 | MGnify/ENA primary metagenome ERZ772921 (study PRJEB29015, sample SAMEA2737944) | human oral metagenome | biome: human oral; feature: human-associated habitat; material: dental | place: China | collected 2150 ...
CCAGGTGAGTGGCCGGGTCGAGGTCCGCCATGGCGCGGGTCGTGGCCTCGTCGACACTGCTGTCGGGCAGGTACGCGATCGTCTCGACACGCACGCCGGGCGTCTTGGAGGTGCGCACGGTGACGGTTTCGCGCAGGTTCAGGGCCTCGAAGACCGTGACGAGGGGGTGGTAGCCGTCTGGCGTGGGCGCGCCGACGCGCAGGGTCAGGTTGACTTTTCCGGGCGCACTGGCGCGCACTTCACGCATGGCGTTCCTTCTTCCTACCGCTTGTCTGACCGGCGGCCCTCAGCGGGCCGCGGTCGACGCCGCGAGGGTGCCGTTCACGCGGGCCTCGATGACGGCGCGTCCCAGCTCGACGAACTCGTCGATCGAGAGGGTCTCGCCGCGGCGCGTCGGATCAATGCCAGCGGCCGACAGGAGGGCCTCGGAGGCCTCGGGGCCGCCCGCCCAGTTCTTGAGGGCCGCACGCAGGGTCTTGCGGCGCTGGCCGAAGGCCACATCGGTGGCCTCGAAGGTGGCGCGACGCAGCTCGTCGTCGCCGCGCGGGGTCTCCAGACGTGTGAGGCGCACGAGGGCGCTATCCACGCCGGGCACGGGCCAGAACACGGAGCGACCAATCGTGCCGGCGCGCTCGACCGAGCCGTACCAGGAGGCCTTCACCGAGGGCACGCCGTAGGTACGCGATCCGGGGCCGGCAGCCAGGCGATCCGCGACCTCGGCCTGGACCATGACGACGACGCCCTGGACGGAGGGGAAGGCCTCAAGCATGTTGAGCAGAACCGGCACGGCCACGTTATACGGCAGGTTCGCGACGAGCTTCGTGGGGGCGGGCCAGTCCACGCCGAAGTCATCGATGCCGCTGATTTCCGTGGCGTCCATGGTGACAACGTGCAAGCGGTCGGCGGCCTCGCTCATTCGGGCGCGCACGGTCTGCGGCAGGGCTGCGGCCAGGATCGGATCAATCTCGACGGCACGCACGCGCGCACCGACTTCCAGGAGCGCGAGCGTCAGGGAACCGAGGCCGGGGCCGACCTCGATGACCTCGTCACCCGCTTCGACGCCACCGGCTGCGACGATCTTGCGCACCGTGCCCGCGTCGTGCACGAAGTTCTGGCCCAGCACCTTGGTGGGGCGAATACCGAGCGCCTCGGAGATGGCCTTGACTTCAAGGGGACCGAGCAGGCCCGTCTCGGAGGGGACGGCTCCCTCGGGCAGGGTCGGATCGAGGCGGCGGCGCGTGTCGCGCTGGTTGCGTTGGGAGGATCGGCTCACGCTGGCAAGTCTAGTGCACGGGGCCGACGAGGCCGGGGCTGGGGGCACTGTGAGGCTCGAAGCGTCACGGGGCGGGGGCGGGCGGTAGGACGACGCGCACCTCGTACTTGCTGGCCTGCTCACCCAGAACGGCATTGACCTGCTTCTTCACGACGTCTTCCAAACGCCCCTGCGCCTTGTCAAGCAGACCCTTGGAAACAGCCTCGTCTGCTGCAGCAGCTTCCCGATCCGCCAGGAAGGTGGTGACCTCTCCGACCTCGATCTGGTTAACGATGGAGAAAGACTGGTCGTAGGTCTCGACCGAGGCAGGGTCGATGGACGCGGAGAGAATTTCGACGGCAGGCACGGTCACCGTCACGACGTGCCCCGTTTCGTCCACCTCGACCTGAATCCGGCTGACGTCGGCCACTCCGGCCTTCACTTCTCCCGAATAGGTGATGAGGTAATGGGCGCTCGTGCCCGGCACTTCCATGCCAAACACCTTGGTTCCCTCCTCAGAGTATTTCCCCACCTGGGTGAAGTTGTAGGACTCAGTGGCAAGTTCACCAATGTCCGCGAAAGAGTTTTTCACAAGAGTCGTGTCAACGGTAACGACTGGTTCGCCACCCTGGTCCCCGGACCCGACGCCGAATACCGGGGCAGCCTTCATGCCACCGGCGAATCCTACACCTGCGATCACCACAGACGCAGCCAACTTAGCAACGGTGGAAAAACCCATGACGACCTCACTGACACAATTAGGGTGAATATTAAGTAACCCTCATGGGGATTGTACGGTAAGCGTCAAGTTGCCACAACCCCTACACCACGCGGATAGGTTATCGGCGTGCGGATAGCTTACTTTCCTATCCGCATGCGCCTAACCTATCCACATCTTCACAACCTATCCATATGCCGACGGCGAGCCGGGCGCCGCACGCATAAGCTTGCCAACACCCAGCTAGACACACTCCCCATTCTGGCGCAGCACGCATCCGCCCCCGGCACACGCCCGTAGACACGAACGAAAGCCGGGCCCGACAACCCTCGTTGTCAGGCCCGGCCCTCAGCATCTCTCAGGCTTAGTACCAGCCCACGGCGCTGGAGTGCGCCCAGGCGGAGCAGGGCGTGCCGTAGCGGCCCTTGATGTAGCCGATACCCCAGTTGATCTGGGTGATCGGGTTGGTACGCCAGTCAGCACCGGCCGAGGCCATCTTCGAGCCCGGCAGCGACTGCGGGATGCCGTACGCACCCGACGAGGCGTTCTCAGCGTAGGGGTTCCACTGCGACTCGCGGTTCCACAGGAGGACCAGGCACTGGTACTCGCTGTCTCCCCAGCCCTGGGCTGCGACGAGGGGCTTGGCCAGCGAACGCGGGTCCTCGCCGGAGTAGGTGGTCGGGACGGCGCCGGCGGCGGCAGCGGCAGCGGCGGCGGCAGCAGCCGTGGCGGAGTCAGTGTTCTTCGTGTCGGCTGCGATAGCGGCGATCTCTTCCTTCGTGGAGATCGTGCCGAGCTTCGCGCGGTAGCGCACGGAGGTCGTACCGTCCGCCTCGACCTTCTCCTCGAGGGTGGCCTTCGGGTCGATGCCTGCGGCGATGAGGGCGGCCGGAGTGGCCTCCTTCGTCCCCTCGCTGCGCACCTGGGTGACGGGCTGAGACGTGGAGTGCTCGGTGATCGGCACGGTGGTCAGGACCTCTTCGCCCTTCTTCTCCTGCCACACGGTCCACGTGGTGACGCCGTTGACGCCGACCGTCGTCACCTGGGATTCGCCGACGAAGAGGTCGGAGTTGGTCGTCGTCGTCTCACTGAAGGGGATCTCGACGGTCTCGGTGGCCTCACCGCGGGTCACGCGGCTGACGTTGATCGACAGCTCGCCGGCCTCGCCCGTCGTGACGTTCACGCGGTCGAGGGGGTGCACGGAGACGCCGGAGGCCTTGAGGATCGCGCGGGCATCCTGCCCGGGACGTACGGCGACCTCGCGCGTGGTGCCATCCACCGTGACGACGACGTTGCGAGCGCGCGACACGAGCGGGGTAAGCTCGTCACGTGAGGAGGAACGGTCTGCAGCGAGGCTGACGGTCGAGCCCAGCGGAGCGGCGTCCGCGAGGATCGCATCGGCCGACGAGGCCGTGGTCCAGAGGGTACGGGTCTGACCGTCGACGGCCACCGTGTACGGCTTGGAGGTGCGCACGATGATCGTGTCGCCGTCGCGCACGGCCTCGCCGGTGCCGGGCTGAACGAGGTCGTTGCTGCCAACGCTCACGCCCGCGGCATGCAGCGCGTCGCCGACGGTGTTACCCCAGGAGGTCACGGGGCGCGAGACACCGTTAACCTCGAGCATGACGGATGTGTGCGAGGAGGCGACACCGACGCCTGCGACGCCGAGGACACCCGCCGAGGCGAGGGCGGCGACGCCGAGGACGATGCGCGGGGAAGGCGCGAAGGAACGCACGTGGGCGCCCAGGACGTGCAGGGCGCTTGCGGCGGACGCACTCAGGGAGGTGCTCAGGTGGTGGTTCACGATTCTCCAGTTACTCGCTATCGATACTGCCGGTCAGCTTAACGTGCACGCACGCGGGCGCGCCAGGGTCTGGCCGCGTGCAATGTCACGTCAGACGAGGCCCAGCTTGTAGGCGCAGCCCCACTGGCCCCAACCGGAGCGCTGCTGGAGCATGCGCGCACGCATGGTCTGTTCTTCCACGGAGGCATCAGAGGGCAGGCCGGAGCCACCCACGGAACGCCACGTCGGCAGAGAGAATTGGTACATGCCGTAGTAGCCGTTGCCCGTGTTGATCGACGGGTTGCCACCGGACTCGCACTGGGCGATGGCCGCCCAGATCGCAGCATCGTCGCCGGAGACGGCGGCGGGAGCAGACGCAGACGAACCAGACGAGGAGGCACCCGAAGAATCGGACGAGGTGGACGAGCTGGACGACGTATCCTCGGCCTTCTTCGCCTTCGTGCCCTTGGAGACGATGCGCTTGGTGGGCTCGGTGCGGGTCGTGGACAGGACGGCGGAGACGGTGACGTCGCCGTCGATGGTCTCCTGGTAGGTCTCGGTCACCTCGGAGCCGGCCACGCCTTCCTGCACGGTCTTCTCGCTACCCTCTTCGGCCTCGGCGTCCTCACGCTCTTCGGTCTCGTACGGGATCTCGGTCGTGGAAGAGACGATGCCACGCACGACGCGTGCGACGCGCAGGGTGGCCTCGCCGCCGTTGTGCTCGAGGGTGACGCGGTCGATCGGACCGGCGCTGACGCCGGCCTTCTCGAGGATCGCGGTCGTGCCTTCGTCAGAGGAGACGACGACGTCCGTCTTGGTGCCGTCGGCGACGACGTGGACGGTCTGGCCTGCCTCGGCGATGGGCATCTCGGCGCGGGTGTAGGAGCGGTCGGCCGCCATGGATGCGGCGGAGGCCGGCAGGGCAGAGAGCACGCCCGAAATCGACGAGGCAGTGGACCATGCCGTGGTCTGGTTGCCGTCGACCGTCACGTCGTACTCGGTCGCGGTGCGCACGACGACGGTGTCACCGCTCGCGACGGTCTGGTTGGAGGCGGGGGCGACGAGGTCGTGGTCGCCGACGGTCACACCCGCGCTGTGCAGAGCATCGCCGGCAGTCGTGAAGAAGCCTGAGACATCGCGGGTCACGCCGTCAACTTCGACGGTGACGTGGCGATAGGAGGTGCCAATGGCAGTGGCCGCGGTGCCGGCCACGACAAGGGCCGTCGCGGCTGCGACGGAAATGACGGTTGTACGAGAGGGCTGAAAGCTCACGTGTCTCCAGACTTTGTAGGTTCCGTGTCGGAGCCGCGCCGACGCATCCTCCGCTCACTGCGGGCGCATCAGACGGGCAGGCCAATTCGGACTGACACACCCACCGTAACCAATTTGTTACCTTCGCGCGACCACTTTGACGCAATTCACCAGTCAGAGAACGCGCGCGGGAAGGTCGTGCGAGGCCTGATAACCCGCGCTCGCCACAGGAGAGATGCCCTCACCAGGTGCCGTAGACCGCCTCGGTGTTCGCCCGCAGCTGGTCGCACGCAGCCGCCTCGCTGACGCCCCACTGATCCGCAATGAAACGCACGGTGTGCGCCATGACGTAGGAGGCGTTGGGGCAGCCGCGCCACGGCGCGGGCGTCAGGTACGGGGCGTCCGTCTCAACCAGGACCAGCTCGCGCGGAAGGACCGCGAGCGCGGCACGCAGGTCGGAGTTCGCGGGGTATGTGATGGGGCCGGCGAAGGAGGCGTACCATCCGCGCCCGGCGAGGTGCTCGGCCATCGCCGCGTCCCCCGAGTAGCAGTGGAAGACGATGCGCTGGTCCGCGCTCGCACGCTCGTCAAGAATCGCGAGGGTGTCCTCATGGGCGTCGCGGTCGTGGATCTGCAGGGGCAGGCCGGCGCGCTGCGCCATGTCGATGTGCGCGCGGAAGGATTCCTTCTGCGCCTCGCGGCCCGGGTCGGCCGTACGGAAATAATCCAGGCCGCTCTCCCCCACCGCGACGACCATCGGATCGTCCAGCCGAGCCTCGACGGCAGCCAGGGCCTCGTCAAGGGGCACGTGGTAGTCGCGCACGACGGGGACCAGACCGTCAGGCGAGGGGTCCGCACAGCCCGCGTGCAGGGCCGCATCGTTGGGGTGGATCGCGATCGCGACGCGCACGCCCTCGTGAGCGCGCGCCAGCTCGATCATCGGATCGAAGTCGGGCAGCTCGCAGGCGCTCGAAATCATCCGGGTGACCCCCACCTCGCGGGCGCGGTCCAGCTGCTCCTCAAGGCTGAGCGCCACGCCCTCGCGCCGGGGGATCTCGCCGACGTGGGTGGGCAGGTGCGTGTGGTTGTCTACCACGGGCGCCGCCAGGGGCGCGGGCGCGTCGGGCCAGGGACGAGGCTTACGCGGGCTCATGCGAGGTCATTGACCTTTCGAGGAGGGACGGGAACGAGGCGGGCGCGCGTCAGCGGGAGAGCACGACGCCGCGGGCGACCTCTTCAGCGACGTCGTCGCCGAGGAGGAGACGGACGATTTCGAGGCCGAGCTCCAGGGAGGTGCCTGCGCCGCGGCTGGTGATGATCTGCCCGTCGACGACGACCGGGTTCTCGTGGACGATTGCGCCGCCCTCGGCGATGGCCTTGACAAAGGCGGGGTTCGCGGTCGCGTGGCGACCGTCGAGGACGCCCAGCTCAGACAGGATCGAGGGGGCAGCGCAAATCGCGGCGATGGGCTGGGCGGCGTCGGAGCGGCGCAGCACCTCGGCCTGGATCGCGGGCGTGTCCTTCAGGCCCAGGGTGCCGGGCATGCCGCCGGGCAGGAAGAGGACGGTGTAGGTGGACAGGTCCACGTCCTCGAGCATGAGGTCGGCGACGACGCGGATGCCGTGCGAGCTCGTCACGTGGCGGGCGTCGGTCACGGAGATCAGGTCGGAGCGCACGCCGGCTCGGTACAGGACGTCGGCGACGGCCAGGGCCTCGACCTCTTCGAAGCCGTCGGCCAGCATGATGGCGACAGTGGCGTCGGTGGCAAGCTTGTCGGGAGTGGGCATGATTCCTCTTTCGTCGCGGCTACTGAAACGAGCGTTACGTCCAGGTTAGCGCAGCCGCACGTGCCCCGTGGACGCGCCACGGCCTCGTCCCGCGGGACGAGGCCGTGTGCGTCACTCGGAGCGCAGGGCCTCGACCGGGTCCTGGCGCGAGGCGCGCGAGGCCGGGATGACGCCCGCGATGACGGTCAGACCGACGGATACCGCGATGAGTGTGAGGGCCGTGAGCGGCGAGAGCTGGGCAATGTTCTCCACGTTGAACGAGGAGTACGCGATACCATTCGCAACCGCACACAGCCCGTAGGTGACGCCCACGCCGATCAGACCCGCCAAGAGGCCTTCGATGACGGTCTCGGCGTTGAACACGCGGGACACGTCGCCCTTCGAGGCACCGATCGAGCGCAGGATACCGATCTCCTTGCGCCGCTCGAGCACCGAGATGTAGGTGATGATCGAAATCATGATCGACGAGACCACCAGCGAGATCGACACGAAGGCAATGAGCAGCCAGGAGATGATGTCGACAATCTTGGTCACCGAGCTCATGAGCGCGCCCATGACGTCGGAGTAGGTGACGACCTTGTCGGTCGCGCCCGCCGACTTATTGTCGGCGTTGTAGGCGTCGAGGGCGGCCTTCACCTTGTCCTTGTCCGCGAAGGACTTGGGGTAGATGGAGATGTTCGACGGGGAGGCGATATCCGCCCATCCCAGGTTCCTCAGGTTCGTCTCGAGAGTCGGCACGTTCGTGGAGAACATGGTCGCCATGAGCGCGGCGAGGGACTTCTCGTCCACGTTGGATTGGAAGGCCTCGGCGAAGGCCTGCGGATCCATGGAGAAAGCGCTCGACATGTTGGTGGCGAACTGCTCCATGGTGGAACCGATCTGCTCGCCGATCACGGTCGACAGCTGCGTCATCATCGAGGTCATCGCGTTCGTCATGGCTTCCTGCATGACCTGGCCGATGACAGCGCTCACGCCCTGCGTGAGGGTGGTCCCCAGCTGGGCGGCGATCTGCGTGGAGATCGCGTTCATGACCTGAGTGGAGATGTCGGTGCCGATCTGGGCCAGGGCGGGGTCCTCGCCGAGGGCCTTCGTCAGGTTGGCGGCGAGCTTGTCGGAGTCGACGACCCGGTCGGAGGAGACAGCCGCGCGCAGCTGCGCGAGCACCTCGGGCTGAGAGAAGTACGCCGAGGCCAGGGTCGCGAAGTCGGTCGTTCCACCCGCCTCGATCTGCTCGCGGGCGTAGTCCTGGAAGCCCTGGGCGATCTGGGAGGCCTGTGCGCTCAGGTAGTCTGCCGCGCCATCCTTGACGGCACCGTCGGCCAGGGCCGAGCGGATGATCGTCTGGAAGTCGACGTTGGCCAGCTGCGGCAGGTCCTTACTCAGCTCCCCGAAGTCAAGGCCGGACAGGTCGAAGGCCATGCCCGACTGGGCACCGGACTGTGCGCTCAGGGCTGACAGGTCAATGGTCGACAGGTCCAGGCCCGACATGTCGAGGTTGGAGAAGTCGAGGCCGGACAGGTCGAGGCCGGAAAGGTCCAGGCCAGACAGGTCCATTTGCATCTTGTCGGGGTCGATCTGGAAGGCGGCGGAGAGCTTGGACTCATCCACCGTGAACAGGGAGGACATGTCGAAGCCGCCGGACTGGCTCTTCTGATTGTCCGCCAGCTCCTTGAAAGTCTTGCCGGTGAAGACATCAACGTCGGGCTTGGCGCGCTGGGCCTTGACGATCGGGCTGGCCGCCGCCTCCTCAATGATCTGGTAGGTCAGGGCGGGCGTGTAGGCGATGCCCTGACGCAGGGCGCCACCCTTGTCGGAGTTGGGCTTGACGATGCCGGAGATCGTCAGCTGCTGGCCGCCGTCCACGAGCTTCTTCATGTAGTCCGTGTCGGAGGAACGGTCTGTCCACACCTTGTAGGTGTCGTCCCACGTGTACTTGTCGAAGGCGTTGACGCGACGGAAGGTCGTGCCCAGGATCGCGGAGTAGTCGTAGGTGGCGGTACTCGCCCCCGACTGCGCGCCCGACTGCGCCCCCGACTGGCTCTTGCCCCCGAGCGTGCCCTGGTAGTAGCTGCGCATCAGGTCATCGAATTCCTTGTGGTCTTTGAGACCCAGGGTGTATTCGAAGAGGTTGGGGATGTTGCCGTCCTCGTCGAGGACCAGGACGACCTGGTTCGCGCCGCTCGGCCAGGAGCCGGCGACCACGTCGTACGCGGAGGTGTACAGCGAGGTCGTGGCGGGCATCTGGTAGAAGGCATTCGTCTGCATCATCGACCCGAAGGCCCCGGCGCCGAAACCGGCTTCCATCTGCTTCATCGACTGGTCGGGACTGACCTGCACGACCTCTTTAGATGTGTCGGTTTGGTAGATCTGCGGGACGATGTCGTAGTCGTACTCGATCGCGTTGACCATCGAGTTGATGTTGCCGCCGTTGTTGTCCAGGTAGGTCTTGAGCGAGGCCAGGTCGTTGGTCTTCGCGTCACGGATCGTGTCGGCGAAGGTGCGCAGCTTGGAGACGCCGACCTTGCCGTCGGGCGCGGGCTGGGAGTCTTTGGAGTCCGAGGCCGACACGGACAGCGCGGCGGTCATATCGATTCCGGTCTTTTGGATCGTCAGCGGGTAGGCGCCCAGCGTCTCTTCTTCGGTCTTTGCGATGTATGCGTTCGTGCCGTTGGCCAGCGCGAGGATCGCCGCGATGCCGATGATGCCGATGGACCCCGCGAAGGAGGTCATGAGGGTGCGGCCCTTCTTCGTCATCAGGTTGTTGGCCGACAGGGACAGGGCCGTCAGGAAGCCCATCGAGGTGCGGCGCGCGGGCTTGGCTTCACGCCGGTCTTCCGCAGCGGGCACGAAGGGATCGGAGTCGGCGACGATGCAGCCGTCGGCCAGCTCGACGATGCGGGTCGCGTACTGGTGGGCCAGCTCGGGGTTGTGCGTGACCATGATGACGAGGCGGTCGCGGGCCACGTCGCGCAGCAGGTCCATGACCTGCACGCTCGTCTTGGAGTCGAGGGCGCCGGTGGGCTCGTCGGCCAGCAGGATCTCGGGGTCGTTGATGAGGGCGCGCGCGATGGCGACGCGCTGCATCTGGCCGCCCGACATCTGCGAGGGCTTCTTGTGGACGTGCTCCTTGAGGCCGACCCGTTCGAGGGCGTCGAGGGCGCGCTTGCGTCGCTCGGAGCGCGAGACGCCCGACAGGGTCAGGGCCAGCTCGACGTTCGCCAGCACGGTCTGGTGGGGAATCAGGTTGTAGGCCTGGAAGACGAAGCCGATGCGGTTGTTGCGGTAGGCATCCCAGTCGCGGGCCTTGTAGTCCTTTGTCGAAATGCCGTCGATGACGAGGTCGCCGCTCTGGAAGCGGTCGAGGCCACCAATGACGTTGAGCATCGTCGTCTTGCCGGAGCCTGACTGGCCCAGCACGGCCACAAACTCGTTGTCTCGGAACGCCACGGAGACCTTGTTGAGCGCCACCTGCACGAGGTTGGCGGTCTGATAGGCCTTGACGATCTCCTTGAGCTCTAGCACGCTTCATCCTCACATCTGCTGCTGATTCCGCATACAAGTCTAGGTGATCGGCCATCGCCCACGACCGCCGCTGTTCACTGACTGACCCCTGATCGCCCCCTGACGCGACCCTGACCACAGTTCCGCACGCCACAGTCCCTTGGTCGAAACCCCGCCCCGGCCTCGTTCATCGAACGGCCTCCAGGGAAGCGGACAACCGAGCGGCTAGACTGATCCCATGACCGACCTCACCCAGATTCCTGTGCCCAACGAAGGGCCGATCACTGACAAAGTCAAGGAAATCTACGAGCGTTCCTTCCCGCCCGAGGAGGAGATCCCCCTCCCTGAGTTGCTGAAGAGCACGCAGTTGGACCAGGTCTCCTTCCTCGCGTGGATCGATCCGTCCCTGCCCGCGGGCGAGGACGGGGCCGGCAACGTGGTCGCCATGACTTTCTCCTTCGCTTTCCCGGACCTGTTCTACCTGGGCTTCCTCGCAGTGGACGGTCGCACGCGCAGCGCGGGCTACGGCTCGCGCATCCTCACCCACTTCCGCGAGCGCTACGGCGACGTGCCGCAGCTGCTCGAGATCGAGCCGGTCGTGCGCGAGGCCGGGAACTACCAGCAGCGTCTGCGTCGCCTGAAGTTCTACGAGCGCAACGGTTTCACGGTGACGAACATGCTCACGCACGAGGCCGACCAGACCTACCGGGTCCTGGCGCGCGACGGGATCGTGAGCCCGCAGCGCCTGGAGGAGGCGCTCAATTCGGTGACCGACGACCCGGCGTACGCGTCACGGGTGACGACGGACTAACGCCCTCCCCGGGGTCAGTGGCCGACGCCGCTGCTGGAGACCAGGAGGATCTCCTCGTTGTCGAGTCGGGCGAGGGCCCCTTCCAGCGCGGCCGAGGAGAAGATGCCCTCGTCGCGAGCCTGCAGGAGGGCGTCACGCTGGGCGTGAATAGCCTCCAACGCCAATTCACGGATCTGGTCGCGCGTGAAGGAACGCTCAACCTCCTCCTCGCTCATGTCGACGGTGCCGTGGCCATCGTCGTCGCTGTCGCCGGCGGCATCCTGGAGGATGTCCGTGAGGACGCGGTCTGCAGCGTGCGCCGTCCGCACTTGCTCACCCATGGCCTCGTCAGTAAGTGCATGCCCCAGCCGGGAGAGTGTGCGCGAGACGCCGGCGGAGAGCAGGGTCTTGCCGTCGACCTCGTGGATAGCCTGCGCGAGGGCCGTGTCGACCAGCGCGGAGCCCATGACCTTCAGGAGCTTGGCGCGCTCCTCCTCGGAGATGTCGCCCGTCGCCATCTTCGGCTTGACGAGGCGAATAAGGCCGGGCAGGGTCAGGCCCTGGATGACGAGGGCGCCAGCGGCGATGAACAGGGCGATCGTGAGCAGCAGCGCGCGCATCGGGGCGTGCGTCGAGATTGTCTGCGCGGCCGCCAGGGTGATCGCGCCGCGCATGCCCGCCCAGACGATGACGCTGCCCTCGCGCGGGCCCAGCGGCTCGTTCTCGAAGTAATCCAGGTCGGATCCGCGCATGGCGTTGCGGCGCGCGCGACGCTTGAGGCGGCGACGATAGAGGTTGAGCGCCTCTTCCCAGTGTTCGGGGCTCAGGTCGCGAGCCTCGAGCATGTCGGCATCGACTTCGCTCGCCTTGTGCATGCGTTTCTCGAAGCGCTCGATGCGCGCGGCCTCGGCCTCGTAACGCCGCTGTCGGCGCTTGTGCCGATGGTCCAGCCAGGTGAACATGAACGCGATGAAGACGGCTCGAATGACCATGATGAGCGCGCCGAGGGTGACGGCAAGGAAGGCGGCGAAGGCCAGGCCACCGGAGAACGCGGCGGTCTCCTCGACGATCCCGAAAGCCTGGAGGCCCATCGTCAGGAAGATTCCGCTCTCCAGGACGAGCGTCATGGTCTGCCAGTTCTGCTGCGAGAAACGCCTGTTGGTCGCGGAGATAACGGCCGCGCGGCGACGCGAGACGACCAGGCCGGCGACGACGGCCGCGACGAGGCCGGAGCCTCCCAGGTGCTCGGCGGGGATCGAGGCGATGAAGGGCATCGTGAACGAGAAGACTGTATCGGCCGAAGGCTCCTTGATGAGTGCGCGCAGGCGCACGCCGACCTCGCCGACGACCCAGCCAATCGCAGCTGCAATACCGAGCGCAAGAGCGACCTTGCCGATGAGCAGGCCCGGGTTGAGGGCGTGTTCGTCTGCGGCCAGGCCTGCGTTCATCGCGGCGGACAGGAGGACGAGCGAGGTCGCGTCGTTGAAGAGGCCCTCGCCTTCGAGCACCGTAATGATGCGGTGGGAAACACCGGAGCGTTTCGCGATCGAGACGGCGACAGCGTCCGTCGGCGACAGGACCGCCCCCAGGGCAACGCCCCACGGCAGGGAGATCGCGGGAACCAGCCAGTTAATGACGAAGCCGACCGCGAAGGCGGACAGGAACACGAGGGGGATCGCGAGCATCGCAACCGCGTGCATCTCGCGCCGGAAGTCCATGGTCGGCATGCGCACTGCGGCCGAGAACAGGAGCGGCGGCAGCACGACCTCAAGGATGAGATGCGGCTCGACCTCGATAGCCCCCACCTGCGGCAAGAAGCCAATCGCCAGGCCGACAACCAGCAGAATCAGCGGCGATGCCACGCCCACCTTGGGGGCGATGAATTGGCATGCCACGATGATGAACATTCCGGCCACGGCGATAAGAAGGGGATCCACAGGTCAATTGTATTGCGAGCAACCCCACCAGCGCCGTTGCCATCTCACCACAGTGGCTACGCGCGCCGCGAACTCGCGTGGCGTACCACGCCCCGCCCTCCTGCCTTCCACACCGGCCCCAAATGTCAAACAGACCCACACGAGCAGAGCACGTGCTACCATTAACCCATAGGTTCAAGGAGGTCCTCATGACTGCTTACGACCACTCGTCGGGGTACACCTACGGCACTGATGCCGTCCCCACAGCTCCGCTTACACTCAAGGATCTACGCCAGATTGAGGCCGCCGCACACGTCCAGCCCGGTGACGCTGAGCTGCTCTCACGAGCAGAACCCATCCTGGCGCCGCATGCTATGGAAATGGTCGACACATGGCGCGGAATTCTGGCTCAGAAGACGTATCTGGCAGCCCATTCCGCGCACCCGGATGGACAGCCGAACCCCGAGTACGCGCAGGCGTCAAAGCCGCGCTTCGCCCAGTGGATCATCGACATGTGCACGCGCGAGCGGGATCAGGCGTGGCTGGACTACCAGTACCTGATCGGCGCACGTCACATGTCCGCAGCGAAGAACGCGGCGGATGGGGCGGACTCGACACCATTCGTGCCCCTGCGCTACGTGCTCGCCTTCATCGCGCCGACTGTGGAGGTCGGACACCGTCTCCTCGCGGAGGGCTTCGAGGGCGAAGAACTGAGCGCTGTCCGCGATGCCTGGACTCGCGCTGTCACTGTCGCCGTGACAGTGTGGGCGTATGCCTACCGAGATCACCCCGAGCAGTTCTGATCCGACGCTCGCCACCTACGGCTCCCCCATCGGCCGCCTCACGCTGGCCGCGCGGGGCGGTGCGCTCGTCGGCCTGTGGGTGGTCGGGCAGCGTTTTTTCGGTTGCCCCGTCGGCATCGACGAGGCCGTGGCACGCTCAGCGCTCGACCTGACCTCGCCCGTTTCCCGGGACAGCGTCCGCGCCGAGGCCGGGTGGGACGAGGCAGACTCGCGCGTGCTTCGAGCGGCAGCATCATGGTTGGATGACTACTTCGCGGGCAAGGCCCCCTCCCCCGCGGCCGTCCGTCTCGCGCCTGCGGGCACGGACTTTCAGAGGCACGTGTGGGAGGCGATGGCCACTATCCCCTACGGCGCGACGCGTACGTACGGGCAGATCGTCGGTCAGCTGTGGGGCGCAGGCATCCCCGCATCAGCCCAGGCGGTCGGCGGCGCCGTGGGGCGTAATCCCCTGCTGCTCATCCTCCCCTGCCACCGAGTCGTGGCCGCCAGCGGCCCGGGCGGATACGCGGCCGGAGGGCACGCGAAAGCCTGGCTGCTCGCGCACGAGGCGGCCACGGCCTCGTCGGTCAGCTGACTCAGCTGTTCGCCCGGTCGGCCTCGATCGCCTGCTCAACCAAGGCCTCGTCGACGGGCAGGGTCTCGCGCGCGTAGGCTGCGGCGTCTTCCTGGGTGTCGACGATGTGTTCGGCAATCGAGTCGGCCTCGCGGCGTAACTCGGCGCCGTCGACGACCGAGGCCTGGGCGAGAAGGCGAGCCTGGGCGCGGTGCTCGTCCGTGTACTCCAGGTCATCGGCGTGCTTGCGCACGAGGACGCGGATGAGCTTGCGACGCAGGTTCTCCTCGCGCAGGACGCCGGTCCGCTCACGCAGCCAGCCGACCGCGAGGACGACGAGGAGGGCGACACCCAACCAGCCGATGATCGGGTACATGCCGCCGATCAGCTTCTTGAAGCCCATGAGCGAGGCCGCATAGCCCACCGCAACAACGCCGACGAGGACGATGCGCATGCGGCCGGTCTCCCCACCGGAGAATCGGCGCGCCGTTGAGTAGAACAGCGAAAAGACCGTGTTGTAGATGAGCGCGAAAATGATGAGCGTGTAGACGAAAGCGAAGGCCGGGTGGATCGAGCGTGCGATCTCGAGGGCGGGAACGTTGACGTCCCAGACGCGATCCATGTTCAGGTACAGGCACAGGGCGTCCGCGCCGATGACGAGGGCAATGATGGTGCCGCCGAGGCGCCCCGCACGCCGGGCTTCACCGATGCGCAACACCGAGCCGCCAAGCACGAAGGCCATCGCGATGCCGTTGACGACGCACAGTGCGAAGTAGTTGATCGTGGAGAGCCACAGGTTTGGCAGCGCCGGGGTGACCTGGGTCGCGGCAGCGTTGAGCTCGGCGAGGCCCGGATGGGGCGTCGTGAGCGAATAGATGGTGAGGATCGTGATCGCGACAATGATCATGGGCGTAAACACGCCGATCACCTTCATGATCCGGTCGAAGTCCAGGAATGCTGTGAGAATGACGAGCACCGCGCACAGGGCACTGCCCGCCCACGCAGGCAGACCGAACTGTTGCTCGAGGTTCGCGCCCGCGCCCGCGAGCATCACGAATCCCATCGCGAAGCCCGAGAAGATGAGCACCACATCGATGACGCGGCGCAGGGCCGGGTGGGTGATGCGTTCGAAGACCACGTCGTGGTGGCCGGATCGGTAGTAGGAACCCAGCTGGAGCGCGACGACGCCGAAGACGACGTTGAGGACACCCAGGACCGCGATACCGATCAGGCCCTTCGCGCCAAAAGACAGGAAGTACTGGAGCAGATCCTGGCCACTCGCCAGGCCCGCGCCAATGATGACTCCCACGTAGGCGAAGGCGACAGAGAGGTACTTCTTGGACATTGGGTCCCTCCAGTGGTGAACGTTTCACGAGGCCGAGGTCTCTTCCACGGTAGAGGCGCAGCCGGGAGGGATGCACGTCCGTGGGAAATTGTTCACGCTCACGATGAGTAACAGAGGCGCAGATGTGTACACAATGTATTAAAATAACACTATGAAGACACTCGCTACGACGCTGTCTACTCGAGAGCTCCGTGCAAACCTCTCCGACGTCCTCGGACGAGCCTCCTACGGCGGTGAACGAATCGGAGTAACAAAGAACGGTCGCCTCGCGGCAATCGTGATCGGCGTCGATGACCTGTTGGCCTTGGAAGAACTCGAGGATGCACGCGATCTCGCGGCCTTCCGCGAGGCGGTACGCAACGACGACGGGCAGCGCGTCAGCCTGGCCGACCTGCGCGCTGAGCTCAACGACTAGCGATGTACCGCGTCGAATTCACCTCAGCGGCGGCGCGACAGGTACGCAAGCTGGATCGGCCGGTGCGCGCCCGCTTGCTGAATGCCATCGAATCGCTCGCCACTTCTCCTCGACCCGACGGAGTCAAGAATCTTGCGAGCACGGAGAACGCGTGGCGCATCCGCGTCGGCGACTACCGGATCATCTACTCAATTGAAGACGACGTCCTCGTCGTGACGGTCGTGCGCGTCGCACACCGCCGCGAGGTCTACCGCTCGTAGCATTACTTGCCTTCGAGGAGCGGGATCGGCGGGCGCGGGGCCTGCATCGAGTTGATCGGGGCCTCGGGATCCGCGTAGCCGAGCGCGAAACCGGTGATGAACCGGTAGCCCTCGGGGATTTCGAACTCAGCTTCGACAGGCTCGCGCCAGGTGGCGAGGATGCCGACCGGGCAGGAGTCGATGCCACGCGACTTGGCGGACAGGAACAGGGTCTGGAGCATGAGGCCGGCGTCCATGGCGCTCCACGGGAGCATGTCCTCGTGGACGAAGACGAAGCCCATGACGGGAGCGTCGAATGCCGTGACGTTGCGGCGGTTCACACGGTTGCGCCCCTCGATGTCGGCGCGCTCGATGCCGTGGATGCCGTAGAGAAGCTTCGCAACCTCGATCTGGGCGGGGCGAACCTCGTCCGGGTAGCGCTTGCGCACGGGGAAGTCGCCGTCGGGAACGGGAACCTCGACGTCCGGGTCCTCAGCCTTGCGCGCGTGGGCAGCTATCTCCTCGTCGAAGAGACGGCCGTAGTGTTCGCGCAGGCACTGGGCGCGCTCGCCCGTGGCCAGGGCGACGCGGAAGGCACGCGTGTTGGACCAGGACGGCGCGGTCGTCGCGTCGGCGAGGATCGCGTCGAGGACCTCGGCGGGAATCTCCCGGTCTGTAAAGGCGCGCGTGGAGCGGCGCGAGGCGGTCAGGGCCGAAAAGTCGTTCGTCTCAACGTTGAGTGTCATGCTCTGAGGCTACCCCCGTGATTCATCTGAACACTGGGACGATCCACCTACTGGGCGCGGTTATCCGACAACAGCCGTTGACAACCGCGGGCTCGGCGCTCAGCACAACACCTGAACACATGTAACATACAACACAGTTTCCCGGCATGACATCATCAGCCGTCATGACGTCTAACAAGTAGCGCGCAGCCAGCCTCACCGCCGGCATCACGCTGCCACACGTTCCAACGTCCGACCAGGAACACAATCACATCGTCGGACCCTCACGAAGGAATACATCATGCTGTCACTTATCGGAATGGTCATCACCGGTGCCGTCCTCGGTGCACTCGCACGACTCATCATGCGAGGCGAACAGAACATCTCCATCCTGTGGACCATCATCCTCGGCGCGATCGGCGCACTCATCGGCGGCACTATCGCCAGCTTCTTCGGCGTTGCCGACACCAGCGGAATCGACTGGATTAGGTGGGCCCTGTCCCTGATTGCCGCCATCGGCGCAATCTCGGTCTACCTCAAGCTCGCCGGTCGCAAGTGAACGACACTCACTGACACACCCCGAATAGCGACGCCACCAAACTCAGTGGCATACGCCACATAAGAAGGTCGTGAGGTTTTCATAGCCTGAAGCGTCTTCTTCATAGCGCGGCAACCATGACGGGCAGCAAGACAAGTTAATCCGGCTACACACTGGCCGACTAAGGAAGCCACCACGGTGCCTGACTGACCACTTGCTGATCCGCGCACAACCCCGTCCAATCATCTCTCGACGAAACGAAAGAGGCTCACATGAGCAAGAACACCATCCCCCAGACCGGCCAGCAGCGCGAGCGCAATGAGAACGCCGAAGAGGAAAAGACCCTGCGCGGTCCCCTCCAGACCGAGCACGGCGTGACGACGATCGACGAGAACGTGGTCGCCAAGATCGCCGGAATGGCCGCTCGCGAGGTGCCCGGCGTCTACGACATGGGCAACGCCGTTCGCCGCGCCTTCAGCGCTGTCACGGACCGCATCCCCAACGCCCAGACCAACGTCGCCGGCGGCGTGAGCGTGCAGAAGGGTGAGACCCAGGCTGCCATCGAGATCACCATCGTCATCGACTACGGCGTCTCGATCGTTGAGGTCTCCAACGCGATTCGTCGCAATGTCATCGAGCAGCTTGAGGGCACCACGGGCCTTGAGGTCGTCGAGGTTAACATCAACGTCACCGACGTCCACCTTCCCGACGAAGACGCTGACGATTCCGAACCTGCCGACCTCAAGTGATTCACCCCGACGCTCTGATCTGAGGAATTTCTTATGAAGACAACGCACCTGGCCCTCCTCACGGGCCTGTTCCTAGGAACCATTCTTGCCTTCGGCTCTTTCGCCGACTTCGTTCTGGTCGCCCTCTGCGGCCTGGTCGGATGGGGAGTAGGCCTCTGTCTGGAGGGCCGGGTCGATGTCCGAAGCCTCCTGGATCGGCGAAAGAAGTGACGATGGCGACCGCGACCCAGCGCGCAATCGCGCAGCCGGGACCCTCCAAGGACTCTCACCCGTCCTGGGAGGACCGCGGCACCACGACCATTCCCTCCCGAGTCGTCTCCCGGATCGCTGCCGAAGCAGCCTACGAAACTGCGAACGTTGGCTCGAACGCAGGTGGACTCCTGGGAATCGGCGCGCGCCACAACTTCTATTCACGCCCCGATGCGACGTGTGACATCTACGGTCAGGTGGCCGTCATCCACCTGAACCTGGGCCTGACCTTTCCAGCACCGCTGTCTTCCGTTGTTGAGGATTTGCGCCAACACGTGTGCCGTCGAGTCGAAACGCTTACTGGACTGACCGTCGGCAAAATGACGATCGAGATCTCCTGGCTCCATCCGAGCAGCCACGTTAGGAAGAGCCTGACATGAGAACACCGGTTCCTTCACTTATCCACCTCCCCTCCCGCACCATCCCGTGCATCATCCTCGCGCTGCTGCTCCTCACGGCCGGAGGGCTGGGCGCATGGATCACAGGACACAGGATCATCACCGGAAGTTGGCCGACACCCGCAGACACTGCACTGTCCGCTATCGGCTCCGCCACTGTCGGCTCCCCCGCAGCCCTTGCAGTCGCCTTCTTTGTAGCGCTAGGCGGCCTGTCGATGATTCTGTCGGCACTGTGGCCGGGACTTCCCGGGCGCCTCGAGATCCTTCCGGATGATCTTCCCGGGCAGACCGCGACGAAGCGCCGCGACCTGGCGGACCTCATTCGCTCTCAGGTTGAGCAGGTTGACGGCGTCCACTCCGTCGCCGTGACAGTCCGCCGCTCCCGCGTCGATGTCCTGGTCCTCAGCGTCCTGGATAACCTCGCCCCCGTGCAGGATGCCGCCCGTCAACAGACCAATGAGGCGCTGGCTTTGCTCGCACCCGTCGGCATTTCACGCAGCCGCGTGCGCGTCCAGCAGACGCGATGAAGGAGAAACCAACATGCGTTCAGTTTCTGGTGCTTTCAACCGGATCATCTTAGCCACCTTCGGTCTCGCTCTCGTCGCAGCGGCGTCATGGTTTGTGGCCTCGGGCCTCGGCGCTGGCCGCTACTGGCCGGACGCCGACCGTTACCTGGCACCCGCCCAGGATTCTTTCAGCAGCATCGTCGCGCCTCTCACGGATTCGAATTGGCTTATCCCGATCTGTGCATTGCTCTCGTTGTTCGCGATCGTCGCAGGAGCATTCGTGCTCATCAAGCAGATTCCTCGCAAGGCTGCCGCTTCTCCCCTGAGAATCACGGGTTCCGAGGGCTCACTTGTGGCCTCCCTGGCTCCCGATGTCCTCTCCCAGGCGCTGTCTGAGAGGGCACAGGAGATACCCGGCGTCGAACAGTGCTCGGTCTGGGTGGCAGGGTCCCACAAGAACCTGTGGGTTCAGGCAGACATCACTGTCTCTCGAGACAGTGCGGTCGAATGGGCTGTGTCTGCGCTCAGGAATCGACTCAACGAGGACATCGCAACGTCCCTCGGTGCTGCTCCTCGACAGATCGACGTCCTGATGAATCTCAACAGTCCGTCACGGTCGAACAGCAGATCAGAAGCCGTGACAGGACAACGCGCCCCAGTCATGGACGGGAGCAACCTTGACGCCTGAGGCCCAGGGCGAGGCAGCACCAATGCCTCGCCCTGTGCCTCATTCGCGCTACGATGCTGACATGACTACCCCGTCCGCGTCGCCTCACGATGACCGATGTCTCGTCCTGCGCGCTCAAGACGGAGACATCGGCGCTTTTGAGAAACTCGTCAATCGATATCAGGGCCGATTGTTCCGATCGGCCTACATGATCGTACGCAACCGCCAGGACAGCGAAGACATCGTCCAAGAGACACTCATTCAAGCCTGGCGGAGCATTCACCTGGTCCGCGAGCCAGCCGCTTTTCGAGGATGGCTCGTGCGGATCTGCACGAACAAGGCCACCAGCCTGATGCGAAAACAGCAGCGCCGAGCGACCGACCCTTACGACGCTGAAAGCCTCGACACCGCGAGTAACACTGCGCAGGCCTCTGCGAACAATACCGCCGATCCAGCTGACTCCAGCGAAGTGAACGCACAGATCAAAGCGCTGGCCGACATTCTAGCCTCTGTGCCTGCGAACCTGCGTATCGTCTGGGTACTGAGAGAAATTGACGAGATGACGTACGAGGAGATAGGCCAAACCCTCAACCTGACCGTTCCGACCGTTAGAGGGAGGCTGGCACGCGCCCGCTCTCTCGTGATGCGCAAGATGAAGGAGTGGTCCTGATGCGTGGCGCGAAGAAGCTATCCAACAACGTCCGGAACTCAGCGGCGTCAGCACGTTCTCTCGTTCGTTCCCACGAGCATGACGATGCAAACACCCAGAAGTACTTGCAGGTGATCGCATCTCTACACAAGGAATGGGATGAGTTGGAGGCGCAGGGCAGCTCATCAGTGATGCCCCGTCGCTCCCTCATGGACGCCATTGCGGCCGAAACCCGACACGGATCCCAGGTGGAGATGCCGGAAACGGATCTCGGCCCCTACAGCATGTCCGAGTTTGCGTTGCGGGCACTGATTCGAAAGACCATCGATGCTGTGCCCGGCGCACGGGCATTGCGTTCATCTATGACGCACGCCCCCACCAGCAAGGAGCACCGAGGCCTCGGAGTTCCCGAGACCATCTCCTGCCGGATCTCCGCGCACATCAGCGTCGACAGCCTGCCGCTTCTCGCTCAGCAGGTCCGCGATGCCGTCCGGGCAGCTTGTCGTGAGAACCTGGGGGTCTCGCCCATTGTCCACATTCACATTGAGGATCTCCACGATGACGACTAGCCGCTCAGCCGCCGAGCTGGTCCACCTCGTTACTTCTATTCCCGGGGTGCGAGGAATCGAGCCGGGACTCGCCAGCACGTTAAAGGTGATTGGCAAACGCATGCAGCAGCAGAAGTCTCAGCAGGAACGTTTCGGCGTCATCATTGAAGAAGGTACGAACAGGGCGATCATCGAGGTCGGCCTCGACGAGTCTCGGCCTGTCAAACAGATCGTGCGTGACATCCAAGAAACCGTGATTCGCTCCCTCACCGAGCCGGACGCACGGGACAATGAGGCTGTGAGCGACGAAGACTCCGAACACGTCGACAACCCTACGGGCCACCGGGTCACAGTGCGGGTCCAGTCGCTTCTCTAGGCTCTCACCCTCAGTGAAACGCTCTGACGAGCGGCTTGTGATCTGACTATCGGACGCGATGCCCTACCGTGCCAGGGCCTGCTCGAAGGCCACCACGTCCTCCTCGGGGGTGGCCCAGGAGGTGCCGATGCGCGCGAGGTAGCGGCCGTCGGGCAGGGTCTCCCAGATGCTGTAGCGCACCTTGTCCGACAGGCGCTCATGCCCGGCCTGGTCGAGGGCCACGAAGGTGAGGTTGGTGGGCGAATCCATGGTGACGACGTAGCCGGCGCGCTTGAGCGCCTCTCGGATACGCGCGGTCGCCTTGACGGCGGGCTCGCCGATCGTCAGGTAGAGACCGTCCTCGAAGAGCGCCTCGAACTGGACGCCGAGGAGACGCCCCTTGGCCAGGAGCGCCCCGTGCTGCTTCATCTGCGTGACGAACTGACGGATCGAGCCCCGGGTCGGGATGACGACCGCCTCGCCGAAGAGGGCCCCGCACTTGGTGCCGCCGATGTAGAACACGTCGGTGAGGCGAGCCAGGTCGGCCAGCGTCACGTCGTTCGAGGGAGAGGCCAGCGCGTATGCGAGGCGCGCGCCGTCGACGAAGAGCTTGAGGTCGCGCTCGCGACACACGGCGGAGAGCTCCTCGAGCTCCTGCAGGGAGTAGAGGGTGCCGTACTCGGTGGGCTGGGAAATGTAGACGAGGGCGGGGGCGATCATGTGGTCGCGCGCGCCATCGCCCTCCCACGCCGAACAGATACGCTCGACATCGGCTGCGTTGATCTTGCCGTCAACGGCGGGAACGTCCAGGATCTTGTGGCCGCCACGCTCGACGATGCCGGCCTCGTGCATGTTGATGTGGCCGGTATTGGGGGCGATGACACCCTGCCAGGGCAGGAGGATCGCGTCGATGACGGTCGCGTTCGTCTGCGTGCCGCCGACCAGGAAGTACACGTCGGCGTCGGGGGCTTGGCAGGCCAAGCGAATCAGGTCGCGGGCGCGCTCGCAGTGCTCGTCGGTGCCGTATCCGCTGGTCTGTTCCATGTTGGTGGCGACGAGGGCGTCAAGCACCCGGGCGTGCGCCCCCTCCTGGTAGTCGCTAGAGAAGTTCGGCTGCACATGGGAAGAATTCACGCGGCCATTATTCCACGCGGAGGCCAACATGGTTGCCGATACACTATGGGTTCTGCTGCCCTGCTGGCACCGGGCTTATCCTGGCAGGGGTGGGCCAAGCGCCCAACCTCAACGAGGACCATACGGGGAATAGGAAACATGGCGACACGAAGCAACGCCCGGGAAGAATCGATCAATCGCGACTCGCAGGCCTATTGGAACAAGCGGGCCGCGACGTTCACACGCAACGCGACCAGCGACTACGAGCGCTGGCTCCTGGATCTACTCGCGCTCAAGGCGGGCGAGGAGATCCTCGACATGGGGTGCGCGACGGGCACGCTCGCCGTTCCCCTCGCCCGCGCGGGGCACCGCGTCCACGGCTGCGACTTCGCCGAGGCCATGCTCGCGATCCTCGACGAGCGCGCGGCAGCAGAGAACCTGCCGATCACCTCCCACCTGCTCGCGTGGGAGGACGATTGGGAGGAGGCGGGCCTCGGGCATAACAGCGTAGATGTCGCCTTCGCGTCACGCTCCCTCATGAGTGGAAACGTTTTCTCCGCCGTACGCAAGCTCGACGCGGCTGCCCGCTCGCGGGCGGCGGTCGTCGTGCCCGACAGCCTGCTCCCCTCCCGCGACCCGCGTCTGCTCACCTACCTGGGGCGCTCGGCGCGGCACCCGCGCGTCGTCCGCGAGGTAATCCGCGTACTCGCATCCCTGGGACGTATCCCGATTTTCGCGACCACACGAACCTTCCGCCCGATGAGGTTTTCTTCCTTCGACGAGGCCCGTTCGGACCTTCGTCGCCTGGCCGGCCCCGAGCCTTTCACCGCGCGCGAGCAGCGGCTTTTCGACGCCTACGCAGAGCAGCACTTCGTGCGTGAGGATGCCGCCACCGCCTCGGAAAAGGCAGGGGAACAATGGGTCCTGGACTACCCTCTGCCCGTCACCTGGGTGTTTATCGGCTGGCACACCGACGGGCACGCGTGGGCGTAGGCAGCCCCGGCCTCGTTCTCCTTAGTCCGCGTCAGGGCGGCGCCTGCGTGCTTTGACCTCCGAGCGCCTCTTCTTGTCAGCGAGGCGGCGCAGCTTCGACCCCCGCGTTGGTTTCGTGGCCCGCCTCGGGACGGGCGGGACGAGGGCCGAACGCAGGATCTCACCGAGGCGCTCGCGCGCGGCGGCGCGGTTGCGACGCTGGGAGCGATGCTCGGCGACGGTAATCGTGAGGACGGTTCCGGTGAGTCGCTCGCCGAGCACCGACAGGGCGCGCTCGCGCTGCTTCTCGGTGAGGGCGCTCGTCGAGCCCAGGTCCAGGCTGAGCTGCACCCGCGAGTCTGCGGTGTTGACGCCCTGGCCACCCGGGCCCGAGGCGTGGGAGAAGCGTTCGACCAACTCCCCCGCGGGCACGACGAGGCCGCGCGGGCAGCCGGGCCCAGCGGGAATGCACAGATCGTCCATGCGTTCCAGTGTGCACCACGCGCCGCACCCCAGCCTCGTCAGGCGAGCAGAGAGGCGACGCGCGCTTTCAGGTCAGGCAGCACGTCGGCGGCGAACCAGGGGTTCTTCTTCATCCACATCTGATTGCGCGGCGAGGGATGCACCAGCGGGAAATACCTGGGCAGGTAGCGCTTGTAGTCGCGCACAACCTCGGTGAGCGAGGCCGAAGACTTCAGACCGAGGTAGCGCCTGGTGGCGTACGCGCCGACGAGGATCGTCATCTCCAGCTTCGGCATGAGTTCGAGCAGGCGCGGGTGCCACGTATCGGCGAAGTCCTTGCGCGGAGGCAGGTCGCCGCTCTTTCCCGTGCCCGGGAAGTAGAAGTCCATGGGGACGATCGCGAGCTTCCCGGACTCATAGAAGGTGTCCCTATCGACGCCCATCCAGTCGCGCAGGCGGTCGCCGCTGCGGTCGTTCCACACGACGCCAGTCTCTTCGGCGACGCGCCCGGGTGCCTGACCGACGATCATGATGCGACACTCGGGTCCCGCGTAGAACAGCGGCCCCACGCCTCGCTTCGTGTACGAGGCGTTGGCCGGGTCTGCGGCGATCTCCTCGGCGATTGCGCGGACAGCTGGGTCGATGATCTCGGGTGTCATACCCCTAGGGTATGCCCGCCCCACGAGCGCGCGGCCCCCGGCGACTGGCAGGTCACACGCCGCGCGGAACCAGCCATGCCGATGTGTAGCAACAGACACACCGATTAGTGGAGGCGGCCCGACCGGGCATAGAGTTGAAGCCATGAAGGCAACCAGGTTGAGGCGAGGGCAGTGACAACACGATTCATGCGCCGTTCCAACAGGATGGGCATTATCGCCGCGTCGGTTGCGATCGCGATCTCCCTGTTTGGCCTCACGGGCCTGACGGCGAGCGCCCTCAATCGCTCCGGCCACGGCCAGAAGGACCCCGCCCCCATCTCTTACGAGGAGGACGGCACGACCTCTGCGCTCGCCACCCGGGCACTGGAGGGGTCGATCCAACAGATCACCTACGACCAGGCCTACGAGGGCGTGACCTACGAGAAGGAGGCCCTCGTCTACGTGCCCGCGTCCTACACGCCGGGGGTTCCCGCGAACGTCCTCTATCTGACGCACGGATGGTGGGGCACAGCCGACGGCCTGGCCGGGGGCGTGGCCCCCATCGTCGACCAGCTGACCTCCGCGGGGTCGATCGCTCCCACGATCGTCGTCTTCGCGACCTACTATCCGGACCGATCGTTCGCGACGGACGACTTCGAGGACGACTACGCACTCAATCGCTTCTTCGCGACAACCGAGATCGACACGCTGATCAAGACGGTCGAGTCGCACTACACGACGTTCGCGCGCGGGGACACCTCGGACGAGTCGTTGCGCGCCTCGCGCAGGCACCGCGCGTTCGGCGGTTTCTCGATGGGCGCGACGACCACGTGGGACGTGTTTGCCCTGCGCCCGCAGTACTTCTACAGCTACATACCGATGGCGGGCGAGTCGTGGATCGGGCGCGAGGAGGACGCCGACTCCGCGCAGATCGCACAGCTGGTGACCGCCGGGGCCGAGCGCGCGCACTACGGGCCGCAGGACTTCCGCATCTTCGCTTCGGTCGGCTCACTCGACCCTGCCCTGGATGACATGTCCCCTCAGCTGGCGCAGCTGCGAGCAGATTACCCCGACCTGATGACGGACGACAGCCTGCAGATGTGGATCGACGAGGGAGAAAGCCACTCCATGGCCTCGGTCGGTAACCAGGTCGCTCACGACCTGCCGCTACTGTTTCCGCCCGCGTAGGGGATTCTCCCCGTTCACCGACAGAGACAGCCCCGGCCTCGTTCCTTTTCTCAGGGACGAGGCCGGGGCTGGCTGACAAATAAGCGCGGCCCTTATGCGCGGGGCTGGCGCTCCGCCCACTCGCCGAGGCTCACGCGCGGACCCGTGAAGAACGGGGTGTCCTCGCGCACGTAGAGGCGCGCCTCGGTGTAGCGCTGGGCGTGCATGACGCCCTCCAGGCGGTCCAGGCTGTCCGCCTCGAACGCGAGCACCCACTCATAGTCGGAGAAGCCGAAGGCGGACAGGGTCGAGCCCTTGACGTCCGGGTACTGCGCGAAGCCGTTGCGGCCGTGTTCGGCCATGATGCGGGCGCGCTCTTCGGGGGCCTTGAGGTACCAGTCGTAGGAGCGCACGAAGGGGTAGACCATCGCCCAGTCGCGGGGCGCGACGCCGCCGAAGCAGGCGGGAATGTGGCGCTTGTTGAACTCGGCTGGGGTGTGCAGGCCCATACAGGACCACACCGGATCCAGGAACTTGCCCAGCGCCGACGCACGCAGGCGATGGTAGGCGTCCTGGAGGACCTCCGGGTCGTCGTCGAGCCACCACACCATCAGGTCGGCCTCGGCGCGGAAGCCGGACACGTCGTAGAAGCCGCGGATTTCCGCACCCGCACCCTTCACGTAGTCCAGGGATTCGGCGACGATGCGGCCGCGCTCGCCGTCCTCGGCGGGCAGGGACTCACCGAGTGCGAACACGGAGTAGAGGGCATAGTGCTGCTTATTGTTGACCTCGTCGAAGTCGACGTCCGTCGCGTCGCGCGGGTCGGTGACGCGGGCGTGAGCGGCGTGCGAGTGGGGCGTCGCCTCGGTACCCGCGTGGCGGGCCTGGTGGCGCGCGGCGTGCTCACCGACGCGATCCGGCACTCCCGCGGGATGTCCCGGGTTTTCCGGGTTCTGCTCGGGCGGCACGACGGCGTGGGGATGCGGGGTAGACATGGAGTCCTCCTGAGTTGTAGCTGGTTGAACGGCGGCTCGGGCGGGCGCGCCGGAAGAATGAGGGGCGGTGCCGGGGTGGCCACTCGCGGCGGCGGGTGAGGGGTGGCCTGGGCGCGCCGGGGAGAGGCAGCAGTCGCTCGGGCAGACGGTATGGAAGGGGCCGGTGCCGGTCACGGTGACGGGCAAGGGATTCTCTCCTCGCGCCTGGGCCGCGCGCTCTTCGAGCACGTCGACCAGGGAGGACACGAAGGCCGGATCCGTCGCAACGGTGTCGGCGCGCTCGTAGGGGATCCCCAGGCGCGCGGCGGTCTCCTTCGCCTCGGTGTCGAGGTCGTAGACGACCTCCATGTGGTCGCAGATGAACCCGATGGGGACGACGACGGCGCCGGTCAGCGGGTTCGCGTCGGCCGCGATCTCCTCGAGGAAATCGTTGATATCGGGTTCGAGCCAGCGGGACTGCGGAGGTCCCGACCGCGAGCAATACACGAGGTCATAGCCCAGATACGCGCGCCCCAGGACGCGCTGTAGCTCCGGCATGATCGCCTCAATGAGGGCGTGATGCTGGGCGACGTAACTGATTTCAGTGGCCGGGGTTCCCGCGGTCGACGACGCCGCGCTCCCTCGCTGCTCGGCGCGTCTGCCCGAGGCCGCCACGGCCTCGTCGATCGAGGGATGGAAGGGGAAGGGCGAGGACCCCGCCTCCATGCTCACGGGGATGGAGTGGGTGACGAAGATCAGGCGAATCCCGGCCGGGTCGACGCCTCGCGCAGCGAGGGCCTCCCACGCACGCCGGACAGAAGCGATCTGCGCGCTCGCCATGCCGAGGGTCGAGTAGTAGGGGCGAACCTTGTCCAGGATGATGTCGGCGTCAGGGTTGTCGGCGCTGTCCTCGGCGCCCAGTTCGATCGTCCCCCACTTGTCGCGCAGGGCCTCCGCGGCCTCGGCGAGATCTTCGCGGTACTGGCGACACCCCGAGTACGAGGCATAGGCGGAGGTGGGCAGGACGAGGATGCGACGGGCACCCGCCTGGATGAGCTCGTCGAGGCCCTCGGTCACGAAGGGGTGCCAGTTACGGTTTCCCCATCCGACGGGGATATCGTGCCCGCGGCGAGCGAGCTCGGCAGACAAGTCCGCGATCAGGCGCTGGTTGCAGGCGTTGATGGGCGAGACGCCGCCGAAGCGCTTGTAGTGGGCGGCGACCTGAAGCAGGCGCTCGTCGGGGATCCCGCGACCGCGCGTCGCGTTACGCATGAACGGCAGGACATCGTCCGGGCCGTTCGGGCCACCGTAGGACAGCAGCATGATCGCGTCGTAGGTATCCATACCTGGCACTTTCAGTCCTCCTTCAGGCCGAGCGTTGACAGTGTAGGGCCGCTTCCCTCCCCCACGCAGCGACAGATTGTCAGAAAAACGCGGTAAATCAGCAGTTTTCCCCTGCGTGCAGCGCCACCTTGCACACATAAGTTAACACTGTTAACCTTGCCTGTGACACAAAGTTAACAGCGTTAACCGATGGGAGAGAACCGTGTCACATCCACACGCTCCAGGCCTGGACGCCCGGGGAATCCGCAAGAGCTACGGCGCCCACGAGGTCCTACGCGGAGTCGACCTGCGCGTCGAACCCGGACAGATCCTCGGCCTGCTCGGACGAAACGGGGCGGGTAAGTCCACGCTCATCACGATCCTGTGCGGCCTACGCCGCGCCGACTCCGGCACCGCGTCAATCTGCGGGGCAGCTCCCGGGTCCCCCGAGGCCGCACGATCAATCGGGTACGCGCCGCAGGAACTGGGGATCTACCCGGACCTGAGCGTCGCCCAGAATCTGGCAGCCTTCGGCGAGCTGCACGGACTCGGCCGACGCGAGGCGGCCTCGCGCGCGGGTGAGGTCATGGACCTCCTCGGGCTGAGCGAGAAAAGCGGTCAGCGCGCCTCGCACCTGTCGGGCGGGCAGCAGCGCAGGCTCCACGCGGGCATGGCGATCATGCACCGCCCGAGCCTGGTCTTTATGGACGAGCCGACCGTCGGAGCGGATGTGGAGGCGCGCAGCCAGATCCTGGGAGCGGTGCGCCAGCTCGCGCAGGACGGCGCGGCCGTCGTCTATACCTCCCACTACCTGGCGGAGTTCGAGGAGCTCGGCTCCGATATTGCGATCCTGAACGAGGGGCGCATCGTCGCGAGCGGAACGCTCGAGGACATCATCTCGCGCCATGGCAGTGCCGAGGTGACCCTCGAGTTTGATCGTCCCATTCCCCCGATCGACGGGTGGAGCGCCGACGGGACGACACTCCGACACATCGGGGACGAGGCCGACCCGGGCATCCGGATTGGTGAAGCCCTGGCCTCGCCCGCCCTCGAAGGCGCACGCCTGACCGACGCGCGTATCGAACAGGCAAGCCTGCACAACGCGTATCTGCAGATCATCAAGGAGAGTGACCATGTCGCAGCTTAAGCAAATCGGAGCCATGACCCGCCTCAACATCCGCCTGCAGCTCACCGACCCTGCGCCCATGCTCATCCTGACGGTGATCCCTCTCGTCTTGATCCCCTTCATGATGCCGGCGTTCAAGTCGATGCTCCTGGCCGACGGATACACCGGCGTGACCGGTGCGGAGCAGGCCGTGCCCTCAATGGCAATCCTGTTCTCGTTCCTGGCCGTGCAGAACATCATCAGCTCGTTCTTCAACGAGCAATCGTGGGGAACGTGGCAGCGGCTCGAGGCCTCCCCCACCTCGCGCGCATCCATCCTGACGGGTAAGGCATTGGTCGCCTTCCTCATGCAGACCGCCCAGATCGCGGTTGTCCTCGCGCTCGGCGCTGCAATCTTCGGGTATCGACCGACCGGGTCTCTCATTGCACTCGCCGCTGTCCTCCTGAGTTTCTCCGCGGTCCTGTCGGCGCTCGGCGTCGCACTCGCCCTGTGGTCCCACAGCCGCGACGCGGCACTGTCCCTGTCGAATATCGTGGGCATGCTGGCGGCCGGCATCGGCGGCTCCTTCTCCACGATCTCTTCGTTCCCCGATTGGGCACAGCACGCCGCGCGCCTGTCCCCCGCCTACTGGGCGATCACCGCGATTCACGAGGTGAGCCTCGACGGGGCGAACCTCTCCGACGTCGGGATGCGGATCGGGGTCCTGTGGGGTTTCTTCGCGGTGATCGCGGGGCTGGCACTGGTACAGTTCCGGTATCACAGGGAGTAAAGACCACCGAAGCGGAGAGTCCATGCCTCAGTCGAAGCAGCGCGCGCTATCGCGAGAGATCATCTTGTCGACCGCGCTCGGCCTGGTTGACGAGGAGGGACTCTCCGCTTTATCCCTGCGGTCCCTGGGAAAGCGCCTCGGCGTCTCCCAGGCCGCCTTTTATCGTCATTTCCCCGATAAGGCGGCGCTCCTGGAAGGCATCTCGGAGCAGGTCTGGCGCCTCACCTTCGAGGCGTTCCTGGCCCGCTTACAGGAAGGGAAGGTGGAGGTCCCAGGCGGTTCCACAGCAGCGGCGGGAGTCGGCGCGACTCCACCCTCGCGGCTAATGGCCTACATGCGCGAGTACGCACACTGCCTGGCAGCGACGTTGCGATCCCACCCGGGCACGGTGATGCTGGTGCTCACCCACCCAACCTCGACACCGGAGCAGTTTTCTCTTCTCGCTGGCGTGTTCGTGCAGCTGGCGCGCCACGGTATCGCACCTGAGGCCAACGTCCTGGCGCTCATCAGCGCCGTGTCGATCTATACGACAGGCTTCGTCGCCACCGAGGTCGTTCCGCCGGTGGGAGGCGCCCCCGAGCGCCCCATCGACCTGTCAACCGCGAGCGCCGCACTCAGCCCGGACGATGCGGAGGTGCTGCGTCCTCTCGTTGAGGACGTGGTCGCGGGCCGCTGCGATCTGAGGGTGCAGTTCGCCCAGGGCCTGGAGGCGATCCTGCGCGGATGGGCCTAGCTGATCAGTTTTTCTGCCTCGCGCACAATGCGCGCGGCTCCGCCCAGCGAGGACAGTTCCTCGCGTAGCCCTCGGATTCCCGAGGTCAGCGCGGGTTCATCGAGGAGGGCACGGGCGGCGCGTGCGATGAGCGCCGGCTTGGGCTTGCGCACGGTCAGGCCGCAGCGCGCGCTTTCCACGGCCTCGGCGTTGAATTGCCGCTCGAAGACGCGACCCGGGACGATCAGCTGCGGGACTTCGTGGGACAGGGCGTCCATCATCGAGTTTTGCCCGCCGTGGTGCACGAAGACGCGGGAGCGTGGCACGAGCTCGGCGAAGTCGAAGCGGGGCGCGCAGGTCACCGTGTGCCCCCTTGAGGCATAGACGGCCTCGGCCACGCCCGCGACGTAGACGTCGCATCCGAGGGCCTCGGCAATCTCTCGCCCGGCGCGCACGGCGACGCCCGCGGGGACGCTGCCCGCGCCGAGGTAGACGAGCGCGCAATCGCGAGGCGTCGGCGTCAGGGCGGGTGCCTCGTCCAGGAACCCGCAGTAGACGGCCCGCTCCCCCGCCCGCGGTTCCAGGGTCGGGCAGCTCGGAATGAAGCGGCGCCTCATCCCCTCAAAGATCGTCAGGGACGAGGCCGGGGCGGGCATACCCATCTCGCGCAGCAGGCGTCGAATTCCCGCGGATTTACGAGGGTTGGAGGCGTAGGCGGCGGTCGTCGGCTGCGAGGCGCTGCCCACGCACGGGATGCCCTCGGCGCGGGCGGCGATGACGGCGGCGAGGCTGAATTCGGAGTAGACAACGTCGGGGCGCGCGGTGCGCATGTGGGCGCGGAGCGCGTCGACGGCGGCGCGCATGTAGCGCTCGTCGAGGGCACCGGTCAGCCAGAGGACCTCCTCGAAGCTGCGCACAGGCTTGCGGCCCATGAGGCCGAGGCGCGAGGCCAGGGGGAAGGTGTGGCGCGCGATGGCCTCGGGAAGGCCGAGAGGTGAGGGCACCGGAATCTCGAGCGTCGGAGCGATGGGATTGGCACAGTTGCCGTCGTCTCCCCACGCGAGCACGGCCTCATGGCCAGCGTCCTGGAACGCACGTGCGACGCGCTGCGCGCGCGACCACGGCCCGCCCATCCGCGAGCGGGCGACCATGGGAACGACGAGAACCTTCACGATTCAAGGGTACGCCGCTCACAACCGCACGCCCGCAGCGCGCCCACGCATCGACGCGAGGAAGGGCGCCCCTGAACACCAATAAGGTCGAGGACGTCGACTGATCGGCGGCACCTCTACCGGTTCACGCGTTTGACGAAGCGGAACATGTAGTCGGCCTCGCCCATCAGTTCGTCCGCCCCACGGGGATGTGAGGTGTCGGGGTGATGTTCGTTGAAGAACTCGACGATGTGGAAGCCGCACTTGTTGACGTAGAAGTGGATGTTGCGCACCTCGAAGTATGGAGTTTCCAGGGTCCATTCCGTGACGTGCGGATGGGCGGCCTCGATGGCGAACCAGGCGCGCGTCCCCACTCCCCTGGAGTGAACCGAGGAATTCATGGCGAACAGGAGAACCTCGCCTCGTTCCCCATCGACGGTAAGGATCACGTTGCCCACGCCATTACCGTTCTCATGGATGCGATAGGCGAGCGCTCCCGGAGCATTCAGAGACTGCTCAATGTCGGACAGCGGAAGAATCGGCTGCGCAGTCACACCGCCCTCGCTGGGTCCAGCAGGAGGCTGCTCGCGCGCGGCAAGACGCTCCCCCACGAAGGAGCCCTGCGGGTTGTCCTGGAAGTGCTCGAAGGAATCTTGAAAGTCCGCGATCAGCGCAGAACGATCGGCATCAGTCAGGGGAACAAGCGTAATCGTCATGGGCGCATCGTATCTACGAACGGCTGCACATCTAACAACAGGGGCAACTTGCCGCCGTATCCTGGGGGAGGGCCCCAACGACGTGAGCCCCCGAGAGCCGAAGGGGTACACATGGAACGCCTGTTCACCATTCCATTCGTCATGCACATCATCAAGGTGCCCCACTCGTTTCGACGAAAGGAACTGGGGTTCTAGGCTCCTCAAGCTAGACACGTAACCGCCAGATACCCTCCGGGGCGCTACAACTCCAGCCTCATGTGCACGAGCTCCTGATAGCCCGAGGACGCAGACCGGTAGCCTCGTGGGTTGCGCCCATACTCCTCGAACCCCGAGCGCCGGTAGAGGGACACCGCGCGTTCATTGTCCGCCACTACCTCGAGCTCGAGCTGGGTGTAGCCCGCCCGGCGCGCACAATCGATGCATGATTCCATCAGCATCCGGCCGATTCCCATCCCCCAGTACTCCTTGAGAATGCTGATCCCAAAGCGCGCCCGGTGCGCCACTTTGCGCCTGCTGCCCGCCGCCGTGACTCCTGCGCTTCCCACGATCCGCCCATCGACGACGGCGACGAGCTCAACCTCATTATCACTGCGTTCCGTTTCCACCAGCGAGCGAGCCTCCTGTTCATCGTCGGCGCTTTGCTCGTCCGGGTAGGACAGCAGGTAGTCGGTCTCCGCATGCGTGCGCTGCATGATGTCACGCAGCGCGCGGGCATCCGACGCGACGGCGTTCCTCACGAGGAGCTCCACTCCATCCTTCAACACCACCGTTTCGGCGTACCTCATCATCGGATTCCTTTCCCCCTGACGGCTGCTCTTCACAATAGTGCGAATGCCCCTGCGCATACTGTCAGCCTGAAGGAGCTACACGCTCGTGGCCTTTAGCCCACCCCAATGACCGAACAGTGTTGACTACACCCATCGACCAGAGACAATATCGTTCAAGCAGTATCGCCCGCTAGGGCCAACACCATTGCACATTGACACCAGGAAGAAGTAGAATACGTTGTATTCATCACCGGGAGGTCACCATGCCCACCATGACCATGCGCCTTGACGAGACCGACGCCGAGGTCGTGCGCAAGTACGCCGAGTTTGAGGGAAAAACAATCTCCGACTTCGTTCGAGATGCCGTCTTCGAGAAGATTGAGGACCAGCAGGACCTCGCTACTCTACGCGAGGCAATCGCAGCAGATAACGGCGTTCGCTACACCCACGAGCAGGTACTCGCAGAGCTGGGCCTGTAAATGTCCTACCACGTCGAGTACAGCGACACAGCCCTCAAACAACTGAAGAAAATGGACCGATTCGAAGCGCGACTCATTACGTCATGGATCGGCAAAAACCTCGAGGGCTGCTCGGACCCCCGCATCCACGGCAAAGGCCTGACCGCCAACCGATCAGGCGAGTGGCGCTACCGTATTGGCAACTACCGTGCTCTGTGCATCATCGAAGATGACCGCCTCATCATCGAAGTGTTTTCTGTCGGCCATCACAAGCACATTTACGGATAGAAACCCGTCCCACACGCAACAATCACGAATGGACGCGGCACGCACATGACGGACCCCGGCCTCCTCGATTGTCACGAGGCCGGGGCAGGAATCAAGGGAACTCTCAGCTGCTTCCGTGGAACGCCCAGGCCCGCCCCCGCAAGCCGCGCACGATGTAGCCGGCGCCCGCGAGCGCGAGGGCCAGGCCCAGGCCCGTGTAGAAGAAAGCAATGAACCAGTTGGGGAAGAGGCCGGCCGCGCGCATCCCGATACCGAAGGTCATCATGACCGCCATCATGATGTAGCTCCTGCGGTCGAAGAATCGAAAGACGAGGTGGCGATCCCCCTCCAGGTCGGCGATGCGCTGGGCGTTCTTCTTCACGAGCCTGGAAAACAACCGGTGGAAGGCACTAAAGACCGCGACCGCGCCGCCCGCGAGGGCGAGCAGGATGAGGGCTGCAACTCCGCGCATGTCGATGGCCGCGCGCACACCCAGGATGGCGACGTTCAAACCGGCAAGCAGCCAGACGACGCCGGCGACGGCGATCAGGGGCTGCTTCTTGATGCGAAATCGACTCATGTCGTTGTGTCCTTTTCTGCTACGGTCTCGTCATACAGGGCGGCGTCGAGGAGGGCGAACAGCGTCTCGCATTCGTCGCCCTCCATGAGGGAGGCAAAGACGGCACACAGCACGTAGCGGCACAGCCTCTCAGCGCCCAGCGGGCCGACGAGCCGGTGACGGTCCACGGCCTCGTCCGCGTCGAGGACGCGCGCGAGTCCGCGCTCGCTGTGGGCGAGCATGGGGGCGCGCACAGCATCGAGTGCCGCGTGTTCGGCACTGGGCAGGCGGCGTATCTCGGCGAACCAGTCGACGCTCATCTCCGCACGGACAGAGCTCAAGGCCTCGCGGAATCGCCTCACGTAGGAGGTGAAGCGTTCGCCGGGGCGCACGACGCACAGTTCTTCGGAGAGGTTCTCCTCGAAAAAACGGGTGAGCACCGCGGCCGTCAGGTCTGCCTTCGTCGGGAAGTAGCCGTAGACCGATCCGACCGCGATGCCGCAGGCGGAGGCGACCTTGCGCACGGAGAGCGCGGAAATACCGTCGCGCGAGGCGATGGCATAGGCCTGGCTGACCAAGCCCTCCCGGTCGATCACTTGTTTGGGCATCCGTCCCTGCTGTCGTGCGAGCTGCAACAATCTATGATGAACAGTGTTCAGTATAGGCCTGAGCAGGCCCATGTCAACGAAATGAGAGACCTGCCATGAAGTCGCTTCACGCCGCCCACCTGGAAGAACGCGCGCCCAGGAACAAGGACGAGGAGGCCTGCGCGCGCCGCGAGCGGATCATCGAAGCGGCCTACCGCATCGGCGAACGAGGCGGACTGGCCGCCATTTCAGCGCGTGGCGTCGCGAGGGATGCCGAGGTCTCGGTGGGCTACCTCTACAAGCTCTTCCCCTCGAAGAGCGACATCATGGTCGCCGCCGCGCAACGCTATTTCGAGCGCTCGCTCTCGCGCGAACTCTGCCGCGTCGAGGCCGGGGAGCCCTACGTGGAGTATTGCCGCAGACTCTGGGAGCAGGTGCAATCCTCTTTCGAGGAGTTTCACCACGAATGGCTGCGCGAGCGCGAGGATCTGCCCAAGCAGGACCTGGCGGCCGCACACGGCGCAATGACCTCAGTACTGACACACGCGGGCGCTCAACTTGAGGGAGTCATCGAACAGGACAATCGCATCGACTGGACATCACTGCCCGAGGGAACCATGGCCTCGTCCATCGCCCAGTTCACAATGCGCGCCATGATGGACTCACTCAAGAGCGGCGAGGGGGACGCCGCCCTCCTCCTGGCACTCCTGAAGAAGGGCCTTTACTCCCCCACCGAGACACACTGACACGAGACCCCACGAGCCGTGAACAAGGGGATCTTGTTGTTCACGAGGATTTTTCTAGCATCGATCGTGACGACGAATCTCACCGGGAGGTTCGCACAGACACGATGGGATGGTGTAGCCATGATCGGCGTCGCCTCGACGGCAATCACTCTCGCGCTGGTGTTCTACACAATCGGCGTGTTCGCGGAGCGACGCTCCGGCACGCTCAATACGAGCCACCTGGTGTTCTTCTACCTGGGCCTGGCGTGCGACACGGCGGGCACGGCGGTCATGTCAAACATTGCGCGAGGCGAATCCGCGAACCCCACGCACGCGGCGACGGGTCTGCTGGCGATCATCCTGATGATCATTCACGCCGCGTGGGCGAGCGTCGTCCTCGCGCGCAAGAATCACGAGGCCATGGCTCGCTTCCACCGCTTCAGCATCGCCGTGTGGACGATCTGGCTGATCCCCTACATCTGCGGCATGCTCATGGGCATCCCCGCGATCGACTTGTCCGCGAACGCCGCCTTCGGCACGGCCCTCATCGGGGCGGGCGCGATCGGCCTGACCCTCTACCTGCGCGGGGATGCGCGGCGGGCGTAACACGGCGCATTCTGCGTCATCGACGAGGCCGGGGCTAGGCCTTGCCTGCAGCTGCACCGATCAGGCCCCACTCCTGCGCGGGCCCGCGGCGCTCATCCCTCCATATTCACCTTGGCCACCCCATCGGCCAGGGTTCCATACGCGGTCACGCAATGTCCGAAGAACATGTCGTCGTCATCGAAGTAGGCGGAAAATGAGCCGTCGGCGTCCATCGCGATGCTGCGCAGCTCGATCCGGCGAGCAAAGCTCTCTTCCGTAATTTCCGGAACCTCCTCGTCGGCGGATTCGCGCCATTCGCACGCGAGTTCGGTGAGCTCACGTGCGGCGCTCGCGCGCATGTCGCGATCCCAGCGATCCTGCTCCGCCAACATCGCCTTCATCGCCCGCCTAGCGTCAGCCCAGGTGCCCTCGTTCGCGGCGTCAACCTCGAGCGACACGCAGATCTGCTCGCCGCGCCACGGGACCTCCCCTTCGAACATGTCGAGATCCTTGTCGAGAGTGAGCTCTCCGAGTACCTCGTCGACCACCACGACCGGCCTGCGATAGTCGGCCATCACCTCCTCCAGGGCCGGGCACGGGGCATCCTCTTCCAGGACCTCGACGACCAGGAACTGATTCTGCGAGGAGGCGGTCACGCCCTCGGGGACCTCGTGCGGTATCTTCTTGCGCGCCTTGAGGCGGTACACCGCCTCCCGACGGAAGCGATCAAGGATGCCTCCGGCATCGTGTTCCTCGTCGCTGACGGGATAGACGATTCGGCCGTCACCCGCATGCAGTGCGCCGGTCTGGCAGTCCACATACGCAATGAAGTAGTGCGAGACGTCCCAGAATCCGTTCCTCTTGCCGGCTCCACTGCCGCCGGCGAGCAGGACGAGGATCTCCCTGGCCTCGTCCTCAAACATGCGCTCCCACTCGGCCTGCGTCATATTGTTTTGCGAACGCATGTACTCGAGCAGATCCACGTGTCATCCTCCTTGATTCGGGGTTGCCGCTTCGTTACGACGAACCCTACTCCACCACAAGCATCGCGACGGCCGGATCGACAAGACGCCCCGGCC
>ERZ772921.215-NODE-215-length-36909-cov-3.473816_pt1 | contig 36909 bp, 27 predicted proteins | sample MGYA00512117_ERZ772921 | MGnify/ENA primary metagenome ERZ772921 (study PRJEB29015, sample SAMEA2737944) | human oral metagenome | biome: human oral; feature: human-associated habitat; material: dental | place: China | collected 2150 ...
CTTCTCTTCGAGAAGTGGTCAAGGACGCTCCGAGTCTGCCTGATGGCAGACTTCTCCGCTTTAAGTTCTCAGGCGTTTTTTCAGGTTCTGGAAGACTTTTTCCCTGAGGGCGCGGTAGTTTTTCTTTTCGTCATCGCTCATTCCTTCTGTGCTGTTTTGCTCTGCTTCTGAGACAGCGCTGTCTATCGCATCCAGAATCCTTCCGGATTTTTCTGTGAGGGATGTGGTCTCCGGTTTTGCGAAGTCCATCTTCAGGTAGCCGCGGATCGAGAGATACTGAAGGAGAGCCTGCGCGGAGATTTTGGGGAGCTCCAGGTATTCGGAGAGCTCTTTTAAGTCGCCGACGCTGTCGAAGCTGTGAAGGTAGAGGAGGACGGAAAGCTCGCGGCGCTCCAGATCAAAGCGGCTCATCACAGAGCGGAAGAGGCGCTGAAACATGCGCTCCTCATAGTAATGCTTTGTCCAGGAATTTTCCCGGACGAAGTCGTGGGCGACTTTCGTCCTCTCCTCTCCGAGTTTTTTGGATCCCGGAAGGAGGGGGATCGCTTCATTGTCCCGGGAGTAATCGAGCAAAAAGCGGTAGATTTCCGCGCGTTTTTTCGCATAATCCTCCGGGCTGTAGACATTTTTATAGAAGTCGGAGTAGTAGTCGATCACATTCAGCTTCATGCGGATGATGTCGCTCGCATTGAGTCCCTGCTGGACGAGGGAGCCCTCCGTCTTTACATAGTAGTAGATCGGGACGCGGAGCACATAGATCCTGTCTGCGTGAAGGAGGTATTCCATATTAAAGATGAAGTCCTCGCACCAGCGGAGCTCCGGGTCCATCCGGAGATCATAGCGCTCGATGATATCCCGGCGGAAAAGCTTGTTCCAGAGCACGCCGTAATAGTAGTCCGCGGGACTTTTCGCCATCCAGTCCGCAAACTCCTGCCTCGTGAGAAGTCCCTCCGTGTCGATAGAGCCCTTCCGGGAGATCCACTTCTCGACGACTCGGTAGAAATCCGCTATGACAATATCCGCTTTCTCTTTTTCCAGTGCGCGGACAAGCTGCCCGCTGGCTTCCGGAGTGATCCAGTCATCCGCATCGAGAAACTGGATATAGCGGCCCTTTGCGATGGAGAGCGCCGCATTTCTGGTATTGGAGACGCCGGAATTTTCCTTATGGATGACACGGATCCTCGCATCCTTTTCGCGGAAGCTGTCACAGAGCTTTTCGGAGCCGTCCTTGCTGCCATCGTCCATGAGGAGGAGCTCGAAGTCTTTGAAATCCTGTGAAAGGATACTGTTCACGCAGCGGCTGAGCGTCTCCTTGGCATTATAGATCGGTACAATGATGGAAAGTGCAGGCATGCATCCCTCTCTTTCAAAAAGACGGGCAAAAGAGTCCGGGGAAAGAAGACGGATTCATGATATACTTTTTCTTTAAAGAAGTCCACAGGATGAGAGAGCTTTTGAGGGTGAGGATATGAGTGAGATTGTGAGGCTCTTTGACAGAGTATGCGAAGAGAAGGGGGAGGAGAGCGCCTTTTTCTACTTCAGGAAGGGGGAGCTCCGGAGGAAAAGCTTCCGGGAGCTCCATCGGGAGGTCGAAGGCAGGGAGCGCTGCCTCATTGAGAGGGGGCTTTGCCCCGGGCAGAGGATTCTCCTCTTTGCGCCTCCTTCCTATGAGCTTCTGCTTCTTATGCTCGCCGCCATGCGGCTTGGAATTTCTCTTCTCTATGCGGATGTCCAGACGGGGCTTCGCCGGGGGGGCGCCGCGCTGAAAAGTGCTCCGGCGGATGCCGTCGCGGTGAATCGAGGGACCTTTTTTCTGCGGCTGCTCTTTCCGAAGCTCCTTCAGATACCGCTGCTTCTCCGGATTGATTTTTCGGAGGAGAGGAGGGGAAGAAAGGTGCGGAAAAGAGGAAGGGCAGCGGTGAAGGATGGGATTTCAGGCGGAAGGCAGTGGAGGGAAGAGTGTAAGATCCGCACGGCCGGTCAGTGGGCCGAAGAGAAAAACGGGATTTCGGGGGGAAGGCGGAGGGGAGAAGAGAGTAAGAGCTGCATGGCCGGTCAGTGGAACGAAGAGAAAACTGGGATCTTAGACGGAAGGCAGAGAAGAAAAGGGAGGGAGAGCTTTGCGCTCTTGGGCCCTGCCGGGCCCTCCGAGGATACGGAAGCGCTCCTTACGATGACCACCGGCTCCACCGGGAGCGCCAAGACCGTGATCCGGACGCACGGGGAGCTGCTCCGGCAGCTTCGGCTCACCATGGAGAATCAGGGGGAAAGCGGCGGGGAATGCGTGCTGGTCAGCTCCTTCATGTATTGCTTTTCCAATCTTCTTATGGGAAATGCGGTAGCGCTTCCGGAGCTTCACCTGGGGATTCCGCTCTGGCCCTATTGGGAGCGCAGGCTTCGGCATTTCTCCTCGCTTCCCATCCGGAGTCTGATGACGACACCGGACTTCTGCCTCCATTTTAAAAATGCTTTTCCCGGGCTCCGGGAGCTCTACATCGGAGGGGCGATTCTCAACATCCGGGAGGCGGAGAGGATACTCGCAAACTATCCCGGCGTGAGGATCAGCTACATTTACGGAGCGACGGAGTGCAACCTTATCGCTCGGACAGAGCTCTCGGACTATGTGCGGATCCTCCGGGAGAGAGGAGAGTCCTGCCTCGGAGGGGCGGTATCGGGAGTCTCGATCCGGATCGAAGGAGGAGAGATCCTGGTAAAGAGCGATGCCCTGCTTAGAAGATCCCTCGCAAAGGGAGGGAGAGAGGAGAGGGAGAGAGAGGGGAGCTGGCACAGAAGCGGGGATCTCGGAGAACTCCGAGAGGGAAAGCTTTATTACCTTGGGAGGAGAGATGTCTATCTCGTGAAGAAAGGAAAGAGGATTCCGTCGGGACCGCTGGAACAGAGGCTTCTCCTCCGCTTTCCGGCGCTCTCAAAGACGGCCTGCTTCTACAGCGGAGGGAAAAACCGGCTTTTTTATGAGGAATGCAGGGGGAAGACAGAGAGAGCGCAGATTCGCGAATTTCTCCGGGAGGAGGGTATTTTGGAAAATACAGAGCTCCGCCGGATCGGACGCATCCCGCGGGACAGAAAGCACCACAGTAAAACGGACTACCGGGCACTGAAAAAGAGGAGCCGTTTTCCACAGCTCCCCTTCTTCTCTTCGTGGAGACAACAGGACTCGAACCTGTGACCTTTCGCACGTCAAGCGAATGCTCTCCCAGCTGAGCTATACCTCCAACGAAAGGGAGTATACAGGATCGAAGGATAAAAAGCAAGAGGAAATTTTTTCCCTTCATTCATAGGTATTTAATATCAAAGCATGGTCCACGTACTCTCCCAAAAAGACTTCACTGTATTTATCTACGTTTTGCTTTTTGAGTTCATCGAGAAGCCATTTCTCGTCCTTACCGATTACTTTGAGAATGTCATGCTGTACCTGGCCGTCCGTGATGACCGGAAACTTCGGATCTTCTTCATCGGACTGTATTATGATCAGCTGTCCGTTTTGTTCGACGACAGCTCTCTTTACCGTCTTTGAGGAGTAAATGTCATTGGTACGAAGCTTAAAAGCCACATCGTGAGCTGACAAGCCGGCCTTCTTACAATTCTCAATCACTATTTTGCCGTCATTGATTATTGTCAGGGCCTTGCCGTCTATCAGCTGCTTAGCTCTTACATTATGCTTCTTGACCCACTTCAGAGCCAGGACAAGAAAACACCAAATGCATAGAATGGCAATGAAATTAGGTATTTTTATGCTGTCGTTATAGATCACACCTCCGATGATCCCGCCGAGCACATAATTTACAATCTGGTCACTGGCCGACGATGGCGCCAGATTCCCCTTTCCTGATATATTTATGATTATGACCATCGCAAAAAAGCCGATTAACAGCTTTATCGTCACTAATATAAATGGATTCATGATTGTTCTCTCCTTATTTCAGATTCCAGGTAAACTTCTTCCAGGTAAACTTCTTCCGGGTAAATTTCTTCCAGGTAAACTTCATATTACGATTTCTTCACTGCCTGCTCCCCGGAATTCAGCTTTGATCTACGGAGCAAATTCTAAATTGTCTAATTCTACATTTTAGCTGATTTAATTGCAATAGGGGGCGGATATTTTGAATCCGTATTTCCCGCCTTTTTCCTTGAGCTTTCCGGGAAAGGATGAGAAAATAAAGAGACGGTTTTGTGAGAAGGGAGTGAGAGTCATGCATGAGATCCGAATTGAAAGAGAATTATATGCGGTTTATCCGGAGATCCGGCTCGGCTGTCTGCAATTTTATGCGAAGCCGGGTCCTTCCTCCGGTGAGCTTTCGCGTTTTATGGAGAATGATATTCTGCCGAGGCTTCGGAGAGAGAGCGCAGGAAAAAACTGGGAAGAGATCCCCGGCATCCGCGGGAGCCGGGCGGCGTACCGGGCCTTTGGGAGAAATCCGGGGCGCTACCGTGTTTCCTCCGAGGCGCTGCTTCGCAGGGTGAAGCGCGGGGAAGGCATCCCTCCGGTCAATACCGTTGTGGATGTCAATAATATGATCTCCCTGCAAAGCGGGCTCTCGCTCGGCTCCTATGATCTTTCGCGGATTAAGGGCGCGGTCAGACTGCGGAGGGCCGGAGCCGGGGAGGGCTATCGCGGAATCGGAAAGGATTTTCTGGACATGGAGAATATGCTGGTTCTATCTGATGACGAGGGGATTTTCGGCTCGTCCATGTCGGATTCCACCCGCGCCATGCTCACGGAGGATGCGAGAAACATTTTGACGGTGATCTATTGCTTTGAGAAAGAGATTCCGCTCGATGAGCTGCTCTGTCAGGCGAAGGCGGCGTTTGAGAAATATGCCGGGGCGAAAGATGTCGAGATAGGGAGCGTCTGAAAATATCGATCGGGGAAATCCGGGGGAGGCTTCGCTGATTTTGTGACGAGATCCGTGACAAGATTTTTGTGACAAATGTGGCATATGCTGCGCCAGAAGCGGCAAAAAAGAAGGCTGAAAAGCATGAAAAGCAGGGGAAGAAGCCGTTCCCGGCGGATTTCCCTGCTTTTTCGTGAGTGGAGCATACGGGATTCGAACCCGTGACCTCCTCCATGCCATGGAGACGCGCTCCCAGCTGCGCTAATGCCCCGAACGAAGGTATTATAAAGTATATTTTTGGCTTTGTCACGGAAAAGCTGCGCTAAATGCATAAATAAAATTTATGCCATATCGAATGGGATATAACTTGAAATCATGTATTTCCTCTTTGCTGATTATGCCGGACTTTGACAAAGAGCTTTATCCACGTTATGATGATAAATAGACAGGATTTGTTCTATGATAAATCGGTGTTTCACAAAAAGCGATTTGCCTTGGCTTCGCCCTTTTGCAGTCGCTGCGGGGAACAGAGGAGAGAGGACGGGGGGAATTATGGCGGCATATGGATTGAGCTGCTGCTCTACTGTGGATTTATCCAGGCAGTGGGCGGAGGAGAGGGATGTGAAGCTTGCATACTTCCATTTTTTTCTCGGCGAGAAGGAGTATCTGGATGATTTCTATGAGTCCATTCGTCCGGAGGAGCTTTACCAAAGGATGCTCGCGGGTGAGATGACGCGGACCTCCCAGGTCAATGTGGAGGAATACAAGGCGCTGTTTCACTCGGTGCTCTCAAAGGGCAGGGACCTTCTCCACATCACGCTTTCCAGCGGCATTTCCGGGAGCATCAATTCCGCGAGGATTGCGGCGGAGGAGATGAGGGAGGAGTTTCCGGAGAGGAAGGTCTATGTACTGGACTCCCTCAACGCCTCCTCCGGCTATGGACTGCTTGTCGACAGGGCAGCGGATCTCCGGGATGCGGGTATGGGCATAGAGGAGCTCTATGAGGAGCTGCAAAGGCTTGTCGCGAGACAGCAAAGCTGGTTTTTTACCTCGGATCTTACGTTTTTCATCCGGGGCGGAAGGGTTTCGAAGGCGGCGGGCTGGATCGGCTCTCTTTTGAATATCTGTCCGCTGCTCCGGGTCGCGGAGGACGGCAGCCTGAAGGCAGTGGAGAAGGTCCGCGGAAAGAAAAGGGTGATGGACAGAATTCTCCAAAAGATGGAGGAGCTCTGCAAGGACGGGAGGGACTATTCCGACAAGTGCTTTATCAGCCATTCCGACTGCCGGGAGGACGCAGAGCTTCTCCGCGTGGAGCTCAGGAAGCGTTTTCCGAAGCTGAAAACGGCGGAGATCTTTCCCATCGGCAGTACCATCGGATGTCATACGGGACCCGGAACCGTCGCCCTCTTCTTTTTCGGGAGAGAATAATTTCAGTGCGAAAATACTGCCCTCCCTGTGATCGCCCTTCTCCGATGAGATTTTATGAAATGCTCCCTGCTCCGCCCCTTTCCTTTCTATAGCTATACCGGGAACCCGGAGGAGAGGAAAGGGAGGAGAGAGAGGAAAGACAGCAGAAACAGGAGAGACAGCAGAAACAGGAGAGACAGCAGAAACAGGAGAGACAGGAGAGCTGGGTGCGGATCGGAAAGATAGAACGGATCAGAAAAATAGAAGAAATAAAATACAATAAGAGGAAAATGAGCTGAGAAGACATAGGAAGAAAAAAGAATAAGAAGCTGAGAAGAAGTAAAGGGAATAAGAAGAGAAAAGAATAAAAGATAAGAGAAAGGAGAGAGGATGCCAAGAGTATGTGCCTTGCTGGCCCCCGGTCTGGAGGAGGTGGAGTGTCTGTCCGTTGTGGATATCCTGAGAAGGGGAGGAGTGGAGACAGAGCTTGTCTCTGTGAGCGGAGAGCGTGTGGTGACGGGCTCTCATCGGATCGCGATCGTGACGGACCGCCTGCTGGAGGAGGTGGACCCCGCCGGATATGAGCTTATCTTCCTTCCGGGAGGGGTCCCGGGGGTCCCCAATCTGGAGGCAAATCCCGCGGTAAAGACGATGCTTTTGGAGCAGGAGAGAGCAGGAAGGAGGATCGGAGCGATCTGCGCTGCGCCGAGCATTCTCGGGCATTATGGGCTTCTCTCCGGAAAGCGCTTCACCTGCTATCCCGGCTGGCAGGAGGGGATCAAAGACGCGGAGTGGACCGGAGAAGGGGTCGTAAGCTCCGGCCGGATCAGTACGAGCCGGGGGCTCGGCTTTGCGCTGGATTTCGGACTGGAACTCCTTCGACTCCTCATGGGAGAGGAGAGCTTTCAAAAGGTTCGAAGGGGCATACAGCATCCCGGGACGATCTGAGGAAGGCTTGATTCCGTCATTATCAAGGATAAAACAGGATAGATAGATCCATCGCTTTTTCTATAGGGAATCATCCTCCGGAAAAAGCATCTCCCGGAAGCGCTCCTCCTGAAAACGAAAGTAGTGGATCGGGCGTCCCTGCCTCCCGGCCTTCTCCGGCTGCTCGCTTTCCCTCAGCTGCTCCACCATTCCGAGCTCCAGGAGCTTTGCCAGTATGCGGCTGGCGGAGCGGCCGGTCACACCGAGGAGGGAGGAGAGGGACTGGGAGGAGAGCAGCCGGTTTTTTTCTTCCTGAAAGAGGCTGACCAGCTTTAGAATATTGGTGTCACTGATTCCCTGCTCCCTCGCGAAGAGGAGAGCTTTTTCATTGGTGTAGTCTGCGGCGAGTCTTGCATCCTGCGAGAGCGGTCCCAGAACGATGTCCTCCTTGTCCACGAGGAAGGCATCATTTCTTCCGTAGCGGTTCGCCTCCATGAGAGCCTGCTCCGCGAAGCAGCGGCTTCTGTCTCGGGACGCTCCGATGCCGATGCCGATCCGGAAGGGGAAGTCCAGCTTCCTCTTGAGTTCCGTGAGCGCGCGCCTCAGAAAGTCGAGTGCGCCCGCATTGTCCTCCCCGGCGGGAATCTCGCTGTGAAGCTCAAATTGGTTAAAGCCCTGTTCGATGGAAAAGTGTAAATGCCGGCTCTTCCGGTAGTCCGCGAGGAACTTGTAGAGGGTGGCTTCGCGGTACTCCTGTTCCTCCTGTTCGATCTCCTCGGAAAAGGGGAGGCGGATCAGGATGCTCAGGATCTCCTTCTCTGCGATCTGATCGAGCCGAAGCTCATTGAGCGCATTCCGGATCGACTTTACGATCATTTCCTCGGAGGGGAAAACCGCAACATAGGGGATGCCGAGCTCGTCCAGCTTCTTCAGATTATTGATGCTTCGGGAGAGAATCATATCGATTTTTTTATGCTCCCAGAGCTGCTTTGCGAAGTCGGTGATATGTCTGTAATCGTAGTGCCGCTCCGTATAGAAATAGGGCTGATGCTCCTTTGGGAGGTACTGCGGAAGCCCCATGAAGTGATTGGTCTCCGTCAGAAAATCGCAGAAGACCCGATTCATGCGTATCTCCGGGTGAGAGATCTGAAAATTCAGGAGAATCGAGAGCACATCAATGGGCTCATAGGCGGTAAAGGCACAGGGGATACGGATATCCGGAAACTTGTGCCGGATATAATGATAGCCGAGCTCTCCGGAGAAGAACATCACATCGCATTTTCCGCGGCAGTCGTGATAGATTTCGTCGATATCTGTCATCTTCTTATAGATGTAGCGATGAAAACTGCATCCAAAGTCCTGCTCCTCTATGACCTTGTCCACGGGCTCCAGGGAATGGTCCGGGCTCACAATGGCAACATTTATCATGGCTTTTCCTCTGCGTAAAAGACGGGATTCGCCCTGTGGCGGATCCTTCGTTATTCATAGATAAAGATAGCTATATAGATAAAGATAGATATAAAGATACAAAATGCCGACAGAAGGCTGCTTCTGCATCTTCGCATTTTTAATCCGGGAGGCCGCTTTTAAGGCTCCGCCGGATCCCCTTCCGCTGGGAAATAGGTAACATAAATTTCGGACAAAGTCAATTAAGTCTTTAAATCACGTCTGCACCGCTTCCCCTTCCCGTAATGTTTGCAGTCTTGTCCGATGCCGAAATGTCCGATGGCGTCCATGGGAGTGCCGGGATTTCCCTGTGTTATTTCCGTAAAATGTCCGTAAAAGTCGATTGCTCGGGGCTTTGCCCTCTCGCAATCGCCGCCGGTATTCGCATTCCGAGCTTCGCTCTGCGGCTCTCCTGCAGTCTTGTCCGATGCCAGAATGACCGCCCATGCGAGCATGGCGTCCATTCTACCGCCTGACAAGGGACTTTTACGGTAAAGTGCCGCAAAAAACAGGAAAAGAGGCGTGGAAATTTGGGCGGAAATAAGCTATAATACAAAATATCAGGGGGAAAGAGGCAGGGGGCTTTTCTTTAAACGAGGAGGAGCGGGCTGCGGATTTTGATTTTGAGAGTGTAGAGAGGGGATGCCGGGGTATCGGCGGCAGCATGTGGGGTTTGAATGACAGCTAAGGGAAAGAGCAGGAAGAAACGGGAAGCGGAGTCGGAGCTTAAAAGGCAGGCGGGCGGCGCGGGGAGGAGCGCGGGAAAGAACTCTGCAAAGGCAGGAGGACGCGGAAGGACAAGCTCGGAGAAGAGGAAGAGGGGAAGGAAGACGGCGGAAAAGAGCGCCGCTTCCCGCTCGCTCAGTGCCGCTCCCTCTTCGGATCCGGAGAAGGCGAGCTTCCGGGAGGAGCTGCTTTTGCTTCTCGCTCTTTCCCTTTCCATATTTCTTTTTCTGAGTAATCTCGGGCTCTGCGGGCCTGTGGGGGATCTGCTCCGGGACCTGCAGTTTGGGGTCTTCGGGCTGCTGGGAGGACTGCTCCCCTTTGTCCTTTTCTTCACGACGGCTCTTCTCCTCTTTGCGGGGGAGGATCAGAACAGCTCCAGAAGACTCTGTGCGGCTCTTCTTTTTCTCCTTTTTCTCGGGGCCTTTTTGCAGCTCACGGCGGGAGGCGGTGTCGCGGGGAAGGATATCCGGGAAATCTATGAGGAGGGTGCCTCCGGAGGAGTCGGCGGAGGCGCAGTCGGCGGGGGGATCGCCCTTCTGCTCTGGCAGGCCGCAGGACAGGCGGGAGCTCTGTTTCTCCTCTTTATGGGGATGCTGTTCTGCCTCGTCTACGCCTCGGGTCGTCCTCTGCTTGCCCTTTTGATGGGCTTTTCCGCGGGGAAGGTGAGAGAGGCGGAGGAGGGGATCCGGAGACTTTCCTCCGCTTCGGAGGCCGGAAGGAGAACGACCCCGGCTCCGGCCGCGGAACGGGAGTTCACGGAGATTGACCTTTTGCAGGGAGAGAAAACAAAGCCGGAGAACCTTCCTCCTGAAGAAAAGAGGAGCGGGGAGGAATCCGAGGAGAAGGGAATTCTGGATTCCTTCCGGGATTTCATCCGAGGGGGGGAGAGCGGAGAGAAGGAAGATGCGGCGGAGAACAGCGCTGCCTCCTCTCTCAGAATCAAGGGACTCCCTCAGGAAGAGAGCTCCCGGCCCACGGAGGAAAAGCGGGATCAGGGCGGGGAGAAGGAAAAAGCGGAGGAAGGAAGAAAAGAGATCGAGCTCCCTGTCCTTCCCGGGAGAAGGAAAAGAGCGCAGCCGGCGGAGGACTATCTCGATTCCGAGCCGGATTATGCGAAATACGGCATGTGGATTGAGCCGGAGGACGATGCCTGGGGGCATAGAGGAGGCGCGGATGGGGACACAGGACCTTCCCTTCCCCTTACAGAAACTGCGGGGCCCTCGGGAGTGCGGAGGAGAAGAGCCCGCATGGATTCGAAGCGGAAGCGGGGGATCCGCGGAAGCAGGAGCTTCCCCAGCGTTTCCGACGGGGCCGATATCTCAAAGGAAGGGGCGGGGACGGAGTCCGTCTCCGAAGAGGAGCTCTGGATCGATGAGAAGGAGGCACTCTCCCGCGAGCTTCATGCAGCCGCCCCGGATCCCGTCCGGCCGAGTGAGGAAAGGGACAGGGAGAAGACCGGGGAGAGCCGGAAGGCTGCGGATCCCTCGCCGAGGGAGGCATCGGAATCCTTCGGCAAAGAGGAAAGGGGAAAGCCCCCTCGGAAGGGGAAGGAGCACAGCTACCATGTTCCGCCGCTCTCTTTTCTTAAGACAGGAGGGGCACAGGGCGCGGACAGCAGGGAGGAAATTGAGCGAAATGCTCTCACGCTTCAAAAGACGCTGGAGAGCTTCGGCGTCGGAGTCAGCGTGAGCGATGTCTCTGTGGGACCCGCTGTCACCCGCTATGAGCTGCAGCCCGAGCAGGGGGTAAAGGTCTCCCGCATTGTCTCCCTGAGCAATGACATCAAGATGCGGCTCGCTGCCTCCGATATCCGGATCGAAGCGCCGATCCCGGGGAAGTCCGCAGTCGGCATCGAGGTCCCGAATCGGAACAGCCAGACGGTATATCTGGGAGATATTCTCTCTTCAGCGGAGTTTCGGAACGCGAAGATGGAGCTTTCCTTCGGCGTCGGAAAGGATATCGAGGGGAAAACGGTGGTGACGGACATCGCGAAGATGCCGCATCTCCTCATCGCCGGTGCGACGGGCTCCGGGAAATCGGTCTCCATCAATACTTTGATCATGTCCCTGATCTATCGCTACAGCCCGGAGGAGGTGCGGATGATCATGGTGGATCCGAAGGTCGTGGAGCTTCAGGTCTATAACGGCATCCCCCATCTGCTGATCCCCGTTGTGACGGATCCGAAGAAGGCCGCCGCCGCTCTGAACTGGGCGGTCGCCGAGATGAGCGATCGCTATAAGAAGTTCGCGGAGGCCGGAGTCAGGGATCTGAAGGGCTATAACAGGAGGATAGCCGAGCTCGGAGGGGACGCGGCGGCGGAGAAGCTTCCGAAGATCGTCATCATTATCGATGAGCTTGCGGATCTTATGATGGTCTCTGCCCAGGAGGTGGAGGAGGCGATCTGCCGGATCGCGCAGCTTGCCAGGGCCTGCGGCATGCATCTTGTGATCGCGACCCAGAGACCTTCCGTCAATGTCATCACGGGGCTCATCAAGGCCAATGTCCCGTCGAGAATCGCCTTTGCGGTATCGAGCGGGGTGGATTCCAGGACCATCATCGATATGAACGGCGCGGAGAAGCTCCTCGGGAAGGGAGATATGCTCTTCTTCCCCCAGGGGATTCCGAAGCCGGTCAGGGTGCAGGGGGCCTTTGTCTCCGATCAGGAGGTGCAGGATGCGGTGGAATATCTGAAGGAGCACACGGAGAGCGATTACAGCGAGGAGCTGAGCTCCAGCATCGAGAATCCCCTCTCCGGAGAGAGCCGGGCGGAGAGCGACAGGGATGAACTCTTCCGGGAGGCGGGAGAGCTTGTCACCGAGGCGGAGAAGGCCTCGATCGGCATGCTGCAGCGGAGATTCCGTATCGGCTTTAACCGCGCGGCCCGCATCATGGATCAGCTCTCGGATTATGGAGTGGTCGGAGCGGAGGAGGGGACGAAGGGGCGGAAGGTCCAGATGACGAAGGAGGAGTTCCTATCGTTCCTTTCGGAGAGAGAAGGGGAGAGTGCCGCAGGAGGGCGGAAATAGGAAAGAAATAGGAAGCAGGAAAGAGAAAGAAGTGGGAAAGAGGAGATAGAGAAGAGGGCATAGAGAAGAGGGCTGAGACAGAAGGCATAGAGCAGAGGGATAGGGATAGAGAGAGGGAGAAAACTTCGTGCAGCAGGAGAAATTATTCTAATTTCTCTGGTTTATACATCAAGCAAGGAGGAAAAAAGATGAAATCGGATATCCAGATCTCCCAGGAAGCGGAGCTTCGCAGAATCAGGGACGTGGCGGAAAACTATGGTATCCAGGAGGACGAGCTTGAGCTCTACGGAAAGTACAAGGCGAAGCTTTCCCGCGAGCTTTGGGACAGGGTGAAGGACCGGCCGGACGGGAAGCTTGTTCTGGTGACGGCCATCAATCCGACGCCGGCAGGAGAGGGAAAGACGACGACCTCGGTCGGTCTCTGCGACGCACTGAACCTGCTGGGAAAGAAGACTGTCGTCGCGCTCCGCGAGCCGAGCCTCGGGCCCTGCTTCGGAGTCAAGGGAGGCGCCGCAGGCGGCGGATATGCCCAGGTTATCCCGATGGAGGATCTGAACCTGCACTTCACCGGTGACTTCCACGCGATCACCAGCGCGAACAACCTTCTCTCCGCGATGCTCGACAATCATCTGAAGCAGGGAAATCTGCGCAGGATCGACCCCAAGAGGATCGTGTGGAAGAGAGTCCTCGACATGAATGACCGTTCCCTTCGGAATATCGTCATCGGACTCGGCGGCTCCGGGGACGGGGTTGTTCGGGAGGATCACTTTATGATCACGGTGGCCTCTGAGGTCATGGCAATCCTCTGCCTTGCGACGGACGAGAACGACTTAAAGGAGCGCCTGAAGAGAATCGTCGTGGCCTATGATGTGGAGGGGAAGCCTGTGACAGCGGACGACATCCAGGCGGCAGGCTCCATGGCAGTTCTCCTTAAGGACGCTTTAAAGCCGAATATCCTCCAGACGCTGGAAGGCAATATAGCGGTCATCCACGGCGGACCGTTCGCGAATATCGCCCACGGCTGCAACTCTGTTCAGGCGACTCGCTTCGCCCTGAAGCTCTCCGATATCGCGATCACGGAGGCGGGCTTCGGCGCGGATCTCGGCGCGGAGAAATTCTTTGACATCAAGTGCCGCATGGCGGGCTTCCGTCCGGATGCCACGGTTTTAGTTGCCACAGTGCGCGCTCTGAAGTATAATGGCGGCGTGGCAAAGGCGGATCTTGCGGGAGAGAATCTCGAGGCGCTCAAGAAGGGCATCGTCAACCTGGAGAAGCACATCGAGAATCTCCATGAATTCGGCATGCCGGTCGTCGTTGCGATCAACCGCTTCCCGACGGATACCGATGCGGAGCTCAAATTCGTCGAGGACTTCTGCCGGGAGAGAAATGTGGAGTTCGCGCTCTCCGAGGTCCACGGAAAGGGCGGAGAAGGCGGAAGGCAGCTGGCGGAGACCCTGCTCCGGGTGCTCGATGAGGGGAAGGCGAATTTCCGCTTCGTCCAGGAGGACGGACAGAGTCTGAAGGAGAAGATTGAGGCCGTCGCGAAGAAGATCTACGGTGCCTCCAAGGTGAGCTTCTCCCCGAAGGCCACAAAGGAGCTTCAGAAGTATGAAGAGCTCGGCTTCGGCGGCTTCCCGGTCTGTATGGCGAAGACCCAGTACAGCCTCTCCGATGATCCGAAGAAGCTCGGGAGACCGAGAGACTTTGAGCTCACGGTGCGGGATGTGAATGTCTCTGCGGGAGCCGGCTTTGTCGTCGTTCTGACGGGAGATATCATGACGCTTCCCGGACTTCCGAAGAGACCGGCGGCCGTTGACATCGACCTCGTCGACGGAAAGATCGTGGGGCTGTTCTAAGGAGGAACAGGTTCCGGAAAAAAGATTTGCGCTAGGGGCGTAATGCCGGAAAAGTGTGCGAAACGCCGATCCGGTATCAGGCCGGATAAGGGGAAGCGCTGATGCCGAAGTGTTGCGGCATCGGCGCTTCCCGCAGTCTATGGGCGCTTTCCCGGCTTTTCCGAGGAGAACTGCGATCGATAGAGATAGAGGGGAGAGGGAGGAGAGGAATTATGGCAAAATTCAGCGAGTGGCTGGACGGGCTTGACTACGAGCTTTTGCATGGAGACCCGGAAAAGGTGGAGGTCGGGGAAGTCATTTATGATTCCAGAAAGGCCGGAAGGGGTTCGGTCTTTGTCTGCATGAGAGGAAGCACGACGGATTCCCACTCCTTCCTCCAAAAGGTCATCGCGGAGGGGACGGAGGCGATCGTCGTGGAGGAGGAGAGCTCAATGCTCCCGGTGGATCTTCGGGAGATCTATGAGGGCATTGCGGTGGTGAGGGTTCCGTCCTCCCGCGAGGCTCTCGCGAAGCTTTCCGCCGCGCGCTTCGGCTTTCCGTCCCGGGAGATGAGGGTCATCGCGGTTACGGGGACAAAGGGAAAGACGACGACGGCGCATATGATCCGGAGTATACTGGAGAGCGCCGGAGAGAGCTGCGGCCTCATCGGAACCACGGGCGTTGATTATGCGGGGATCCACGAGGAGACGAAAAATACGACGCCGGAGTCCTATGAGCTTCAGGATCTCTTTCGGAGGATGGCGGACAGAGGCTGCGGCTATGTCGTGATGGAGGCGAGCTCGCAGGGATTTAAGCTCCACAGGACCGACGCGATTGACTTCGACTATGGCATCTTCACCAATATCGAGCCGGACCACATCGGCCCGAATGAGCATAAGGACTTCGAGGAGTACAAATACTATAAATCCCGCATTTTCCGGCAGAGCAGGGTCGGCCTCATCAATCGGGACTCCCCCTATGCGGAGGAGCTGATCGCAGGGGCGAAGTGCAGGATGTACTGCTTTGGCATCGATAAGAGCGCGGACTTTATGGCGGAGGGCATCCAGGCTGTCAACAGCCCCGACTTTGTCGGATCGGAGTTCCAGGTGATCGGCATGGCGAAGCTCGATGTCCGGCTGAATCTCCCCGGAAAATACAATGTCTACAACGCCATGGCGGCGATCTCCGTCTGCTCCCTCATCGGGATCCGGAATTCCGCGATCTTAAAGGCGCTCCGCCTCATCCGGGTGAACGGCAGGATGGAGCTCGCCTTTAAGAATGACACCATGTCTGTGATCGTCGATTACGCCCACAATGCGATGGGCATGGAAAATCTCCTTGAGACGCTCCGGGAATATCATCCGAAGCGACTCGTCGTGGTCTTCGGCTGCGGAGGAAACCGCTCGAAGGAGCGAAGATACGGCATGGGGGAGACCGCGGCGAGGCTTGCGGACTTCTCTGTCCTCACTGCGGACAATTCCCGCTTCGAGCGGACGGAGGACATTATCTCGGACATCAAGTCCCGTCTCGTCCCTCTCGGGGGCCGCTATGCGGAGATCCCGGACCGAAGAGAGGCGATAGAATACGCGATGAAAAACGCGGAAAAAGGGGACATCATCGCCGTGATCGGGAAGGGGCACGAGGACTATAATGAGATAAACGGCGCGCGGACCCACTTTCTGGACCGGGAGGTCATAGAGGAGACGGCGAGAAAATTTTCATTGTGAGGAGGAGCTATGGAGACTGCGCTTTCCTTTCCCTTTGATGAGAGAGGGATAGAGAAAATATATCTGGATTCCCGGGAGGACGGAAGAGGAGGCCTCTTCGTCCCGATCATCGGGGCGCATAAGGACGGGCACGACTTTATCGAGATGGCGGTCGAAAGGGGCGCAGCGGCCGTGCTCTCCTCCCGCGATGTGACGGAGCTTCAGAAGAAATATCCCGAGGTCCGCTTCTGGCAGGTTCCGGACACGAGAGCGGCGCTCCAGGAGATCGGTCGCTATGAGAGAGAGCGCTTCCGGGGGAAGGTGATCGGCGTCACCGGCTCCTCCGGGAAGACGACGATGCGCTCGATGCTCGCCCTCGCGCTCTCCTCGGAGCGGAGGGTTTTTCAGACTGCGGGGAATGCGAACTCGCAGCTCGGCGTCCCGATCACGCTCTTTCAGCTCGCAAGGAGCGGGGCGGAGATCGCCGCGCTGGAGCTTGGGATGTCAGAGCCCGGGGAGATGACGAGGATCGCCTCCATCGCCCGTGTGGACCTCGCCCTCATAACGAATATCGGTACGGCGCACATCGAAAACCTGAAGACGAAGGAGAATATCCTCTTTGAGAAGCTCCACATCCTGGACGGCGCAGCGGACGGAGCGGCTCTCTACCTAAACGGAGAGGACCCGCTTCTCGCCTCTCTCACGGAGGAGAGGATTCACGATCTCGGAATCTCTTTGGGAAAGAGGGTGGAGCTTCACTTTTACCGCGCTAAGGAGGAGATCCCGCTCTCCGCAGCGGGGCATCATATGCAGCAAAACGCCGCGGCGGCCCTCGCTGTCTCACTGGACCTCGGACTTCAAAGGGAGGGAGTGCTCCGGGCGCTCCGGGGCTTTTCCGGGCTGAAGGGGAGGGGGGAGAAGCTTCTCTCAAGGAGCGGGATCGGGATCCTGGATGACTCCTATAATGCCTCGCCGGATGCCCTGAAGGCCTCGCTCCTTGTGCTTTCAAAGGAGGAGGGGGGGAGAAAAATCGCGCTTCTCTCCGATATGCTGGAGCTCGGGGAGAGGAGTGAGGAGCTGCACGAGGACTGCGGCGCCTTCCTCTCCTCCCTTCCGATCGACAGGGTGCTTCTCTACGGGGAGAAATCCCTCGGCATACTCCGGGGCATCCGGAGGGAGGAGAAGCGGAGGGGGGACGGAAGGCAGATCCCCGTCTCGCATTTTTCGAACGCGGAGGAGCTCTACCGGGAGCTCCTCCGGGAGGCGGCCCCCGGGGATCTGGTCCTCTTTAAAGGCTCTCATTCCATGGGACTTTCCCGGCTGGTGGAGCGTTTTCGAGAGGAGTGAGAGAGAGGAATTGTACGCAGAGCTTATCGTAGATATCAAGAGTGAGGCACTGGACCGGGCCTATACCTACCTTGTCCCGGAGGGGATGGAGCTTGCACCGGGGGACAAGGTCTCCGTGCCCTTCGGAAGGCAGGAAAAGACCGCCTACGTCCTCTCCCTCAGTGAGGAGACGGATTACGACGCGGGGAAGATCCGGGAGATCCGCTCCAAGGTCGAGGGGGCGGTCTCCGTCAAGGAGCAGCTGCTCGCCCTCGCCGTCTGGATGTCGGAGGAATACGGCACGACCTTGAATCAATGCCTGAAGACGGTGCTTCCGGTGAAGAGGACTGTGCGTAAGAACCGAAGGAGAGTGGATCCGCTTCTTCGCTACCATGGGATAGAGGAGATCCCGAAGCTGAACCCGGAGCAGGAGGCGGCCCTTTCCGAACTGAGAGAGGGGTATCGGCGCTGCTTTTCGGAAGAGGGAGGGGAGAGGAAGGAGGGAGAAGATCCGCCGTCCTACCTCCTTTTCGGAGTCACCGGCTCCGGGAAGACGGAGGTCTATCTCAGGATATTGGAGGAGGTGATCCAAAGCGGGAGACAGGCAATTCTTCTGATTCCCGAGATCTCCCTCACCTATCAGACGGTGCTGAGGGTCAGCGGGAGATTTCAGGGGAGGACCGCGATCCTTCACTCCCGCATGAGCCTCGGGGAGCGCTATGAGCAGTATCTCCGCTGTGAGAGGGGAGAGGTCGACATCCTGATCGGACCGCGCTCTGCGGTCTTTGCGCCCTTTTCCGGACTCGGGCTTATCATCATGGATGAGGAGCAGGAGGGCGCCTATAAATCGGAGACCGCCCCCTGCTATGAGACGAGGGAGGTCGCGGAAAAGAGGGCGGAGCTCTCCGGCTGCCCGATTCTCTACGGTTCCGCAACGCCTTCTCTCACGATTTACCGGGCGGCTCTCTCCGGAAGGCCCAGGCTCCTCCGCCTGAAAAAGCGCGCCGTGCCGGGGAGCTGCCTTCCCAAAACGGAGATCGTGGATCTTCGGAGGGAGCTCTCGGAGGGAAACCGCTCCGTCTTCTCCAGGAGGCTCCGGGAGCTCATGGAGGAGAAGCTCTCCCTGGGGGAGCAGATCATGCTCTTTATGAACCGCCGCGGCTATTCCAGCTTTGTGAGCTGCAGAAGCTGCGGAGAGGCGATCCGATGTCCGCACTGCGATGTGAGCCTCACGCTCCACCGGGACGGGAGGCTTCGCTGCCATTACTGCGGCTATGAGCTCCCCCTCATGAAAAGCTGCCCCTCCTGCGGCTCTCCCTACCTCGCGCCCTTTGGGACGGGGACGGAGAAGCTGGAGAGCCTCTGCCAAAAAGAGTTCCCCGGCGCGAGGCTGCTCCGCATGGACAGGGACACGACCGGGAGGAAGGGGGGATATGAGGAGATCCTCGAACGCTTCCGAAACCGGGAGGCGGATATTCTGATCGGGACGCAGATGATCGTGAAGGGACATGACTTTCCGGGTGTCACGCTGGTGGGGGTTATCGCAGCGGACCTGAGCCTTTTCAGCCCGGATTTTCGCTCCCAGGAGAAGACCTTCCAGCTTCTCACGCAGGCCGCGGGAAGGGCGGGGAGGGGGGAAAATCCCGGGACCGTCGTGATTCAGAGCTACCAGCCGGAGCACTATGCGATCGTTTTGTCCATGCGGCAGGATTACGAGCTCTTTTATGAGAAGGAGCTTGCTTTTCGGGAAATGATGGGCTATCCGCCCTGCTCCAGACTTCTCACGATCCGGCTGAGCTCCGCGGACGAGAGCTTTCTGGAGGCGGTCAGCTCCCAGAGCTTTTCCCGTTTCGAGAGCCGGGCGAGGGATGCGGGGGCGGAGCTCATCGGGCCGCTCAACGCTCCGCTCTATAAGCTAAAGGATATTTTCCGGAAAATCATCTATATTAAGCATGAATCGCATGATATAATAATAAAATTGCGAAAGGACTTCGCAAAGACGGTCCGAAGCTTTGACCGGCGGGGGCTGATCCTTTTGCACTACGATCTGATACAATGATTCGGACATGAAAAATGCCGGATACCGGGAGATCAGAGCGGGAAAAGGGAGGTAGGAAATGGCGCTTCGATCCATCAGAGAGCTGGGAGATCCGATTCTGGAGAAGGAATGCAAAGAGATTAAAAATGTGACGGAGCGGACCAGGGAGCTGATCCGCGATATGCTGGATACCATGTATGAGGCAAACGGCGTGGGACTCGCGGCTCCTCAGGTCGGCGTGCTCCGCCGGGTCTTTGTGATCGATATCGGTGACGAAAAGCGCTATGTGTGCATCAATCCGGAGGTGAGCGTGCTGGGGGAGGAGCTCCAGACCGGCCCCGAGGGCTGTCTCTCCGTGCCCGGGAAGGAGGGGACTGTCACCCGCCCGATGCGTGTGCATGTGAAGGCGAAGGACATCGATTTCAAGGATTATGAATTCGACGCGGAGGGACTTCTGGCCCGGGCGGTCTCCCATGAAAACGACCATTTAAACGGAGTGATGTATACGACAAGAGTCGAGGGAGAGCTCCGGGACGTGGTCTATGGGGAAGCGGAAGGAGAAGAAGAACAGGAAGAGGAGGAGCTGTGAGGCTGATCTTTATGGGGACTCCGGACTTCGCCGCGGAGGGGCTTAAGGCGCTTCTTGGAGCGGGACATGAGATTTCCCTCGTTTTGACGCAGCCGGACCGCCCGAGGGGGCGTCACAGCGCGCCGAGAAAGTCCGAGGTAAGGCTTCTTGCGGAGGAGCATGGGGTTTCGGTCCTGACACCCTCCCGCCTTTTCACAGATGAAGAGGCGATAGGACGGATACGGGAGCTCGCCCCGGAGCTCATCGTGGTGAGTGCCTTCGGGCAGCTTCTCCCGAAGGAGGTGCTGGAGATCCCCGATTACGGCTGCGTCAATATCCACGCCTCCCTCCTCCCGAGATTCCGGGGCGCATCCCCCGTGCAGTGGGCGATTCTCTCCGGAGACAAGGAGAGCGGCGTCACCACGATGCAGATGGATGAGGGACTCGATACGGGGGATATCCTGCTCCAGGAGTCCGTCCCGCTCGCAAAGGACGAGACGGGCGGTTCCCTCTTTGAGAAGCTGTCGAAGCTCGGCGGGAAGCTCATCCTGGAGACGATCGATGGTCTGGAGAGAGGGACGATCCAAAGGAGAAGGCAGCCGGAGGAGGGGGCCCTGAGAGTCGGCCTTTTGAAAAAAAGCAGCGGCCTTCTCAACTGGAACGAGCCCTCGGACAGGCTGGAGAGGAGGATCCGCGCTCTGAATCCCTGGCCGGGGAGCTTCAGCTATCTTTTGGGAAAGCAGCTAAAGCTCTGGAAGGCGGACAGCCTTCCGGGGGGCAGTGATGCGGGAGAGCTTTCCCGGATCGGAAGACTGGAGGAAGAGCGCATCCTGTCGGAGGCGGAGAGAGCGAAGCTTCCCCGGGAGGATTTTCTCTTTCGGGGGGATGCGGGAGAGCTTTATCTCGAGAAGGGACGAAACGATATCCTCATCCGCTGCGGGGAGGGATTTCTCCGGATCCTCGAGCTTCAGGAGGAGGGAAGAAGGAGAATGGATGCCGCCTCCTTCCTCCGGGGCCGAAGGATCTTTTCCGTTTAAACTTCTGTCATCTCTGAGGACAAGAGTAGGAATTGGAAGAGAGGCCGCCATGATATTCGAGCGAATGGAGCCGGATAGAAGCTTTCTTACTGTTCGAGCGAATGGAACCGGAGCGAGTCCGCCTTAGTGTTCGAGCGCGGGCGGATAGAGGAAGGCATGATCTCAGAGCATGAAACGCGGCGGAGAGGCAATACGGCGGGATTACGGGGAGGCAGTGATAAGACGGACTGAGCTTTTCCGGGAGAAAGGAGAGTGAAGCAGTGTATTCTTATTATCCGGGCTATTTCGACTGGACCTATCTTCTCATCCTGATCGGCGCACTGCTTTCTTTCCTCGCAAGTGCCAATGTGAGACATACCTTCGAGCGCTACGCTGCTGTTCCCGCCTCCGCGGGTCTCGATGCCGAGGGGGCAGCGCGCTTTATCCTTTCGAAAAACGGGATCGGCAATGTGGAGATCCGCGGAATCCCCGGGGACCTCACGGACAATTATGTGCCGTCGCAGAAGATTTTAAATCTGTCCGATTCCACGAGGCACTCCGGCTCCATCGCGGCGATCGGTGTCGCCGCACACGAGTGCGGGCACGCGATTCAGGATGCGGTCGGCTTTTATCCCCTGATCCTTACGAGAACGATCAGTCCGCTCTGCGCTTTCATGTCCCGGATCTCGATCCCGCTCATCCTCTTTGGCTTTCTGATCGGGCTTACGCCGCTCATCCAATTCGGAATCCTCGCCTTCATCATCGCGATCTCCTTTCAGATCGTCACGCTCCCGGTGGAGTTTGATGCCTCCCGGAGGGCGGTGAAGACCTTGAGGGAAAATCATATCCTTTCGGAGACGGAGCTTCGCGGCGTGAAGGCTGTCCTCACGGCGGCGGCCCTCACCTATGTCGCGGCGACGGCATCCTCCCTCCTTCAGCTTCTCCGGCTTTTGATCCTGTCGAGAAACAGGGACAGAAGGGACTGAGAGAATGGGAGAGGGAGGAAAGAGGATGAGAGGAGAGAGGATTCGGCGCTCGGAGGATCCGAGGAATACGGCACTCTCGATCCTCTTTGATATTTTTGAGAAGGGGAAGCATTCCCATATCGCGCTTCGGGAGGAGCTCTCGAAGCATAAAGCCATGCCGGAGCGGGACCGGGCCTTCCTCACAAGACTTGTGAACGGGACAGTGGAGCGCTCCGTGACGCTGGATTATTTTCTGGACCGCTGTTCCCGTCTCAAGGTGAAGAAAATGAGGCCTCTCCTTCGCACGCTGCTTCGGATGGGGAGCTTCCAGATCCTGTTTTCAGACCGGGTGCCGGACAGCGCGGCAGTCAATGAGAGCGTAAAGCTCAGCCATCGGCGGGGGCTCTCCGGACTCTCCTCCTTCGTAAACGCCGTTCTTCGGAGGATTTCGGGAGAGAAGGAATCGATCCTGCGCTTGCTCCGGGAGGAGGGGGAGATTCCGGAATATGTGCGCTTCAGCCTCCCGGAATGGCTCTATCGCTTTCTGCTCTCCGAGTACGGGAGGGAGGAGACGGAGAGGATGGCCGCCTACTTTCTCTCGGAGGAGCATGGAAATTACGTGCGCTTTCGGGACGGAAGCTGCGTAAGACGCTCCGGAAATCTCTCTGAGGAGGAGGCCTTTCGAAGCGGGGAGATGACGATACAGGATTATTCCTCCCAGCAGGTCGGTCTCCTCGCTTCCCCGTCGGGAGGGGAGTTCGTCGTCGATGTCTGCGCCTCCCCCGGCGGGAAATGCTGCCATGTCGCGGAGCTTCTCAGGGGGAGCGGGAGAGTCGATGCCCGGGATATCACAGAGGAAAAGATCCGTCTCATCGAGGAAAATATCGAAAGGCTGCATCTTAAAAATATCAAGGCGAAGCTCTGGGATGCGAGAAAGTCGGACCCTTCTCTCACGGATTCTTCTGGGAGAGGGAGGGCGGATCTTCTGCTCTGTGATCTCCCCTGCTCAGGGCTCGGCGTCCTCCATAAAAAGCCGGACATCCGTTTCTCCGCGGGGCCGGAGAGGATCCTGGAGCTGCAGAGACTGCAAAGGGAGATTCTGGACTGCTCGCAGAGCTATGTGAAGCCGGGGGGCCGCCTTATCTACTCCACCTGCACGCTGAGCCGCGCGGAAAATGAGGAGAACCGGGATTATATCCTGGAGCACTTCGCCTTCACGCTTCTCTCCGAGAGGAAGTTTCTCCCGGGGCAGCCCTCGGACGGCTTCTATATCGCGGAGTTTCGCCGAAGGGAGGAGAAGGAGGTCTGAATGCAGGAGATACGGGAACTGAGTCTGCCGGAGCTTCGGGAGAAGATGAGGGAGCTCTCCGAGAAGCCCTTTCGGGCGGAGCAGATCTACAGCTGGCTGCATGAAAGGCTCTGCGCCTCCTTTGATGAGATGTCGAATCTGAGCCTCCCCCTTCGAGAGAAGCTCAGGGAGCATTTCCGTCTCTTTCTCCCGGAGCCTGTCAAAATCCTTTCCTCCGGTCTGGACGGAACCCGGAAGTTCATCTTCCGCCTGGAGGACGGCCATATCATTGAATCGGTCTTTATGCGCTACCGCCACGGCAATACTGTCTGTATCTCCAGTCAGGTGGGCTGCCGCATGGGCTGCCGCTTCTGCGCCTCTACTCTGGAGGGACTTGCCCGGAATCTGAGTGCCGCGGAGATGCTCACGCAGGTCTACCAGATTCAGCGCCTTTTAGGGGAGAGGATCAGCAATGTGGTTGTCATGGGATCCGGGGAGCCCCTGGATAACTATGAGAATCTCACGAAATTCGTGCGGATGATCTCGGATGAGAGGGGGCTTCATCTCTCCCAGAGGAATCTGACGGTGTCGACCTGCGGTCTCGTGCCGGAGCTTCTCCGGCTCTCGGAGGAGGGCTTCTAGCTCACGCTGGCCCTGAGCCTCCACGCGCCGAATGATGAGATCCGCCGAAGGCTCATGCCGATCGCAGCCCGCTATCCTCTCTCAGAGCTTCTGCCCGCGGTGCGGCATTACTTCGAGAGGACGGGGAGGAGAGTGAGCTTCGAGTATTCTGTCGTCCGGGATCTCAATGACACGAGAGAGGAGGCGGAGGCTCTCTCTTCCCTCCTCAAAAAGCTTCGGGATGGGGGAGAGGGCTCTGCGGGGCAGCAGAAGGGCTTTCCCCTCCATGTGAATCTGATCCCGGTGAATCCGATCCGGGAGAGGAGCTGGGAGAGGCCGGAGCGAAGGAGGATAGAGGATTTTCAGCATGTCCTCGAGAAGAACGGCATTTCCGCAACGATCCGACGCGAGATGGGAGCGGACATCTCCGGGGCCTGCGGGCAGCTCCGCCGGGATTATCTCGGGGAGAAGAATTAGCATGGATACAGGATGCGGGAGAGGAGAAGCGGAGTGAAGCTGCCCTGTGCCCGGGGGATCAAGGCGGGAGGGGAAGCGGAGCTTTCGCTTTATGCCATCGAAACAGAGGAGAGGCGGGAGCGCGAATAGGAGAGTTTGATGGAATTCTTTTCGAAGACGGATCAGGGCCGGAGACGGCAGTTGAATCAGGACTATGTCTTTGCCAGCAAAGAAGCAGTGGGGAAGCTTCCGAATCTCTTTCTCCTTGCGGACGGCATGGGGGGACACAGGGCGGGGGACTATGCTTCCCGCTTCCTCGTGGAGGAGCTCCATAAGTATCTTGAGAGCGCGGAGGAGGGGCCGACGGTCCGTCTCCTGGAGAGAGGGATCCGCAGGGTCAATGCGGAGCTTTTCCGTCTCTCCTCGGAGAACGATGAGCTCCGGGGGATGGGCTCCACCCTGGTATCCGCTGTCATCGAGGGAAAGCTCCTTACGATCTCCAATATCGGAGATTCCCGCGCCTACCTGATCCGCGGGAGCGGCATCCGTCAGATCACCCACGACCACAGCTATGTGGAGGAAATGTGTGAGAGAGGACTCATGCGCCGCGGCTCTCCGGACTATCTGAGAGCCCGAAATATCATCACGCGCGCGGTCGGGACGGAGAGCAGCGTCGAGGCCGATTTCTTCGAAGTGAATCTGATGGAGGGGGACTCTCTCCTTCTGTGCTCGGACGGGCTCAGCAATATGGTGGACAATGAGAGTATCCTTAATATCGTGCGGGATGCTTCCCCTGTGGAGGAGAGGGGGCAGGCGCTCATCGATATGGCGAATATCAATGGGGGGAGGGACAATATCGGCGTGATCCTCATTGATGCTTTCCAGGGGGAGGGCGGAGCATGATTCTGAAAGAAGGAGAGATCCTGAGCGGAAGATACCGCATCCTCTCTCTCGTCGGCCAGGGCGGCATGAGCTATGTCTACCGGGCCGAGGACCGGAAGATGGGGAGATTGGTGGCACTGAAGCTTTTGAAGGAGGAATACTGCGAGGACCGGGAGTTCATCCGGAAATTTCAGAGGGAGGCGCAGGCGGCGGCCAGCCTGAATCATCCGAATATTGTCTCCGCCTATGATGTCGTGGACGATGAGGAGCACAGGATCCATTACATCGTGATGGAGCTTGTGGAGGGCATTACGCTGAAGCAGTATATCAAGAAGAAGGGGCGCCTCTCCGACCGGGAGACGATCCGCATCGCTCTCCAGCTGATCGACGGCATGGAGCAGGCCCACCGCCTGGGGATCGTCCACAGGGACATCAAGCCGCAGAACATGATGGTGAGCTCGGCGGGCACGGTAAAGATCGCGGACTTCGGCATCGCGAGAGCGGCCAGCCAGCAGACCGTCAATGCGACCGTGATGGGCTCTGTCCACTATATCTCTCCGGAGCAGGCGAGGTCCGGGGCCGCGGATGAGAGATCCGATATCTACTCCTTCGGCTGTACCCTCTATGAGATGCTGACCGGGAGGGTGCCCTATGACGGGGAGACCTCGGTCGCGGTCGTCTTCTCCCATATGGAGGACCCCATCCCCAGAGTCTCCTCCATCGTACCCGATGTTTCGCCGGCTTTGGACCGAGCGGTCTTTACCTGCATGCAGAAAAAGCCCTCTCTCCGTTATCAGCATATTTCGGAGCTCGGGGAGGACCTCCGGGCGGCGCTCTCGGATCCGGAGGGAAAGCGCGCTGAGATGGATGCAGAGAGAGAGGAAAAGGGAAAGCGCGGCGGAGTGGAGCGAGGATTCTCCGAGCTCTCCCGGGGGATCGCGTTCGCCGTCATGCTGCTCATCGCCGTGCTCCTCCTCTTTATCGGGAGCAGGATCTTTCGCTTTATCAAGGCGGGGCGGGAGCTGAGAGGCGGGGAGACGACGACTTCCCAGGAGAGCAGCACGAAGAGCCCGGAGTCCAGCCTGAATATCACGATCTCCGCCCTGGAGACCAGACTTCCGGACATCATCGGAAAGACGATCCCGGAGGCCACGGAATATATGCGGGAGTATCAGCTTAAGTTCCGGGAGGGGGAGAAGGAGTATTCCGACAGCTACCGGGAGGGCGTCATCATCAGTTATCCGGATGGAAGCTACCGAGCGGGGGACAGCATCACGGTCATCGTCTCCGCGGGACCGGAGACCATCTATTTCTACGATGCGCAGCATCCGGAGGACCTCACAAAGCTCCATAAGATGCGCTTCTCCGAGGTGCAGAAGGAGCTCAATGCCAGAAAGATTCCCTTCACGAAGAAGGAGGAATTCTCGGAGACGGTGGCGGAGGGCTGTCTCATCAGCAGCAGCAAGGCGAGCACGGCGGGCTCCGGAGAGCTGATCCTCACTGTGAGCAGGGGCTCGGAGAGAGCGCCCATCAGTGTCCCGGACCTCGTCGGGAGCAGGGAGGAGGATGCGGTCCGGAATCTAAAGTCCGCGGGCTTCCAGCTGGGAGAGATCAGCTATGAGGAGGATCCGGATACCCCGACCGGAGTGGTCATTGAGCAAAATCCCGAAGCCGGGGACATACTGGAGCGGGGAGGAAAGATCGATCTGAAGCTAAGCGGCGCCGAAAGCGCGGAGAGCACGGAGGGGACGGGAAGCAGCCAGAAGGCGCAGAGCGTCCATTGGTACGGAAGTCTGAATCAGACGCTCCGCATCGGCTCCGGCGGACCGGGCGTCAGCGATACGATGATGGTCACGGTCTATCTTCGGCAGGATATCAACGGAGAGAGCCGCTATACGACGCTCCAGAGCGCGAGATCCTATACTCTGGGGACGGAGCTTCAGCTGGTATTTTCCAAGATCCGGGGAGCGGACGGCGTATCGAGCGGCATCGTGGAGGTGGTGGATGCGGAGAAGGACAGCGTGCTCGCACAGTACAATGTGAGCTTCCGCCCGGAGTCCGGAACATGATACTCCGGGGTAAAATCATAAAAGGAATCGGCGGCTTCTATTATGTCCACACCGGCGAAGGGGATTTTGAGTGCCGGGCGAAGGGAATTTTTCGAAACCGGAGGGAAAAGCCGCTCGTCGGAGACGAGGTGGAGCTTTCGCCCGTGCAGAATTCTGATAGGGAGAGGAGCGGGAATCTGATCCGGATCCTCCGGAGGAAGAATCAGCTGCTTCGCCCGGAGGTCAGCAATGTGGATCAGGCCGTCGTCCTCTTCTCGCTCCGGGACCCTTCCCCGAGTCTGCCGCTTCTGGACCGTTTCCTCATCCATATGGAAATGCAGGAGATTCCGGTCCGGATCCTCTTCAACAAGGCGGATCTTCTTGTGACAGAGGAGGAGAGGGAGAGAGCCTTGGAGCTTCAGAGAATCTATGAGGGAGCCTCCTATTCCGTCCGGCTCCTGAGTGTGCGGAGGGCGGACTGCCGGGAGGAGCTTCTCTCCCTCTTTCGCGGAAAGAGCTCTGTCCTCTCCGGCCCCTCCGGCGTCGGAAAATCCTCCCTCATCAATCTGATCCATCCGGAGGCGCGGATGGAGACCGGGGAGCTCTCCCGGAAGATCCGGAGGGGGAAAAATACGACGAGGCATACGGAGTTTTTCTATCTGGATGAGGAGAGCTATGTCATGGACACACCGGGCTTCAGCTCCCTCTACGTCTCCGGGATCGAGGCGGAGCGCCTCCGCTATTTTTATCCGGAATTTGAAAAATTTCGGGGGGAGTGCCGCTACAAAAGCTGTGTCCATATCGGGGAGCCCCTGCGGGACTGCCGCGTGAAGAGGGCGCTTTCGGAGGGCGAAATCCCGCGGGAGCGCTATGAGAGCTATCGTCAGCTCTATCGGGAGCTACGGGATCAGGAGGAGAGGCATGGCTGAGGAAGGAGAATTCATGAAATATACACTGGCCCCCTCGCTCCTTGCAGCGGATTTTTCGGAGCTCTGGGAGGAGCTCTCGAAAGCGGAGCGGGCGGGCGTGCGCTTTGTCCACTTCGATGTGATGGACGGAAGCTTTGTGCCGAATATCTCCTTCGGCGCTCCGATCATCCGCTCTCTCCGGAAGCGAAGTCAGAGCTTTTTTGATGTGCATATGATGGTGGAGGAGCCCATCCGCTATCTGGAGGATATGAAGAACGCCGGGGCGGACAGGGTGACGATTCACTCCGAAGCGGCGAGGCATTTGGACCGCAGTTTGAACCGGATCCGGGAGCTCGGAATGCAGGCCGGCCTTGCTCTGAATCCCGCAACTCCGCTTTCCTCCGTCCTTCTTTCCGGAGGGCTCGATTCCCTGCTCGACCTTGTGCTCATCATGTCGGTGAACCCCGGTTTCGGGGGGCAGAAGCTGATCCCCTACACTCTCGATAAGATAAGGGAGCTTGCCGCGATCAGGAGGGAGAGCGGAGGAGCCTATCAGATCGGGATCGACGGGGGCGTGACGATGGAAAATCTCCCCTCCATCCTCGATGCCGGGGCGGACTTTCTGGTCGTGGGATCCTCCATTTTCCGGCCGAAGGAAAGGATTTCGGAGAATACGAGGGGCTTCCTGGAGGAGCTTTCGAGAAGATGATACATCTGGCGCTTTGCAATGATCTCAGTGCGGTCGGGAGATGCTCGATCGCGGTACAGCTCCCCGTCCTTTCGGCACTCGGAATCGAGGCCTCCCCCCTCCCGACGGCGGTGCTCAGCAGTCACACCGGTTTTTCCGGAGCGGAGGCGGAGGGGCTTTCGGATTTTTTCCAAAGAGCCCTTTCGGCCTGGGACAGGCAGGGCTTTCGCTTTGACGCTCTGCTTTTGGGATATCTCTGGGACAGCGGAGAGGCAGAGGCGCTCCTCTCCTATCTCAGAGAGCATCCGGGGACACGCTGTTTTCTGGACCCGGTCATGGCGGATCACGGGCGCTGGTATCAGAACATGGGGGAGGAGCGCATCCCCTCCATGCGCGCGCTCCTGAAAAGCTCCGAGCTCGCTTTTCCGAATCTTACGGAGGCCTGCTTTCTCGGGGATTTCGATTATCCCTCTCTCTCGAAAGATTTGTGGGAGAGCGGCTCCTCCTTTGATTCCGGGAGGAAAAGGGCGGAGGAGCTTCTCAGGCCGCTCTGCGAGCGGCTCTCTCCGGAGGGAAAGGGGCTCATCATCACCGGGATCGAACAGGAGAAGAGCATTCTGAATGCGGTCTATGAGGAAGGGGAGCTCACGCTCCTTTATGGGGAGCGGGTCGGGGAGGGAAGGCCCGGAACCGGAGATCTCTTTTCGGCGATCGCCGCCGGGAGCCGCCTTTCCGGAAGCAGTCTTATCGAGAGCGCAGTTCTCGCAGCGGATTTTATCAGAAGATGCATCAAGCGCTCGGAGGAGGGGGAAGAACCCCCTCTTCGCGGCGTTCTCTTTGAGGAGCTTCTCCGCCTGGGGGAGAGCGGCATCCGGGGAGATGAGCGCGATGGGAACGATGACAATTTTAAGGATCAGTGATATTATATTTCCTGTGCCAAAGCTTCGCCCCCCTTGGGCGCGGAGGCAGGACAGGGCATGATGCGGAAATGGGGAAAGAGAGGAGAAATCAGAGATGCTGGATATCAGGTTCGTGAGGGAGCATCCGGAGCTTGTGAAGGAAAACATCCAGAAGAAGTTTCAGGAGGAGAAGCTGCTGCTTGTGGATGAGGTGATCCGCCTGGATGCAGAGGCCAGAAAGATTCAGCAGGAGGCGGATGAGCTCCGGGCCAGGAAGAACCAGGTCTCGAAGCAGATCGGCGCTTTGATGGCAGCGGGGAAGAAGGAGGAGGCCGAAAAGGCCCGGGCCGAGGTCGCAGACTTTTCCGGGAGACTGTCCGAGCTCGAGGCCGAGGAGCCGAAGCTTCAGGATGAGATTCATAAGAGGATGATGGTCATCCCGAACATGATCGATCCCTCCGTTCCGATCGGAAGGGACGACAGCTTTAATGTAGAAAATGAGCGCTTCGGGGAGCCTGTGGTCCCGGACTTTGAGATCCCCTACCACAGCGACATCATGCAGAGCTTCGGAGGCATCGACCTCGACGCGGCGGGAAGAGTGGCCGGAAACGGATTTTACTATCTGATCGGGGACATCGCCCGCCTCCATTCCGCGATTCTGAGCTATGCGAGAGATTTCATGATCGACCGCGGCTTTACCTATGTTATCCCCCCTTATATGATCCGCTCCCGGGTGGTGGACGGTGTCATGTCCTTTGCGGAGATGGATGCCATGATGTATAAGATTGAGGGAGAGGATCTCTACCTCATCGGGACCTCCGAGCACTCCATGATCGGGAGATTCATCGATGAGATCCTCCCGGCGGATAAGCTTCCTCTGACGCTGAGCTCCTATTCCCCCTGCTTTCGGAAGGAGAAGGGGGCGCACGGGATCGAGGAACGAGGTGTCTACCGGATCCACCAGTTTGAGAAACAGGAGATGATCGTAGTCTGCGAGCCGGAAGATGCGATGTTCTGGTATGGGAAGCTCTGGAAGAATACCGTCGACTTCTTCCGCTCTCTGGAGATCCCCGTCAGGACCCTGGAATGCTGCTCCGGGGACCTCGCCGATCTGAAGGTCAAGTCCTGCGATGTCGAGGCCTGGTCTCCGAGACAGAAGAAGTATTTCGAGGTGGGCTCCTGCTCCAACCTGGGGGATGCGCAGGCGAGAAGACTGAAGATCCGCGTAAGGGGAGCGGACGGAAAGCTCCACCTTCCCTTCACCTTGAACAATACCTGTGTGGCGCCTCCCCGCATGCTGATCGCCTTCCTCGAGAACCTGATCCGGGCGGACGGCTCCGTCAGGATTCCCGCACCTCTCCGCCCCTATATGGGCGGGAAGGAAAGCCTCGTTCCGCTCTACAACTCCATTACCGGAAAAAGGGAGTAAAAACGCAGAAGTCTGCCATCAGGCAGACTCGGAGCGTACTTGAGCATTCCAGCTTTCTCGCTCTCCTGCCGCGTTGTCGATCCATAAGAAGGCCGTCTGCCGCCCCGGCGCTTAGCGATTTGGTACTTCAAAATCGCTTATGCGCCGCTGGACGCGGCAGCCGGAGCGAGAGCGTCCTGCGTTGGATCGACGAAGTGGCAGAGGGCGGCATAGCTTTGCTTTTCGAAGGAATGCCGAGGATGAGGAGAGGTCAGAAGCAGAATTTCATATTGAGATATCGGACGCGGGACCTTCGGGGCCCCGCGTTTTTCTGTTTTGCCAAAGCAGAAAGTGCGGCACGACATATCCCTGCCGCGTTGCCGATCCATAAGAAGGCCGTCTGCCGCCCCGGCGCTTGGCGATTTGGTACTTCAAAATCGCTTACGCGCCGCTGGCTGCGGCAGTCGGAGCGAGAGCGTCCTGCGTTGGATCGACGAAGTGGCAGGGGGAAACCGGCGGCTTGCAGAAAGCCGCCGGTGCTGTACAGATATTCCTGCCGATGCAAAGCTCGGGACGCCCGAAAAAATTCTATCCCTGTAACGAAGGAGCGGAAATTATGGTCTTATAAAAAGATCAGCCTCAGTCAGGCAGGAAAACGCGGGCAGGGCCGGCCTCTCCGAGCATTTGGCAATTTGACGGGAGAAGAGGCAGAGCTGCAGGGAAACTTTCGCTTTTCACTTCACTTTTGTTTGACTTAGGCGGCTGATTTGCTACAATAATCGGAGAACTGCCGTATTATGCGAATCTTGTCTTTTCTTGTTGTATCGCTTTTTGTCAGAGGGCGCTCTATGCAGGATGCTACCGGTGATTTTGGGGCGTTTCCATGAAAGAGAGGGGAGAGAGGTGGAACCGATCATCAGGGTCCGGGACCTTTACAAGATCTTTCATATCGGGGAGAATGAAGTCTATGCCCTGAACGGTCTGAGCTTTGACGTCTATCAGGGGGAGTTTATCGCGATTGTCGGGACCTCGGGCTCCGGGAAGTCCACCTGCCTCAATATGCTGGCGGGACTGGAGAAGCCCTCGAAGGGAGAGATAGAGATCGCGGGAGAGCGGATCGACAGGATGAATGAGGGGGAGCTTGTGCGCTTCCGCCGTCTAAATGTGGGTTTTATCTTCCAAAGCTACAACCTTGTAGCCTCGATGAATGCGGTGGAGAATGTCTCTCTGCCCCTGATGTTTCGGGGCGTACCGGAGGAGGAGAGACTCCGGGAGTCCGAGAAATATCTTGAGCTCATGGGGATCGGGGATCAGCGGGATCATCTTCCGAATCAGATGTCCGGAGGGCAGCAGCAGAGAGTCGGAATCGCCCGGGCGCTCGTCATTGAGCCGAAGATCATCTTCGCGGATGAGCCGACGGGGAATCTGGATTCTCACACGACGGAGGAGGTCCTCGCTCTCATGCAGAGGATCGTCCGGGAACGGAACAATACCCTTATCATGGTGACGCATGACCCGAATATCGCGGCCTGGTCGGATCGTCAGCTCCGGGTGGTGGACGGGAAAATCGTGGAGACCGTCATTCAGAAGGAAAGTCCCATCGAGAAAAGGATATATGAGGAGAAGCATGACTGGCCCTTTGTGAAGACAGAAGCGCTGACTTCCTCCTGAGGGAGGGGAAAGCAACTGCTATGGGAAGAAAAGGGACGGAGGAGGGAAAATGCAGGGAAAAAGAAGCTTTCACAGTATGCTTTCGGGAGTTTTGGCGCTGAGTCTCCTGCTCTTTTCCTGCCTTGCGCGAGCGGGCAGGGCGGAGGCTTCCTATGTAAATACCAATATGAACACCTTTATCCACGATCCGGTGGATGCGCAGAACGGTGTGCCGGGGCAGGAGATGGAGCTCCATGTCCGGATCGGCTACAATGGCTCAAACGGACTTTACAACCCGCCGACGGATGAGATCCAGAATGTCCGCGTCCGCCTCTCGAACGATCAGAACTATCTCTCGGTCAATGAGCCAAACCAGGTAAAGAAGGAGAATCCCTACCGGAATTCCTCGGGAGAGGCGGATGACTCTGAGGCGGAGGATGCCTGGGAGAAGGGCTATAAGGCCGGAAAAAATAACGCCTATAAGAACAAGTTGAACTATGTCTATCCCGTGGACGGCGGCGTCTATCCCTTTGAGATCAATGCCTCTCTTTTCACGCAGGAGAAGAGGCTCGGCAGCATGAAGAAGGGGCAGTACGCGGATCTCAGCTTCAAGGTCCGGGTCCGCTCGGACGCTTTGAAGATGAAGGACAATGCCGGGAAGACGAGCGACGGCTACTTCGGCATCCCCTTTACCATCTGGTACGATATCCCGGGTGTGTCCGGGACCCAGAATAAGACAGAGTTTATCAATGTCTATGTCGGGGAGGCGGGAGAGGTAAAAAACCCCGCGACAAGCAATAAGGATAAGGCCTTTACCATCGGGGAGCAGCAGTCGACGCCGGTCGGGACCCGTCCGGAGGTCATGAACTACAGCGTGAATTTCCGAAATCAGAGCGGAAAGACGCTCTACGATGTGACGGTGAAGCTGAGTCCCGCCCTCGCGGAGAATGAGAGCGTCCAGCTCACACAGAACCCGAAATCAGAGGCGGTGAAGGACTTTCCCTTCGACATCAACGAGGCGAACTATGACCAGAAGTTCGACAAGGTGGAGGACAACGAGACCATCTCCCCCGGCTACTCCATGGCGATCAAGCAGAACGCGGCGAGCGGATTTTACCCGCTCCACTACATCATAAGCTATAAGCTCGCCCCGGGAGCCGATGTAAACGCCACAGAGGATGATACCTTCTTTGTCAATGTCCAAAACCCCGCCATGGTGCAGCCCCCGGAAAAGAAGGATGAGGACAAGACTCGGGACTTTAACGCGAACGACCGGACCAAGGCCAGAATCGTGGTGGACTCCTATCACACGGAGCCGGAGACGGTCTATGCCGGGCAGCCCTTCGTCCTCGTCATGAATGTGAAGAACGCCTCACAAAATATCGGCGCGAGCAATATCCTTTTGAATCTGAGCTCCGAGAAGGTGAGCGATTCCGCCGTCTTCTCCGTGGAGGGCGGTGCGAGCTCCATCTCCTTAAACGATCTCGGGGCCGGAAAGTCCAGCGAGGTCCGGGTGCAGCTGACGGCTGCCGCCGGGGTCGATCCGAAGACCTATGGCGTCACGGTAAATGAAAAGTACGACTCTCCCGACTTCAAAAACGCGGAGGAGAAGGTGGACCTGAACATCCCTGTAAATCAGATCGCCCGCCTTTCCTGCTCCAACTTCGATGTCACGCCGGAGAGCGTCGAGATCGGCGCGGAGGCGGACGCGACCTTCGGCATCAACAATACCGGAAAGGTCACGCTCTATAATGTAGAGGCTGTCTTTGAGGCGCCCTCCATCAAATCCGCCTCCGCCTATGTGGGAAACATCAAGCCCGGGGAGACCGGAAATGTGGATGTCATGCTGAGCGGCGTCGCGGCGACGGAGGACGACGGCACCATCCCGGTGAAGATCAACTATGAGAATGTGAACGGGGAGAAGTTCTCGGAGGACGCAAAAATCACTTTGACGGTTGTGGAGAAGCTGGAGACGGATGAGGATATGCAGGAGAGCAAGGCGGAGAAGGAAGGGGGAGGAGGCTCTCCCGTCCGCCCGATCTATGGCATCGTCGGAGCGGCCGCTGTTCTTTCGCTGGTCTTTGCCGTCTTCCGCATCCTGAAGAGGCGGAGGAAGAAGAAAGATGAGAGCATCTGATCTTTTAAAGCTTGCGGCCGGAAATCTCAGGAGGAGAAGGACGAGGACCGTCCTCACCGTCCTCGGCGTCGTGATCGGCACGGCCTCCATCGTAGTCATGGTGAGTCTGGGGCTTGGTATGAACAGAAGTCTTGTAAAATCCTTCCAGGATTCCGGCTCTCTCACGATGATTACGATCACGAATTACGGGGATGGAATGGGCTCCGGGAAGAAGAGCGCCCCTCAGCTCACCGACAAGACGATCGATAATTTCTCGAAGATCCCCCATGTGAAGGGCACCTCTCCCTCCCTGGGAGTCTATGTCACGGCAAAGAGCGGGCCCTATGAAGCGACCTACAATATTATCGGGGTCTCTCAGGCCTATCTCCGCGAGCTGAAGCTCGCTTCGGGCTCTCCGCCTTCTCCGGGGGAGGAGCTCAGTCTGGTCTACGGAAACCAGGTCTTAAACTCCTTCCACAGGGGGAAAAACTGGATGAAATCCTATACCGTGGACCCGGAGAAAGAGACGATCTTCTACAGCTTTCCCGCTCCGGAGAGCAGCTCCGCTTCCGCAGGATCGGGCGCCGCGAGCACCCCGGCGGGACAGAGCCCCGGAGACAGCGGGGCATCCGCTTCCTCCCAGCCCGCGCCGCAGAAGAAGTTTATCCTGAAGACAGCCGGCATCATCGAGGGAGGAGAGGACGACTACAGCCAGGAATCCAATAATTGCTACACCGATATCGACAGCTTTAAGAAGCTTTTAAAAAAAATCTATAAGAAGGACCTGGTCCCCAGTCCGGCGCGGAACAAAAACGGAAAGCCGCTCCGCTACTATGTCTACGATGAGGCCTATGTCTTCGCGGATCACATGGACAATGTGGCCGCGGTGCAGAAGGAGATCACGGACATGGGATACAGCTGCTACTCGAATACCGAGTGGCTGAAGCAGACCCAGGGAACGCTTCGGATCACCCAGATGGTCCTCGGCGGAATCGGCGCGGTCTCCCTCCTCGTCGCGGCGATCGGCATCATGAATACGATGATGATGTCCATCTATGAGAGAACGAAGGAGATCGGCGTCATGAAGGTTCTCGGCTGTGATATGGGAGATATCCGAAATATGTTCCTGACAGAGTCCGCAATGATCGGACTTCTCGGGGGGATCGCAGGGATCTTCTTAAGCTTTGGAATCTCCGTCATCATCAATTTCTTTACGAAGAAGTACGGGGCGGAGATTATGGGATTTTCCGGCGGGGGATCGCTTTCGCTGATTCCTTTGTGGCTTTCGGGCTTTGCGATTCTCTTTGCCACACTGGTCGGGATGATCTCCGGTTATATCCCTTCTGTTAGGGCCATGAGGCTGAGCCCGCTCGCCGCGATTCGAAATGAGTAGCGGGGCAGGGCGGAGAGCGCTCATGAGAAAAGCGGAGGAGATAAGGCGCGCCCCGATCGGGATCTTTGATTCCGGAGTGGGCGGGATCAGCGTCGTGAAGGCGCTGAAACGGGAGCTCCCCGGGGAGGATCTCATCTTTTTCGGGGACAGTAAAAATGCACCCTACGGGGAGAAGAGCGTGGAGGAGATCCGCGCTCTTTCCGAGCGTTCCTATCAATTTCTGAGAGGACAGAGGGTGAAGGCCGTCGTCATCGCCTGCAATACGGCGACCTCGGCGGCGGCGGAGCTCCTCAGAGAGGAAAATCCCGGGGAAATCATCGTCGGGATGGAGCCTGCCCTCAAGCCCGCGATCGAGAACGCGGGGAGGGAAAGGCCGGAGATTTTGGTCCTTGCGACGAGCTCTACGCTGGGCGGAGAGCGCTTTCACAAGCTCGCAGCGCGCCTTGGGATGGGGGCGAGGGTGCATTCCCTTCCCGCTCCGGAGATCGTCCGCATGGTGGAGGCGGGGAAGGAGGATTCCGATGAGATGCGCTCCTATCTCCGGGAGCTCCTGCGCCCGTACCGAAGGATGGCTGACGGGACGATCCGCTGTCCGCTCGACGGCCTTGTGCTCGGCTGCACCCACTTTCCCTTTGCAAAACGGGCGATCCGAGAGGTCCTGTCCTATCCGGTCCCGATCTATGACGGGGCGGAGGGCACGGCGAGGGAGACAA
>ERZ772921.218-NODE-218-length-36718-cov-4.389684_pt1 | contig 36718 bp, 29 predicted proteins | sample MGYA00512117_ERZ772921 | MGnify/ENA primary metagenome ERZ772921 (study PRJEB29015, sample SAMEA2737944) | human oral metagenome | biome: human oral; feature: human-associated habitat; material: dental | place: China | collected 2150 ...
GAGGTCAGCGGAGACGAGAACCTCTCTGCCCGTGACTTTGAGGAGCTGCTGCAGGTGGAGGAATCGTAGATATTCCGGCAGGCAACTATAGGATCAACACTATATATCAGACAGGACACAGCTATGAGAAAGCCGGACTTGTACTCAAAAGCAATATTATAGTGCGTATAGATGATGGAGCTGTACTTCAGGCGATTCCGAATGGAGAGAGATCCTATCAGATGTTCAGTATTACACATGTAGATAATGTGCATATCATAGGAGGCAAGCTGGTCGGCGATCGTGATAATCATATCGGAAATTTGGGACAGACCGGATATGGAGTTCGCATTACCGATGCCACCAATGTAGTAATTGAGAATCTACATGCAAGTGAATTCTGGGGAGATGGTCTATTTTTAGGAGAGGACAGTAGAAATATCACTATCTACAGAGTTGTCTGCGATCATAATCGCCGTCAGGGAATGTCTATTGTAGGTGGTCAGAATGTCAGAATACTTGAGTCTGAGTTTAAACGCTCTGATGGAACACCGCCAAAATCAGGAATTGATATCGAACCTGAGGGTGATTACCCCATTGTAAGAGATGTTGAAATACGCAACTGTTTATTCTCGGGAAGCAGTACCGGCTTTGTGGTTAGCAATCAATATGCGAACAGTGTTGCGGAAAATATTGTCTTTGCCGACAATACTGTCCGTGATAATAAAACTGCAGTCACTCTGGTCGGTATGAAGAATGGAGAGGTTACCGGCAATATCATTTATCATGATCAAAGCATTACAGAAAATGATACTCACTGGGGCATAAGGCTTCGTAACAATGGGCGTTACTCAACAAGAAATGTAACAGTCAGAGATAATACTATATATGGTGCAAATATTGTTGACTCTACCGGAGAAAGCAGCAATATAATTGAGAATAACACCTTCAAGGCTGCTGTCTACATTCGTGGAATTGCTCATGCCGGTCGTACTCTAAGTGCCAAGGTATATGATGGCGATTACGGAGATCTCCATGTCCACAATGTTGTATGGGTTCCGGCGAATTCTATTTCTTCCTATCAGTGGTATGCAAACGGAACAGCTATTGCCGGTGCGACACAGTCCAGTTATATTCCGACAGCGGCTGATTCCGGAAAAGAAATTACAGTTAGGGTTCAGTATACGGATAAGGCAGGAAATGCGGAAGATGCTACAAGTCCCCCTACTCTGCCGGTAAATTATGCAAATAATGCACCGACAGATATCATACTTAATCCTCTTTTTATCTACAGCGATGAATATTTAGCGGAAGTGGGACTTCTGAATACAGTAGATCCTGATATCGGAGATGTGCATACATATACTGTTGATGATGAACGCTTTGAGGTAGCATATGATAATCTTTTGCGCCTAAAAGGTGAAAACTATATTCCATTTGGCTCTGTGGGCACGATAACTCTTCATGTAACGGCGACAGATGCACTTGGTGCTTCTGTAACGAAAGCTTTTACGATAGAAGTGACAAGACCCAAAAACCAGCCGCCGAAAAAAATCACACTTTCCAACAATACACTGACAGCAGGAAGACCCGGAGAAACAGTAGGTAAGCTTACGACTTTGGATCTTAATGTAGGAGATACACATAGCTACACAGTGAGTGATGCTCGCTTTGAGGTCAGTGCCGAGGGGATGCTCAAGCTGAAAGCAGGTGTGAGCGTGGATGCTGCAAGGGAGCAAACTATCAGACTGCAGGTACAGGCAACGGATTCCGGAGGATGGGTTTGTACCGAAAACTTTACATTGCAAGTACAGGTAGGAACAGGGGGGCTCGGGACAGCAACACCTTCGAATTCGACACAGGGCGGTATAGCAACTCCGTCTACAGCAGATTCCGAAGGAAGTTTCAGAAGCTTGGGAAGTAGCGGTTTGGGAGCTTCTTCACATAGTGACAGAAGCTTAGGAACGGTAAATAGAAAAGCTTCTTACAACCCGTATTCCTATGTTAATACCAATGGAAAAATATATGATCATGGAAACTGGAAGCAGGTAGGATCCATATGGAAGCTTGAGGTCGATGGTTCACCTGCAAGATCCGCGTGGGCATATCTTGCCGAAAAATGGTATCTCTTCAACGATAAGGGAGAGATGGTTACTGGCTGGGCTAATGTTGACGGAAGCTGGTATTTTATGGACAGCTCAGGTGACATGCGCTATGGTTGGATGACAGATGAAAAGGGAGAATGGTATTATCTAAATCCTGTATCTGACGGTACCAAAGGAGCTATGCGCTATGGTTGGGTAGCAGATGAAAAGGGAGAATGGTATTATCTAAATCCTGTATCTGACGGTACTAAGGGAAAGATGCTAAAGAGTCAGAGAACACCGGACGGCTATCTTCTTAAAGCAGACGGAAGCTGGGATGAGAGTATTGCAAGGGAATAAGCTAAATTGCAAACTTACGACCCATAGTTGTTCCTTGTGGTAAGACTGGAAAATCTATATTTAGATATGAAGAAAGAAGGGTATACACTCTTCATTACAAAAATGAGACAGATGAAAAAGTCTGTCTCATTTTTTATTGCAGTGGCGGTGTAAGGAAACTATCGCCTTGCGGAAAGCAGCGCCTTAGAGCTAGTATGGGGTTAAAGCCTCCCTACTCGATTATGGCAAAGACAGTATAAGAAAAGCAGACTCTGTACTAAATCTTGTTATTCTAAATAGCAGAGCGTCTTAATCATTTCAGCTTGATTTATTTTATAAACATTAGCCGTTTACTTAGAAAGTAGAATATTTGCTTGACATTAGCTTATAAGATGTGATAGTTATTATCTATAGATACTGTAAACTTTGGTTTTGGTATTATTAGGAGGAAGTATGAAAAAAATATTCGTAGTGTTACTAATGCTTGCTTTATCTACATGCATGGTTTCATGCTCAAGCAGTAAAACTAACAAAGAAGATACTAAATCAGTTGAGGAAAATAAAGAAAGTGAAGAAAGCGCTGATATAGGTATTGAGAACAAGGCTAAAGAGAGCAAAGAAGAAAACTCTAAAGATAAAGAAACGAAAAGTGAAGAAAGTAAGTCAGATACTGAGGACAGTGCTGATATTTCCACAGCTATTTATGTAACCCATATAGGCGGTTGGAATGACGATATAGTAAGAAAAATATTAACCTATGAATATAGGAATAATAAGATACTGAAATTAACGGAGTTTTCCAGCATAAGATATAAACCTGTAGGAGAAAAGATAGAGGAAAGCGATAGGGAAGAGGCAAAGGAAGTATTTGGAAAAAATGCAGCTGTAATAGACGATATTGACGGAATAGATGTTTTTATAGACGCCGGTGATGAGGAATACTCTCAGGTGGTAACCTATGATTACACAAAACTGGGTTTTGAAGAATATAACAAGGTAAGAAAAATACTGGGTTGGGAGATTGCAGCCAAGGAAGACGGTTACAATGTAATGAGCAAGGTGGCTGCTAATTTGATATATCAAGGCTATATTGAAGTGAAAAAGGATGATTTTAAGGGAAGCGGAAGAAGGGCTTACGAACTTAGTCATAATGGAGGAAGTATAGCATATATAATGGAATATAAGGATGATGCTATAAATAAATTCAGCTTTCACATTACTGCAAATTATGAAGTTTTGGGTCTTACCTCTAAGGAGGAGGCACAGGCAAAGTACTATCTTAAGGAACAGGATGCAGTTAGAGGAGCTGAATATAAATTTGAATTTAAAGATGACGGTATAGTAATTGATGCTGCTTTTGATCTTGTTAACGGTAGTTGTGAGGAATTTAGAAAAAGAGATAACAACTTTATTTTTAAATCTGCGGATGAGTTTTATATGAGCTATATAGTTCCGAATTTGATATCACAGGGATTTAGAGAAAAAGAAGTGGAAGGCGAAAATATAGTTTAGTCTTAGAAAAAGTTAGAATAATAAAACTGCCTATTTTACTTAAGTGTTTTTAAAAGCTTTCATAAGTATACATAATATGTCGGATTATTTTACCTTGCGAGGCTAATGGAGATCAAATATGAACAGGAAAAAATCTTTAGTTGTATTTGGAATAATTATCGTACTTATAATACTGATAACTTGCATGATTTACCCCCAAAGAAGAAATAAGCTTATAATTATCTTAGATAAAGAAAACAGTTACTTCCATAGCTTTGAGGTTAAGGATGGCAAAGTGTATATGTACTCGGAGGTAAGCTTGGAAAATACTTTAAATAAACAAGTAAGATTTAAGATTTTTGCAAATTCATATGAAGATGAAAAAAACGCTTTGTTAAGTGATAAAAGAATGGAAGGCTATGAATGGGTGATAGATGAAGATAGCCGAAAAGCTAAAATAACAAATAACAACATATTCTCATTAAAAGGAAAAGAAAAAATTACCGGATTAAAGATTGTGTTCGTTGGCAAACATGGCGGTAAAAATGTAAAACAGGATAGGAACTTGCCGGATATAGATATTGTTGTAGATGAAGAGCCGAAATAATATTAATATAATTAAAATAAGAACGGTAGGGACTTTATTTATGAAAAAAAATATCGAAGTTTTAATATTGATCATATTATTAAGTTTACTTGCGGCAGGCTGTAAAAAGGAAGGCGGACTTTATATAGAGGGTAAAAAGCTAAGTTTTGTCGAGCTGGAAAATGATATAAGTGAATTTTACAGTAAATTCGCTTCAGATGCTTGGAATAAAAAAATATCCGTTACTGATAAAACATCAGAAGAAACAGATGCCGAGCTAATAAAATATACGGATTTAGAAGGTAATGTACTTAGATATGAGATAGTAATATATGGTGAGACAGGTAAAGCTACCTTAGACTACTATTTTATCAAGGACTATATATATGTAAAGATATTAAGCGAGTATTACACCTTTCCTATTAATGCTTCAGAAGAAAATATGCCCTATGTGCTGTATAGAACTTTTCAGGAGGGAATTATTTACAAAGAAGATATTTATAAGCTGGAAGGAAAAAGCCTTGTTAAGAGTAATGTAAAAGATATGGGACTGCGATACACTTCATTGGCTGAAATTGAAAAGACATTAAAATAGTAAGATTTAAAGTACTTTAAGGAGGAAGTTATGAGCTTGATTACCGATTTGACAAGGATGTATTTGACACGCTCCGTAAAACCTTTTGTTTTTACTAATGATTTTGACCAAGTGCTTCCATACGATAAGGACTTAAGCTTTGGTTTATATGTGCATATACCCTTTTGTAAAAGTATATGTAATTTCTGCCCTTATTGTAAGAGTCTGTACAATGAAGAGGCGGCAAGGCGATATATAGCCGCTCTGATAAAAGAGATCCATTTGGTCGGAAGTCAGTGGGAGGGTAAGAGAAGGGCAAGCAGCCTTTATTTTGGCGGCGGTACTCCGGCACTGCTTTCCGAGAGTATAAAAGATGTTATATCAGCCTTAGAAGAGCATTTTGTTATAACGGAAGGTATAGGTATAGAGCTGCACCCCGACAATGTAAATACTTCTGTTTTAGAGACTCTAAAGCAGGCTAAGGTAAGCAAGATAAGTATAGGAATACAATCTTTTCAAGATAAATATCAAAAGGTTTTGCAAAGAAGAAAGTTTGATATTGAAGCCTTGTCAAAAGCTTTAAAAGCTGTTGAGTTTGAGACCGTTTCGATGGATTTTATTTTTGCGCTTCCTACACAGACCTTTGAAGACTTGAAGAACGATATTGATATGGCATTTGATAATGGAGCCAATCACATAGCAATATATCCTCTGATTGATTTTACATTTACCAAAAGCACCGTCCCCATTATGCCCAAAAAAGAGAAAAGAAAGCTTTTGGATGAGATTACAAAATATTGCCTAAGTAAGGGGTATGAGAGGAATTCTATTTGGACTTTTTCAAGTGTAAAGAATGCCTCTTACTCATCTATGACCAGAGATAATTTTTTCGGTTTCGGCTGCTCTGCCACAAGTCTTTTTAAGAAGCAATTTAAGATAAATACCTTCTCTGTTGAGGAATATTGTAAAAGGATAGATGCGAATATCCTGCCAACCGCACTTACAAACAGGTTTGTTAAAAGACAAAGAATGGTTTACTACCTTTTTTGGAAATTATACAGTACAAGACTCGATCCCAAAGAATTTGAAGAATTTTTTGATGTACCTCTTAACAAGGTCTACGGTCTTGAGTTTTGGCTTTTAAGAGTGCTTGGATTTTTGGTAAAAGATGATACAGGATATGAGATGACTCTAAAGGGAGCTTTTTATTACCATTACTATGAAAATTTTTATACCTTAAGTTATATAGATAAAATGTGGGGGCTTATGCGAAAGGAAGCTTTCCCCCGGAGAATGCAGTTATAGTAGATATTATAAAAATATTGCCTTTTATTAAAGAAGAAAATACAGATTGAGAAAGCCGAGATATATGGCATGAATAATTTGGGTGCAGTATATGCTTAGTTAAGTAGCATATATGAGGGAAGCTTGCCGGAATAAATAATAAAAGTACCGATAATGTTTTGTTTACCTTAAGTATACAAAGCATCATCGGTACTTTTTGTTATTCTTTATAAAGTTATATATGAATCCCACATTGTATAAAGTAGGAGGGGATTTTGTATTTTATCGCTCATTGTTGAAAAACATAAGTTTATTTTTCAAGCTGAGGTATAGGGGTATCATCAACACCGTCTACATTATCGGACCACAGATATTTCTTAGTTTCACTTACGATTACGCCGTTAAGTAAAAGCAAACAGATCAAGTTAGGTATTGCCATGAAAGCGTTGAATGTATCGGCTATATCCCAAACTAATTGGTTTGCACTTACAGAGCCTACAAATATTACTACTGAATAAACTATTCTAAAAAGTATCATAGGCTTTTTGCCGAATAAGTACTCAAAGGCTCTTTCACCGTAATATGCCCATCCGAGTATTGTAGAAAAGGCAAAGGTCACAAGTCCTACAGCAAGTATATATCTTCCGAAAATGTGTACTTTTTCAAATGCCATAGCAGTTAAATCACCGCCTGATAAGCTTCCGAGTGCAGGATATTTGACTATGCTGCTTACAAGTACAAGACCGGTTAAAGCACAAACTATTATAGTATCCCAGAATACGCCGCTCATAGAAACAAGCGCCTGACGAACAGGATTTGATGTTGTTGCGGCAGCGGCAGCTATAGGTGCTGAACCCATACCTGATTCATTAGAGAAAAGTCCTCTTGCAATACCGTATCTCATTGCAACTATGATCGTAGATCCCACAAATCCTCCGGCAGCAGCCTGCATAGTGAATGCACGAGTAAATATAGTGACAATAGCTTCAGGTATATAAGGAGCATTAATAAATAATACAGCTATACAACCCAGCACATAAAATAACGCCATAAAAGGAACCAAAGACTCACATACCTTTGCTATAGACTTGACACCGCCTATAAGTACTATACCTGCTGCAACTGTAATTATAGCACCGCTTATATAAGGGTTTACATTAAAAGAAGTATTGAGCATTGAGGTAATTGAGTTTGCCTGTGTCATATTTCCTATACCGAAGCAGGCAATAGTGGTAAATACTGCAAAAAGAACACCCAGCCACTTCATTTTTGCACCACGCTCAAGTGCATACATAGGACCACCAAGCATAGTACCGTCAGAAGTCTTAACTCTGTATTTTACAGCAAGCAGTCCTTCCGAATACTTGGTCGCTATACCGAAAAGTCCGGTAAGCCAACACCAAAGTACTGCACCGGGACCTCCGAGAGCAACAGCAGTAGCCACACCAACTATATTACCGGTACCGATAGTAGCTGCAAGTGCGGTAGCCAAAGCACCGAACTGGCTGATATCACCTTCACTGTGCGAGTCTTTTGTAACAGATAGTTTGATTGCTTTGAAAATATGTCTTTGAATAAACTTCAGCCTAAAGGTGAAAAACAAATGGGTACCTACTAATAAAACAAGCATTGGTACACCCCAGACCACTTTGTTAATATTAGATACTACGCTTTGTAACATTTCCATAAATCTAACCTCCGTAAACATCCTTTTTTATATACTGTTCATATTAGCATACAATCCGAGACAATACAAGAAAAATTGTATATAAAATAGATAATTTATTAAATAACAATTTAGTTATTTTTCAAACATATTAGATATTACTGTTAAACAAATAATTAACAAAGAATTGTATTGACATATCAAGTAATGAGTATTATTATCAGAAAAAAAGGAGCGTGAACTATGATATTTGATGGACATACGGATATATTAACTGACATATGCATTAAGAGAAATCAAGGAGACACAAAAATCTTCAATAAATATCATTTGCCTAGATTTCAAAAAGGTGGTCTTAACGGAGCTGTTTTTGTAATATGGATAGATCCTCCTTATGATGCGGAGCCGAAGAAAAGAGTTTGGCAGATCTTAAAAAGTTTATATGATGAGCTTGCAGAGCAGGATACTGCACTTAAGCTTATAAAAAGTAAGGAGGATTTTCTAAAAGATACTTCAAAGGTAAACATGGTACTTGGAATGGAAGGTTTAAGCCATGTTGATGAAAGCACCGGGCTGGATATTTTAGATACCTATTATGCCCTTGGATTAAGGCATGCTTCACTTACATGGAATGAGGCTAATGCCTTGGCTACGGGAGTTGCACAAGATCCTGCCAGAGGTCTTACGGAGCTTGGTAAAGAGGCGGTTAAAAAGCTCAATGATTTGGGTATACTTGTAGATGTTTCACACCTTAATGAAAAATCTTTCTGGGATTTGGCAGCCACTACCAACAGACCTTTTATGGCAACACATTCCAATGCTTGTGCTATACACAAACATAGAAGAAACCTTACGGATGAACAGATAAAAGAAATTGCTAAAAGCGGCGGTTTAATAGGACTTAATTCTTACTATGAATTTGTAGGAGATGAAAAGCATCAAACAGTTGATATGCTGGCAAGACATGCAGCGTATATAGCGGATTTGGTAGGCGTAGAACATCTTGCCTTAGGGTTTGATTTTTGTGATTTCTTAGGGCATGAGGCAATGTCAGGTTTTTGTGATGACAGTAGTCAGGGAGAAGAGATCTGTACCGCCCTATCGGGATTAAAGGATTGTTCAGAGGTGCCTAACTTACTCAAATCACTTGAAAATATGGGCTTTTCAAAAGAAGATGTGGAAAAGGTTGCATATAAGAATTATATTAATTTTATAAATAAGGTATGGAAATAACAGCTTATCATGCAAAAGGTAATGATAAACTTTATAAAACAGGTTTGCTTCCATAAATTAGTTATAGTTTATACAGGTAATTGATTTTATTAAGATAATAAAACTTGTAATATGGATTTATAAATTCTACCAAGTGCATGAGAGAATTATATCAATATAGGCTAAATACATAATATGACAAATGAAAGCTTGCTTTCAGAGGAGTACGATGTGTTTAGCCTATATTTTTATATTTGTTAAAAAATAAATATAGTATAGCTATGCGACTTTGTTTAAGAAAACCCATCAAAGACAAGATATATTTAGATATATAATTTTTAAGAAAATTCTAATAATTATATGTTATGATTGACTCCAAAGGCGAAGTTTAAGTAAATAAAATTAACAGCGTAATTTATCTAATCTTTTTATCTTATTGACTTAATGCAAAGTAGTCGTCCCTTGCCGAAGGGGTTTGGTCGATTATTATTTGCAGATTGGATAAAGTATTAAGTATAGGTTAACTGCCGCCTTAAAAGTGACTTTATAAATTTATATCCGGAAAGGAAGTACCATGAAGATACTGCTAGCAGAAGATGAAAGAGATTTGAATAATATTATAAAAAAACAACTGCTTTTACTCAAATACAATGTAGATAACTGCTTTGACGGTGAGGAAGCTATGGATTTTATTGCAGTCAATGATTATGATGCGGTAATACTTGATATAATGTTGCCAAAAGCAGACGGGTATAAGGTATTAAAATACATAAGAGAAGTCAAGAAAGATATGCCGGTACTTTTTCTGACTGCCAAGGACTCTATAGAAGATAGGGTCAGGGGGCTTGATATGGGAGCAAATGACTATCTGGTAAAACCATTTGCCTTTGATGAACTGGCAGCGAGAATAAGAGCTATTACAAGAACAAACTTTCATAGTGAAAAGGATGTGCTAAAGGTGGGAGATTTGGAGCTTGATGTATCTAAGCGATTGGTTAAAAGAGCTGATAAGGAGATAAATCTTTCTACTAAGGAGTTTGACCTGCTTGAATATATGATGAGAAACAGTGAAATAATATTAAGCAGAGAAAAAATAGAGAATTATATTTGGAGCTATGATTATGAAGGCGGAACAAATCTAATAGATGTATACATAAGTTATCTCAGGAAAAAGATAGATGACGGGTATGAGGAAAAAATGATAAAGACTGTTAGAGGTGTCGGCTATGTACTAAGGGCAAAGGCATGAAAAAATTAGGAATAGTAAGTAAACTGACACTGTGGTACTCATTTGTCATGGTCGTAATAGCAAGTTTGATGATAGGTTTTTTACTATATGTGGTAAGAAAGGTAACTATTGACAGCTTGCAAAAAAAACTTGTTGATACCATTATTAAAGCTGCCAAGGAAATAGAATATGAAGATACCGTATCTGAGGAAGACGATATTTATATAGAGTATGGGACTGCCTATATTGAGATAGATGAAGATTATATTAAAGAAAGAAATGGAGTCTATATAGCTTTATATAGCATGGAATCGGGCTTGCTTTATGGAAGCTTGCCTCCATTGGATAATATAGAAAACTTACCTGCTTTTTCAGAGCAGATAAAACAGCTTGAAGATAACGGAATAAAATATTACATATACGATATGCCTGTGGAAGATAACAGGCTTAAAAATATGTGGGTAAGAGGTATCGTCATGCCTACAGAGGGGCTAAGAGATATTTCAAGAATTTCTTTAATAGCTATATATACCTTGCCCATATTGGTTTTGATATCCGTACTTATGGGTTATATGATGGCAAAGGGTGCCCTAAACCCCATAGAAAGTATCAGGGAGTCGGCACTTAAGATAGGAAGCGGAATGGATTTGAACAGACATATAGACATAGGCGAGGGTGATGATGAATTACATAAGTTGGTCAAAGTTTTTAATGATATGTTTGACAGGCTTTATAATTCGTTTGAAAAGGAAAAAAGATTTGCTTCCGATGCTTCACATGAGTTAAGAACACCTATGACGGTAATTATAGCGGAGTGTGAGTATTTGAACTCAATAAAGGAGAATGAGAGTTTAAGCAAAGAAGAATATCTTGGCGGTTTGGAAGTTATTTACAGACAGGCAAGAAGAATGAATGATATTATAAAAAATCTTTTAGACTTTACCAGGCTCGGAAGGAATTTTTATGAGAAAGAGCCGATTAATATATCTGAACTTATCAAAGGAATTTGTCATGAGATGAGGCTTATAAATGCTGATAATAATATAATCCTCAGTGAAGAAATAGAGGATGAAATATATGTATATGCAAATAAAAACCTTATTTACAGAATGCTTGTAAATATCATAAGCAATGCCTATACTTACGGCAAAAAAGACGGGCATATTTATGTGAGCTTATATAAGGATAAAGAGGTAAATATAGTTATAAAAGATGACGGTATAGGTATATCGGACAAGGATCTGAGTCATATTTTTGAAAGGTTTTACCGAGCTGAAAGTTCTCGTACGGGAAAAGGTACCGGACTCGGACTTGCCATGGCTATGGAAATAGCAAGGTGGCATGGAGGCGATATAAGTGTGGAAAGTGAGGAAAATAAAGGTTCAGGCTTTAGTATAACACTGCCGCTTGATCCGAAAATATAATTTTTTTTTCTAATGTTGCCTTAATGTTTGCATTATATACTTATCATAAGTTCAAAGATTAAAACTGTAGTGAGCGCGCAAGATAACAGTTTAATCGATGATACTGAAAAATAAAAGAACAAAAAAAACTACAAACCGGAAAAGGAGATAATAATTATGATGAAGAAATTTGCATACAAAATAACAGCAGCATTCGCAGCACTTGCATTAACAGTAGGAGCGTTTGGATTTGACGCATCAGCAGCAAATACTAAGATAACACCGGATCAGGCAAAGGCAATAGCTGTTAAGAGGGCAGGAGTTCCGGCTTCAGCAGTTAAGTATAAGAAGGTTAAGCTTGATTATGAGCATGGCAAATATGAGTACGAGATAGAGTTTTTATACAACGGCTATGAATATGAAGTTGAGGTTGATGCCGAGACAGGTCATATCTTAGATTTTGATGTAGAATATGACGATTAATTTAACTTACTTGTTTATGTTTTTAATTTTGTAGTATAATAGAAGACTGTTGTAGGGTGTTTACATCCTACAGCAGTCTTTTGCTTATAAATTATATTTGGAGTGATGTGGAAAACTATATCTAAGGATGTTTGAGGGGTTTTGATGGAGACCTTACATATTTTTACAAGTTACAAAGCTTTAACACTTGTTGAAAAAAAACAGGATATTATAAACAATGAAATACAAGAACAGCTCAGTGTAAAAAACTCTGATGAAAAAGTATCCTTCCTTTTGAATTCCGAGCAGGGATTAATATTGGATACCGGAGGAAAAATACTTAAAAAAAACAATGTAATCGGAGAATTTATAAAACTTGAAGACTATGATTTAACCGCTCTTAAAAATTTTATAGAAAAGTACGGTTATTTTTTCAAGTTAGGTTCGGCTGAGCAGTATAAGGGCGTGGAGTTAAGGGATATCTACAGACTTAAAAATCGATTTAAGTCACTGATACATCTTTTGTATGCCCTGCACAATGAGGAATTAAGGGATTACAAAGAAGTATTATATTCTATATACTTCCTTTTGTTTACACTTCAACTCTCCAACGAAAGAAAATCAAAGCAGCTTAATATTATCAACCTCTTATTTAATTTTCCTAAATATGAGGAATTTACAAGTTCTTATGACAGTGTGATAGTTAAGACCAATGCAAGCGGATTCGAGAGCTCTTTTTACAGAATAGATGATTTTGCTATGGAAGACGAAGTGTTTGAGATTGCCATACAGGATTATCATAATTTTGTGGCAGACAGCACCAACCACCACAGTCTATCAAGAAATTTACTTAAAGCTTTTAAGAATAAACACCTTATAAAGCAAAAAGAAGATAGAATGATAATAGATTTTTTATTTCATATGTGGGTTGATTTTGAAGTTATATATGTCAAGGATATGCTTTTAGATGATATATTCAGTACACAAGTATATGAAGACTTTAATAATAAAGCTTCCAAAAAAATGAAGCAGCTTAGTCTTAACATAGCGAAGTATTTGATATCCAAGGAGTTGAATAATGCCTTATTGGGGCTTATTCCAAGTTATGACTTTGAAAAATTAAGACCCTCTTGGAAAATACCGAACCTATATACAGCTCTTTATTTTGCAGTATTTAACCTTGATTCTTCTTCATCAATTATAAGAAAATGTGATAATTTAAATTGTGGAGAGTATTTCGTTGTAAGTAAGTCCAATAAGAAAAAGAGATTCTGTTGTGAACATTGTGCCAAGGCTGTAAGCCAGAGAAATTACAGCGCAAAGAAGAAAAATCATCAAAAAAATTAAAACTTTCTAATGTTTTTCTAATAGTTTAAGACTATAATATTTTTTATTAAAAATTTATATAAAATTGCATGATAAGGAGATTGGTATATGTTATTAAATAAAACAAAGGCTTTAGCACTTATTTCAGGTTTGGTTTTATCAGGACTTGTAAGTGCGTGTTCAAATAATCAGGCAGCTCAAAGCAGTGCAGCAGCGGCGGATAGTTCGGCGGCAGAAGGTGCAGGTGCTCAAAGTTTGGAAACGGTGGCTACAACTGTAGCGGTAACAGCGCCCCTACCGGCTGAGAATGAAGATATAGGTCCTGAAAGAGCTAAGGAAATTGCCTTGGAAAAAGCCGGAGTAAAGGCAGAGGATACTTTATTTATTAATGCTCATCTTGATAGGGATGACGGAAGAGTCGAGTATGATGTTGAGTTCCAAAGCGGAAATACCGAGTATGAGGTAAGCGTAGATGCTGTTACAGGTGAAATAAATGAGTTTTCAAGTGAAGATGTAAATGACTAACTAACATAAAGCTGTTGCAAAGTAGATAAAAATCTATGTAGCAACAGCTTTTTTATATGTAAAGACAGTTTTATACAAAAAGGGCTGTTGCATTTTAAGACATCACAGCGTATAACGGCAGTGTGTTCAAGCACTGCCGTATCTTGTGTCAACTTTCTATTTTGCAACAGCCCGTTAATTTAAGAATAATAGTTTTTATAATAATTTTTACATTTATAATAGTTTTAATAACAAAAATTATGATGTTATTTCACCCATTTCTTCAGGTCTATCCTTATCATAGACTTCATTTGCATCAAATAAGTCTTTTAACTTGGCATTTTCGGGATCATGTATGTCTTTCCACATTCTGTATCCGTCCAAGTTTCTTCTTCCCTGTCTCATATACTCCTTATCTATTTGTACCCAGTAAGGAGATGATGAGTCTACATTGCAAAAATATCTGAATCCTTGGTCTCTTAGGTATACATAGCGGGTATTATCATTAGTATAATTATGCCAGCTTCCCACATCGGTACCGAAGGGGTAGATAAGTATATCGGTTTCGCCTACCAAGGTTTCAACTTCGTTTTGCCATTTATCACAGTCGGTTTTAAAAGCTTCTTCAGATTCCTTGCCAAGATGTCTGTGTCCCCAGCTGTGAGAAGCTATTTCCCAACCGTCTGCTCTTAATGCATTGGCTATTTCGGTCGCCTTCTTTTTATCCTCTTCATAAGTAGGGTTTTCTGAGTAAGAAGGTGCGGTTCTGTAACCGAAGATACCGTTATAACCCGTTAAGGCTATTATAGCCTTAGCTCCCTTATAAGAAAAATCAGGATGTTTGTCTATAAATTTATTAAGTATAGGTATAAGGTCATAATCTCCAACCTTACTTGTACCGTCATCCATGTCCATTTCGGTAGTTACTCTACCGTCTTCGCCTATAACCAATCGACTTGCAAAACCGTCTCCTACCATATATTCATAATAACAGACATCATCTTGTGACATAACTATAGGAGTTTTACCCGGCGGAAGCATAATATCCTTAGGTGTCATAACATACTCTCCGGTACTTTCGTCCTTTTCCATGGCTGCAATATCGTGAATTCTTACAAGAACAAATCCCTTCTCGTATAAGATATCAAGTATCTTTTCAAATTCACCTACAGTAGTCATGACCTGATTATAACTCATTTGTTTTCTGTCTCCGTCAAAAGCCTTTGATTTATCAACTATTAAACTGTGGAAGAATACATGAGGCACTTTTTCAGGATCTTGTCTTACCAAAGTTGACTTAGTCTCGTTATATTTTGCAATAGCTTCGGATACCTTAGGGTCATCTTTGAAAGTTTCATTAGAAGACAGAAGCTCTATGGCTTTATAGTAATCATACCCAAGTGCTAATCTGTCAGCCTTATTTAACAAATCTTCCAACTCCGCCTCCTGTACCTGTGCAGATTGTTCTACAGTGGTATTTTCAGCACTTGAAGGTGTTGAGTTTTTAGATTTCTTTGAAGCAAAGAATTTGAAAGCAAAGATGGCTCCCGTAATGATAACACATAGTATTAATATAATAATAAATATAAGCAGGAAAGTCCTTCTTCTTTTTTTTCTTCTTCTGCTGTGAAAATTACTTTTGTTTAACCTGCTGTAATCATATTTAGACATACTACCTCCACATAAATTCAGAATCTAACATTTTATCAATTAAAGTATGGGCTTCTTCCAAGTAAATACCACTTTCTTTAGCACTTTTTTCACTGTAATCTGCTAATTTTTGCTTATAGTCTGTGTCGGATCTGTAAAGTAAAAACGGTACGGGATCATCCGTATGTGTTTTAATACTTACAGGAGTGGGATGATCGGGAAGAAAAAGCAGGGTAAAATCGTCTGTTGATTTACCTAAGTTTTCTATAAGAGGCTTGATAATTAATGCATCTATTTTTTCTATAGCTAAAATCTTACCTGTTAAATCACCACGATGAGCACATTCATCAGGAGCTTCAAGATGCATATATAAAAAATCTTCGTTTTTATTCAGTAAAGCGTCAAGACCAACATTTAATTTTGCAGTATAGTCTGTATTAAGTGTAGCGGTAGCTCCTTTAACATTAGGAACATTAAGTCCTGCCATAATACCTATTCCCTTGATTAAATCAACACCGGAAACTACGGTACCGCATAGTTTATATTTCTCATAAAAACTTTTGACCGGCTTAAGTTCCCCTTCCCCCCATAGCCATATAGAATTAGCCGCTTTTAGTCCTTTTGCTTTTCTTTCCTTATTGATAGGATGAGCTTTAAGCAACTCATAGCTTTTTGCCATAAGTTCAAGGAATGTTTTATCTTTGGGTAAATAGCCAAATATACATTTATCAACTATATCATGCGGAGGTGCACAACAAAGATTTGCCTTAAGATTTTTAACCAGCAAACAATGCCTGTAAGATATCCCTGCATAAAAGTGATAAATCTCGTTACCCAGTTTTTTATTTATAAATTCAATAAGTTCTTTTGCCTCTTCGGTTTCTATGCCTCCTGCACAAAAATCAAGCATAATTTTTTTATCATAATACTCATTTTCAGAAAGAGTTACCAGATTGCACCTTACAGCAAGGTCTGATTTGTCAATATCTATACCCATTCCCACAGCTTCTATGGGTGAGCGCCCTGTATAAAATTTTAAGGGGTCATAACCGAGTATAGACAAATTGGCAACATCGCTTCCGGGTACCATACCCTTTGGAACAGTTCTTACCAATCCTATAACGGATTTGGGTAAAATTGAATTGATTGCTGCCTTTTTAGCAAGCTCTATGGGAGTTTTATTTCCAAGGCTGCCAATAGGATAATCTGCCATACCGTCTGCCAGTACTATAATGTATTTCATAGTTGATTATGCTTAAAAGCCCTTTCCTTTTAACCTAGGAAAAGTATATAACAAATTATTTCCAAAGACAAGTGATAAGAAAAGAAGTCACATAAAAATCACTATGCAAAAACTTATATTGACAGAAAACTAAGGTCTATGTATATTTGATTTTTAAGTACAAATTTATTATGGGAGTTTAATTATGAGAAGAAGGTTAAGAGCTTTAATGCCATACTCTATAATTGTTTTTTTGTTATTTTTGCTGATAAGATATTGGGACGGACTGATGTCCGGAGCGGCTAAGCTTGTAACAGTGTCCTCAAGTCTTATAACAGGTGTGGTTATGGCATATATACTTAATATTATTATGTCATTTTATGAAAAAAAGTTTTTATTAAAGTTTCGTATGAAGAAGAGTATTATGCGAACAATATCAATACTGCTTACTGTTATAAGTTTTATAGTGTTTACGATCTTAATACTTATAATTGTAATACCTCAGCTTCAAACAGCGATTAATACACTGGCAAAGCAAATACCGACTATATATGGTAATGTAGTTGCTTTTATAGAGATATTGAAAAAGGAACCTTATATATCTGAGTATATAGATGAAATTATGCCTACTCAAAGCTCTATAAGTAAAAGTGTAGCTATGATAGTAGATTTTATTACTAAAGGAGGAGGTTTAAGTTTACTTGATGCAATAAAGTCGGCTATGGATCTGACTATGGTAACCTTTATGGGATTTATTTTTGCTATTTATATATTGGCAGGAAAAGAGGGATTGTCTGATAAGTTTAAGCTGATACAGCACAAGTTCCTAAAGCCTAAAGTCATAGAAAGAATGAATTACATTATGTCCGTAATCAATAAATCTTATACGAATTTTATTATAGGACAGTTTTTTGAGGCTATAATACTGGGAGTTTTATGCAGTGTGGGAATGATGATATTCGGATTTCCTTATGCGGCTATGGTGGGAGTTGTAGTAGGCGTTACTGCGCTTATACCTGTGTTTGGGGCTTATATAGGAGGAATAGTAGGGTTTTTGATGGTATTTACCTCGTCCGCTCCAAAGGCACTGTTTTTTTTACTGTATCTTATGATACTGCAGCAGCTTGAAAATCAACTTATATATCCAAGGGTTGTGGGAAGTTCTATAGGGCTGCCGGGAATATGGGTGTTTGCGGCAGTGGTTATAGGAGGAGGACTGTTTGGAGTTGTGGGAATGATGTTTTTGATACCGCTTACGGCGGCACTTTATAAGTTGTTTAATGAGTATTTGGAGTAGTGTAAAATCACCTGCCCTTCAAAGGGGGACGAAATCACCTGCTCTTCAAAAAGGGGCGAAATCACCTGCCCTTTAAAAAGGAGGCGAAATCACCTGCCCTTCAATCTTACTCACAGTTTTTTCTTAAAGCTTCGACAAATTGGCACAGACTGCGGAACTCACTTGCTCACCAAAGACCGGTGAGCTGCGTTCAAACAAGTCCTCGTCTGTGCAATTTGTAGCTCGCTTTATCGAAAAAACTAAGCGTTAAAAAGATTGAAGGGCAGGTGATTTCTTTGTCGCAGGGGTGGAGGAAATACAGGTGGTATGCTAAGTCGTTTTATAAAAACAAGTGTTTCAGAGGTTGGAGGGCAGGTGATTTCTTTGTCGCAGGGGCGGAGGAAATACAGGTAGTAAGACAAGCTGTTTTATAAAAATAAGAGTTTCAGAGTTATAAGGGCAAGGTGATTTCTACATGAACTTGGAAGCTTTAAGTAAATTTTCATAGTACATATTATAGCTTTTGCTAAATGTTCTAATAAGAGGAATTGCTATTTCGTAGTATTTATTATCTATCATAAATTGCTGCAATTTATCCTGAATTTGTTTCATCATGCTATTTTGATACTCTTCGCTGTTTTTATAATTTTCATATTGTGAAATTGTATCCTTATTTTCTTTCATCCATTCTTCAATATTTTCAACAGCGTTTATCTTATCTTCATTGATTTTTTTTAATATCTGCATGTCAAAAGCAAAGCTGATATTCTCTATATAATCCTGCTCGGATTTGCTTAAATTAAGTGGCGGTAGCTTGTCTAAATAATCTACATAGCTTTCATAGGCTTCTTGTCCGTCTTTTTCCAAGGCTTCGGTTAAAAAAGGCTGATATGCGGAAAAAATCATTTGTCCGAAATATCCCGGAAATGCTCTTTCCAATCTTTCATAAATAGATTCTTCCACCTCAATCATTGCAAGCTTATCATTTATAATCTCTGTGGCTTCCCCTTTTACAATAAGTTCAAGAACTTCTTTCCTTTTTTCTTCAATTCCTAATTTATATTGCTTTCTTCTTAGAATTGAGGTGAGTAAATTCCCGTTAGATGACAAACATTCAGCTATTTCAGCTATGCTCATTCCGACTTTTCTGAATAAAGATATTTTAACCAGCAGCTCTAAATCTTCTTCGCTATAGTTTCTATATCCGTTTTCAGATTTCTGAGGTTTAATTAATCCTTTTTCCTCATAGTACTCAATTGCCTTTCTTGTTAGACCTGTTTTGTTTTGAATTTCGTTTCTCAGCATGATTTATTCACCTCCCGACTTAAATGATATCACCGCACCCAAGGTACAGGTCAAGTGTTTATCAAAAAATATATTCTATAGATGCAACAGCACAAACTTTTTTCACAGATATTTTATTGAATTATACTTAACAATGTGTTATACTTTCACTATAACACATATAATTAAGAGGTGTATATTATGGATTTGTATATAGACTTTAACAGTGAGGAAGCTCTCTATATACAGTTATGTAATCAGATAATATTGGGTATTGCCACATCCAAGTTAAGAGAGGGGGAGTCTCTGCCTTCGGTAAGGCAGATGGCGGATGATATAGGTATAAATATGCATACAGTCAATAAGGCATATTCGATACTCAAAAGAGAGGGCTTTATAAAACTGGATAGAAGAAAAGGCGCTATTATATCCATAGATATGGATAAATTAAGAGTACTGGAAGGTATGAAAAGAGATATATCGGTAGCGGTTGCCAGAGGTATATGCAACGGAGTGGCAAGAGAAGAAGCTCATGCTATTATAGATGATTTATATGATGACTTGACGAGGTACTAATTACCTCTTAGGTCTGTGGAGATATTAAATATGCTATGTGAAGCAAGAGAAGAAGCCCATGTTATTATAGATGATTTATACGATGACTTGAGGAGGTGCTAATTACCTCTTAGGTCTATTAAGGAGATATTAAATATGCTATGTGAAAAATGCAAGATCAGAGAAGCAAACATTCAATATACGGAAATAATAAACGGAGTGCAAAGAGATCACCATTTCTGTACCCAATGTGCCAGAGAGATGGAGAATAACCCTTACGGAACGGAAGGTTTTGAAGGTGAGTTTCCATTTGCCAAGTTTTTATCAAGCCTACTTGGAGAGGTGGAAAAATCAGCCAGAAATAATCAAACTTCAAGCATTGTCTGTCCTAATTGCAAAACCTCCTATGATGAATTTATAAGTTCATCAAAGTTTGGATGTAAAGAATGTTATGAAGTGTTCGGCATACTTATTGCCGACAATATCAAGCAATTACAAGGCAGCGACATACACAAGGGTAAAAAGCCCAAGTACATGAAGGCGCAGTCAAGAGTTGTGCATATAGACAGTGTTAATGAAGTGGACGAGTTAAAACGCAGGCTTGGAATAGCACTTGAAGCGGAAGAGTACGAGCTGGCAGCAGAATACAGAGACAAGATAAAAGAGCTTGAAAAGGAGCAAGATGAGTAAGTGGTTTGAAGATGTAAAATTAAAAACAGATTATAATTATGTAAGCAGCAGGGTAAGGCTTGTAAGGAATTTGGATTCTTTTGTATTTCCGGACAGGTTAAGCCAAGCGGATTCACAGGTCTTGCTTGACGGAATGCTTACGCAACTTTCGGATATAAATGAGTACTATGAAAAAGAACTTAATGTGGTACATTTGAATACTATGTCGGATATAGAAAAACAAACCTTAAAAGAAAGAAGAGTTATTAATTCATCCATTGCCGCCAAGAAGACTGCAACAGGTCTTATATACAGTGATGAAGAGGAGCTTAGTCTTGTACTTAACGGAGAGGATCATATAAGGCTTCAGCTTTTATCCTCAGGTATGAACATAGATAAGCTTTGGAGTACGGCAGATAAATTTGATGACTATATAAATGAAAAGTTTAATTACGCATACAGTGAAAAACTTGGCTATCTTACATCCTATCCAACCAATGTAGGTACGGGTATAAGGGCAAATATAGTTATGCATCTGCCTATGCTTTCTGTAGGAAAGAATTTTACAAACCTTATTAACGGAATAAGCAGATTTGGAGTCAGCATAAAATCTGTATATGGAGATAACGGAGAGAGTTTTGGAGCTTTGTACGATATATCCAATCCTAAAACACTTGGGCATAGTGAAAAAGAAATCATAGATCAGGTAAGAAGAGTTGCGGTGCAGTTAAATGTGCAGGAAGACTATATAAGAAGTATGGCACTTAAAGACCACAATATATCAATAAGGGATGAGGTGTATAAGTCTTATGGAATTCTCAAATACGCAAGGAAGCTCACATTAAAAGAGGCTCTTAATTACCTCAGTGCGGTAATGAGAGGTGTAGCGGACGGGCTTATAAAACTTGAGAATGATAAGAATGTATACGATCTGATGTTTGGAGTGCAAGCATCCAATCTTTTGCAGGAAGCAAAAAGACCTCTCTCAAAAGAAGAGTTGGATATTAAAAGAGCAGACTACATCAGGGAAAACCTTGGAAATATATAATATATTAAATTAATATAGACTTTAGAAGTTTTTACACTGATATCGATTGGAAGTCTGTATTTGCATAAGGAGAAAAAATATGGAGAGATTTACAAGTCAGGCTAAAGAGGCGTTAAGACTTGCAAAGGAAGCGGCTATAGAACTGGAACACGGGCATGTAGGGACAGAACATATACTGCTTGGACTTGTAAGAGAAGGCAGGGGAGTAGCTGCCAGAGTGCTTATGGCTAACGGACTTAGTGAAGATAAGATACTTGAAATAATAGAGAAACTCATGTTCAATGAGTATAATGACATAAAGGAAATGGAGATTTTACCGGATTATACTCCGGCAGCAAACAGGGTGTTTGAAGGCGCTTATAATGAGGCTGTAAGGTTTAAGTCTCCGCTTATAGGAACGGAGCATATACTTATAGCAATACTTAAAGAGCCGGACAGCATAGCCAATAAGCTGCTTAACACGCTTAATATCAATTTACATAAATTGTATACGGAAATCCTCGGTGCCGGCAATGAAGATATAAAAAGTACAAGAGCGGATGCGGACAGCGACTACGAAGGCGGTGCAGAGTCCGAAACAGCTACCTTGGATAAGTATTCAAGAGATTTAACGGAGCTTGCAAGACAGGGTAAACTCGATCCTGTTATAGGCAGGGAGCAGGAAATAAACAGGGTAATGCAGGTTTTAAGCAGAAGAACAAAGAATAACCCCTGCCTTATAGGAGAGCCGGGAGTAGGAAAAACGGCAGTGGTCGAAGGTTTGGCACAGTCTATAATTGCAGGTTCGGTACCTGAGACTTTGCTTAATAAAAGAGTTGTTACCTTAGACTTATCAGGTATGATAGCAGGCTCAAAGTACAGAGGAGAGTTTGAGGAAAGAATTAAGAAGGTAATGTCTGAAATAATGGATTCAGGCAATATACTTTTATTTATAGATGAAATACATACTATAATAGGTGCCGGAGGTGCAGAGGGGGCTATAGATGCATCCAATATATTAAAGCCTTCTTTGGCAAGAGGAGAGCTTCAGCTTATAGGTGCAACCACCCTTGAAGAGTATAGAAAGCATATAGAAAAGGATGCCGCACTTGAAAGAAGATTTCAGCCTATAAGGGTTGAAGAACCAAGTGAAGAAGATACCTACAAAATACTTTTAGGCTTAAGGCACAGATATGAAGAGCATCATAAAGTGGTTATAACCGATGAGGCACTTAAAGAGGCTGTAAAGCTCTCAACAAGATATATTTCCGACAGATTTTTACCTGATAAGGCTATAGATGTAATAGATGAAGCCGCTTCCAAAAGCAGACTGGCAAGTTATATAGAGCCGGAAGAAATCAAGAAATTAATTAAAGATGTGGAAGAGCTTGAAAAGCAAAAGGAAGAGAGTGTAAAGCAGGAAAATTACGAAGAAGCCGGCAGAATAAGAAACAGGCAAAGTAAGATAAAAAAAGAAATAGAAGATTTAAGAGCCAAGTGGCAGGAAGAAAAAACCAATAAGACCATAGTTATAGATGACTCTGATGTAGCGGATGTCGTGTCGGTTTGGACTAAGATACCTGTTAAAAAATTAGCTCAGGAAGAGGCTGAAAGACTTAAAAATCTTGAAAATATATTACATACCAAAGTTATAGGTCAGGACGAGGCTATAGTTGCCGTATCAAAGGCAATAAGAAGGGGAAGAGTAGGACTTAAAGATCCGAAAAGACCTATAGGTTCATTCCTTTTCTTGGGACCTACTGGAGTAGGTAAGACTGAGCTTAGTAAAACCTTGGCAGAGGCTATGTTTGGAACGGAGTCTTCTCTTATAAGGGTTGATATGAGCGAATACATGGAGAAGCACTCCGTCTCAAAAATGGTAGGCTCACCTCCGGGCTATGTAGGCTATGATGAGGGCGGACAGTTATCTGAAAAGGTCAGAAGAAATCCTTATTCCGTAATATTGCTTGATGAGATCGAAAAGGCACATCCTGATGTGTTTAATATACTTTTGCAAGTTCTGGATGACGGTCATATCACTGACGCACAGGGAAGAAAGATAGACTTTAAGAATACTATTATTATTATGACCAGCAATGCCGGAGCACAGCATATAGTAGCTCCTAAACACTTAGGCTTTGCCTCAGCGGAAGACAGCAAGCAAAGCTATCAAAATATGAAGCAGGGTGTAATGGAAGAGATTAAGCGTATCTTTAAGCCTGAATTCTTAAATCGTATAGATGAAACTATAGTATTCCACCAGCTTGATAAGGAAGATATGAAGAAGATCCTTGATATTATGCTTAAGTCCATAGAAGAAAGAGGAGCGCAGCAGCTTAACATCAAGTTCAAAATAAGTGAAGATGCTAAGGAGTATATAGTAGATAAGGCTTATGACAAGGCGTACGGAGCAAGACCGCTAAAGAGGACTTTGCAAAATCTTTTGGAAGATAAGTTGGCAGAGGATATACTGGACGGAAAGATAAAGGAAGACTCTGTAGTAGAGGTAGTTACAGAAGGATCTGATGAAAATAGACACATAGTTCTTAATATAGAAAAGGAAATTAAAGAGGAAACCGTGGTGCAATAAACAGTTTTTACTTATTAAACATCTTAATCAGAAAATAAGGAAACTTGCCTATAAAGTATCTTGTGTCAAAAAAATTTAAAGGTTATAATGGAGTTGTTATTAAAGTAGACAGATAGCAGCTCCATTTTTATTTACTAAAGCGGATTTGTTATGTTTAGAAGGAGGATATACTATGTCTGTAGTAGACAGCTTAATAGGCAAGGAATCAAACGGGAAACTTTGTTTTGGAAACTATGAATTGCCTGAAAAAAAGAAGCTTAGTGATTATGAATATGAGGGTGACTTATATAAGGTCAAGACCTTTGAACAGATAACTAAGCTTGAGAAAAACGGACTTTTTGTATATGAGTCTGTACCTGGGACTGCCGTACATGATTTCAGCATGAAGGCAGAGGGCGTAAGTTTTATAGTAGAAGGACCTGAAGATGCTCAAATAACTATAGGCTTGGAAGAAGAGACAGAATATGAAGTCTACGTGGATAATGTATTGCTTAGCAGCATGAAAACCAATCTAAGCGGTAAGTTGGCTATAGGTTTGGAACTTGATAAGGGTAAGAGTCTTGAAGTTAATATAAAAAAAGTAGAAAGATAATATATGGCGAAACTTAAGACAGTGTATTTTTGCAGCGAGTGCGGCTATGAGTCTTCAAAATGGATGGGCCAATGTCCAAGCTGTAAGGAATGGAATACTATGTCCGAGGAGACGGTTGCCAAACTTAAGAGTACCGGGGCTGTACGTTCCGGTACTCTTAGTACTGATAAAGAGGCTGTGCATATTGACGAAATAGAGCTGTATGAAGAGGACAGATACCGTACCGGTTTTGAAGAGCTTGACAGAGTTTTAGGAAGCGGTATAGTAGCAGGCTCACTGGTACTTGTAGGAGGAGATCCGGGGATAGGAAAATCCACCATACTTTTGCAGGTATGCAGAAACCTTGCAATGTCCGGTAAAAGCGTGCTTTATGTATCGGGAGAAGAGAGCCTAAAGCAGATAAAACTCAGGGCTTTAAGAATAGGCAGTATTGAAGGAGATCTCAGATTCTTATGTGAGACCGATGTCAATACCATAGTGGCAATTATAGGTAAGTACAAGCCGCAGGTAGTTATAATCGACTCCATACAGACGATGTATATAGATGAACTTCCCTCTGCACAGGGAAGTGTTACACAAGTAAGGGAAAGTACCCTAAGACTTATGCAGTTGGCAAAGCAAAGTTCCACGGCAATATTTATAGTGGGTCATGTGACAAAAGACGGTCAGGTGGCAGGTCCGAGAACCTTGGAACATATGGTAGACACGGTGCTTTACTTTGAAGGTGAAAGAAGCGTGTCATACAGGATCATAAGAGCCGTTAAGAATAGATTCGGCTCTACCAATGAAATAGGTGTTTTTGAAATGCGCAGTAAGGGCTTGGTGGAGGTAAGTAATCCTTCCGAATATATGCTCTCAGGCAGACCGATAAGCGCCTCAGGCTCGGTGGTTTCCTGTCTTTTGGAGGGCAGCAGACCGCTTTTGGTTGAGGTACAGGCATTGGTTACTCCCACAAACTTTGGGATGCCAAAAAGGACAGCGGTGGGAACGGACTTTAACAGAGTAAGCCTTCTTATGGCAGTTATAGAAAAACGCTGCCTTATGCAAATGAGTAAGTATGATGCCTATATTAATATAGCTGGAGGCATGAGAATGAATGAACCGGCTCTTGATTTGGCTATAGTTTTAGCCCTGGTATCAAGTCTCAAAAATAAAGCCATAGACGACAAGGCTGTTATATTCGGGGAAGTGGGACTTTCCGGAGAAGTAAGAGCCGTGTCTATGTCGGAACTTAGAATAAGAGAAGCCTATAAATTAGGCTTTGAAACCTGTATACTGCCAAAGGCTGTATGCGATAAATTAAATTACAAAGGAAATATGAAGCTTATAGCCGTTAATAATATAAGAGAAGCTATAGATGCTCTTATGTAGATAAGGAGAACATTATGGTTTGGTTTATAGGTGCCGGTTCCGGTGATCCGGAACTGCTTACTATAAAAGCTAAAAAAATTATAGATGAAAGTGATGTAATTATATATGCAGGCTCTTTAGTCAATAAAGAAGTCCTAAGCTCGGCTAAGGAGAGTGCGGTAATATATAACAGTGCCTCAATGAATTTGGATGAGGTCATAGAAGTTATGAAGGATGCACATGAAAAGGGGCTTAAGGTCGCAAGGGTGCATACCGGAGATCCGTCAATATACGGTGCTCACAGGGAACAAATGAGAGAACTTGATAAGCTCGGTATAAAATATAAGGTTGTACCCGGAGTAAGTTCCTTCCTTGCAGCTGCGGCAACCCTTAATCTGGAATACACCTTGCCGGGAGTATCACAGACAGTAATACTTACCCGTATGGAGGGAAGAACTCCCATGCCGAAGGGAGAGAGTATAGAAGAACTTGCAGTACACCAGGCAAGTATGGTTATATTTTTAAGCATATCCATGATAGAAGAGCTGGTTGAAAAATTATGTACCTCATATCCGAAGAACACCAAGGTTGCAGTTGTATATAAGGCGAGCTGGGAAGATGAAAAACGCATAGTATCGACCTTGGAAAATATAGCCGAGGAAGTTAAAAAAGCAGGCATAGGAAAGACAGCCCTTGTAATAGTAGGCAATGCCTTGGGAGACGAGTTTGAAGTATCCAGACTCTATGATAAGCATTTTTCACATGAGTATAGAAAGGCAAGCATATAAGATGCATGGCGGAGATATATACAATGTTTCTAAAGAGCTGAATAAGGATTACAAAGAAGTATATGATTTTTCAGCAAACATTAATCCTTTAGGTCTAAGTAAGGCTATAAAGGACAGCATTACAGAAAATGTGGAAAAGCTTATACATTACCCCGACAGATATGCACATAAACTCAAAGAGCTTGTTGCTAAAAAGTATCATATAGCAAAGGATAACATAGTAGTAGGCAATGGAGCCGAAGAGCTTATGTATAGGCTTATACATACATATAGAAGGGGGCTAAGGGCGCTTATACCGATTCCTACCTTTATGGCTTATGAGGAGTCCTTAAGTTATAATAAGGAAAATATTATTGAGAATTATAATATAGATCTTGATAAGGGTATAGACAAAGACATACTTGACTGTATTCATAAAGAGCTTGACCTTATGTATCTTTGTTTGCCGAATAACCCTATAGGCTCCCTTATAGATGAAAATGTGCTTTTAGAGATTATAAAAAAGACCTTTGAATTAAAAGTTAAGTTGGTAATTGACATAAGTTTTATGGACTTTGTTGAGCAGAATAAAAAAATCGATGTATACAGCTATGCGAAACAATTTGAGAATATAGTTGTAATAAATTCATTTACTAAAGTTTATGCGATTCCGGGGCTTAGACTTGGCATACTGTATACAGAAGATAAGGAGCTACTCAAGGAACTTGCCTTGGTAGCGCCTACCTGGGTAGCCAATACTTTGGCTCTTCTTGCAGGAGAGGCAGCCTTGGAGCATGAAAAAGATTATGAGTCGCTTCCTGAATATGTATCAAAAGAAAGAGCTTATCTTATTCGGGAAATTGAAGGCTTAGGCTTTAAGGTATATGAGTCTTATGCAAATTACCTTCTTTTTTATTGCGATAATATAAAGGATCTATACTCAAAACTGCTTACTAAAAATATAATAATAAGAAAATGTGAGACGATCAAGGGGCTTTTGGAAAGTCATTACAGAATAGCCGTAAGGACTCACAAAGAAAATGAATATTTTATAAAAAGCTTAAAAGAACTCGTAAAGGAGATTAAATAGTGGCAAAGGTAATTATGGTACAGGGGACTATGTCCAATTCCGGAAAAAGTTTTGTAACGGCAGGTCTTTGTAGAGTATTTAAGCAAGACGGATACAAGGTGGCTCCTTTTAAGTCCCAAAATATGGCTAACAATTCATATATTACCAAAGACGGTAAGGAAATGGGAAGGGCACAGGCTATGCAAGCCGAAGCCTGCGATATAGAGCCGAGTGTGTATATGAACCCCATACTCCTAAAACCCAACTCCGATATGGGCTCTCAGGTCATTATTTTAGGCAAAGTCTATGGCAATATGAAGGCAAGAGAGTACTTTGCGAAAAAAAAGAACTATGTGGAATACATAATGCACTCTTATGAGGAGCTTTCTAAGGAGTATGACATAATTGTTGTCGAGGGGGCGGGTTCTCCGGCAGAGATCAACCTTATGGAAGATGACATAGTCAATATGGGCTTGGCAAAGATGCTTAATGCACCCGTGCTGCTTGTAGGTGATATAGACAGAGGAGGGGTATTTGCCTCTTTATACGGTACCGTAAAGCTTTTAGAGCCTGAAGATCAAAAAAGGGTAAAAGGTCTTATAATAAATAAATTTCGTGGAGATATAGACATATTAAAGCCCGGAATAGGTATGATAGAAGAAAAACTGGGTATAGGGGTACTGGGTACCATACCTATGAAATATATCGATATAGATGATGAGGACAGCCTTTCTTCAAGGCTTGAGGAGAATAAAAATAAAGCAATTAAAGCTATAGATATAGCAGTAATAAGGTTTGACCATATATCCAACTTTACCGATTTTAATGCCTTATCGAGAATAGATTCGGTTTCGCTAAGATATGTCAAAAGAGCTGATGAACTTAAAGAGCCGGATATTATTATACTGCCCGGAAGTAAAAGTACTATAAGTGATTTATTTAAGTTAAGAGAATCGGGGCTTGAAAGCCGAATAATGAAATTAGTTGAAAAAGGCAGTATGCTAATAGGTATATGCGGAGGCTTTCAAATGCTCGGCAAGTATATAGTTGATGAAGAAGGAGTAGAGTACAAGGGCAGAGTTGAAGGCATGGGACTTTTGAATGCATATACAAAGTTTAGTACAGATAAAAGTCTGAATAACGGAGTATATAAACTAAACACCAAGGTAGAGCTTTGTAAGGGATTAAGTAACACAAGTGTGGAAGGCTATGAAATACACATGGGGCAAACTTACAGCTTGGGAGATGATGAGCAGCTTTTACTTGAGGAAGGCATGGAGGCGGATAGCCAAAGAGTGCTTGGACTTATTAATAAAAAGTGTTTCGGAACATATTTGCACGGCATTTTTGATAATGAAGAGTTTGCTCGGAATTTACTTAATACAGTGGCAGAAAAAAAGGGAGTGGAACTTAAGGAGGACTTTGTAAGTACCGAGGATTATAAGAAAAGAGAGTATGATAAATTAGCTGATTTGGTAAGAAATTCCCTTGATATGGAAAAGCTTTATAAGATACTTGACTTAAAAGACTGATAGACGAAACTTACTTGTAAAAAAATTGTTACAGTTTGGGTAGATCACTAATTTTCGTTAAAAAAAACTAAAATTAGTGTAAATTTACTTATTAAAAAGAGGATTATATAATATAGATAGAAAGGTTTTAACAATGTTAAAAGATATAATGATAATAGCTCCTGAGAAGATAGAAGCGGAAAGCATGAGAATGATAGAAAGTGAGATGGATAAGAAGGCTTTGGAGAGTTTTACAGCCGAAGAGCTTAAAGTTGTAAAAAGATGTATACATACTTCTGCGGATTTTGATTATCAAACAAATCTTGTTTTTGGAAATGATGCTTTAAACAGAGGCTTTGAAGCTTTTAAAAGGGGAGCGTTTATAATTACCGATACAAAGATGGCACTTGCCGGAATCAATAAAACCTCTTTGCAGGTACTAAACTCTGATGCAAGATGTTTTATTTCCGATGAAGATATAATAAAAGAAGCCAAGGAAAGAGGAGTTACAAGAGCTTGCGTAAGCATGGAAAGAGCTTTTGAGCTAAGCAAGGCTACGGATAAGGCTATAGTAATAGCTGTGGGAAATGCACCTACAGCCCTTATAAGACTTTATGAGCTTATAGAACAGGGCTTTAAGCCTGATTTAATAATAGGAGTGCCTGTAGGCTTTGTAAATGTAGTTGAGTCAAAGAATTTGATACTTGAAACTAAGATACCTCATATAGTAGCTAAGGGAAGAAAGGGCGGAAGCAATATAGCTGCTGCCATAATCAATGCTATAATATATCAGTTAAAAAGACTTGATTAGGAGTAGTTTATGATAAAGTCCGAAATCAATGAAATAAAAAAATTATTTCACAAAGATGCCTCCGTAATATCAAAGTTCAGTACCTGCTATGTGGACCATGAGAAGAACATCAAGCTTTTAAGCACCAAGTCATACAGTCTTATACCTGAGGAAGACAGCTTTAAGTATGAAGATATGTTTAAGAAAACTCTAAGCGGAACTGTCGGAAAGCAGCTGCTTAATATAGATATAGAGCTTGAAGAGGAGTTAAACGGTCTGTCTCATAAACTGTTAATGGAACTTCGAGAAAGTAAACTTGAGAACGAAGAGCTTAATCTTAAGTTTTTCAATAAAATTATAGAAAATTTTGTATATCCTGAAAACTATTACATAGTCTTAGCTAATGTAGTTTATGATATACCCTTTAAGACAAAGGATAAGATGGGACTTGATGATGCCTCTGAGGAAACTTATAATGCCGTACTTTGCAGTATATGTCCCGTAAACCTTGATAAGCCCTGTCTAAGCTATAATGCAGAAACCGACAGTATAGAGCATAGGGTAAGAGATTGGATAGTAAGCGATCCTATAAGAGGCTTTCTTTTTCCTGCATTTAATGACAGAAGGACGGACATACATTCAGCCTTATACTTTTCTAAAAAAGCCGATGATATATCAAAGGATTTGATTGAGGCTATATTCGCAACACCTGCTCCGATACCTGCCGGTGAACAAAGAGAAATCATACAAGAAGAGCTTGTAAAAGCCCTGGATGATGATTGCAGTTACAGCACCATAAGCAGGCTGCATGAAAATCTTAATCAAATGATAGAAGAGAACAAAGATAGCGATACTCCATTAGTACTTTCAAAGCAGGATATGATTAAACTGATGGAGCAAAGTGGAGCGGCTAAAGAGGCTGTAGAAAGATATGAGACTTCCAAGGAGGCGGATATAGCAGTTTTAGCTGACAATATAGCCGGAAGTAAAAAAGTTGACATCAAATCCGTGGGAATCAATATAAAAGCCGATGCCGACTATTTGCCGTATATTTCTACAAAGACAGTGGAAGGAAAAAGGTGTTTGGTGATAGAACTTAACGATAGCATAGAAATAAATGGTATCAATATAAAAAGTACTACTGATTAAGGAGCAAAAAAGTGAAGAAGACTGATATCAGAGTTTATTTGTATAGCGGAATTACAGCCTTAAGTGTAATAGCTATAGCTATAACTATATACTTTACATTTAACAGATTTCATTTTATATCTGCTACTTTTAATAAGATTATTTCAATATTACTGCCTATACTTTATGGCTTTATAATGACTTTCTTATTTTCACCCGTATATAATAAAGTATATAAATTACTTTCTACTTCCTTGACGAAAGTATCAGGTAGTGACAAGCTTAATAATTCTTTGTCAAAAGTTATAGCGACTATAGTATGCGTGTTGTTTATATTATCAATTATTACAGCTTTGATATGGATGCTTATACCGCAACTTTTTAAGAGTGTTGAGGATATGATAGCCGCATATCCGAGAAATTCACAAAAGTTTTATAATATACTTGACAAGCTCCTGACAGATAATTCTGATATCGCAAGTATTGTACTTAATTATTATAATGAATGGTCTAAAAATATAGAGGAATTTATTAAAAGAGTATTGCTTCCTAATCTGAGTGATTATATTAAGGTATTTTCTTCAGGTATATACAGCTTTATAAGAGAAGTATTTAATTTTATTGTAGGCATAATGGTTATGGTGTATTTGCTTAATATAAAAACCACATTGATTGCTCAATTAAAGAAGATACTGTATGCTTTTTTTCCTATAGAATTTGTCAACGGACTTATAGAAGAAACTATATATGTTAAGACCTCATTTTCTCAATTTATAGTGGGAAAAATAATAGACTCTGTGATTATAGGCATACTTAATTATATAGCAATGCTTGCTTTGTCTATGCCATACGCCTTGGTCATAAGTGTGATAGTGGGAATTACCAATGTTATACCCTTCTTTGGACCCTTCCTTGGTGCAATACCGAGTGCCTTTATACTGCTTTTGGTTTCACCTGTCCAATGCCTTAAATTTTTGGTGTGGATACTTATATTACAACAATTAGACGGCAATGTTATAGGGCCGAGAGTTCTTGGACAGACCACCGGACTTCCGAGTTTTTGGATACTTTTTTCTATACTTTTGTTCGGAGGTTTATTTGGAGTAGTTGGTATGATAATAGCTGTACCTACATGGGCTGTTATTTATAGGTGGGTTTCAAGGTATACAAATATATACCTTGAGAAAAAGAAACTCTCTGTCAAAACTGATGATTATGTGGATTTAAAACGCATAGATGAGGAAAGCGGTAACTACTACAATTAAATTTTATTTATAAAATATATGGCAGTGGAGGTTATACCATTTGCTTACAGCTTAAATAATTTTAAGAGTAATTGATAGTTATGCACTTGTTAAGAATTATCAAAACAACGCAAAAGTTTTAGCTTAATAATACACTTTATGTTATACTATTTGACAACACATTTAAAAAATACCTTGTGCTTTTTAAATAGTGTACTGTAGAGTGTATTTTTATTACATATTTTCTTAAAAGGAGGATATAAAAATGAATGTATGTAGCAAGTGTAACAAAGAACTTCAGGATGATGCACAGTTTTGTGATAATTGCGGTACACCGATTACGAAGACTGAAGTAAATGCAGGATCTAATGAAGCTTCCACTAATGAAAAAGTAAATGAAGGATCTAATGAAGCTTCCACTGAAGCAAAAGTAAACGCAGAAGCTAATGAGGCTTCCACTAATGAAAAAGTAAATGAAGGATCTAATGAAACTTCTGCTAATGCAAAAGTAAATGAAGGATCTAACGAAGCTTCTGCTAATGCAAAAGTAAATGCAGAAAATAATCAAGCTCCCCAAAAGAAATCTTTACTTATACCTATTTTAATAGGTGCAGGGGTGTTAGTTCTGTTACTTATTGTAGCTGCTGCAGCTTTTATGATGAAGTCGGGAAGTTCCGACAGTAAAAATAAAGGTGTTGCAAGGGCATTGTATGTTAAAGACAGGCAGTTGTATGTATCAGATCTTTCCAATAAAGCTCCGCTTGAACTTACATCTAATTTGGCAAGCGGTCAGGATAATAGTGAAATAATTGAGTATACAAACTATTATATGAATTACTCAATACATTTTAGTAAAAACGGAAATACAATATTTTATCCTGATAAGTTTGACGGGGAAAGTTATACATTATACTGCAAGGATATAACAAAGCTTAAGAAAGAGGCTATAAAGATAGACTCCGGCGTTTCAGGTGAATTTCCTTACTATGTAAGTAGTGATAATAATACAATTACTTATGTAAAAAGAAATGATAATACCATATACCAATACGATATGAAGAAAAAAGAAAAGACAAAGATTGATTCAGGCTTAAGGGACTTTATTGATTTTTATGTAGAAGATGGTGGAAAACAAATACTCTATATTAAAGAAGATGGAGATTTATATCTTAAAAAAGCCGGAAAAGATAAAGAAAAGATTGATAGTGATGTTAAAGAAATCGTAGATTTTGAATATAAAGATAAAAAAGCCGTAGGTGCAATATATATAAAAGACGGTAAACTCTATAAAAAAGTAGAGGGTAAGGAAAAAGAAAAAATCGTATCGGATGTTGATGATGTTGTAAGCAGATTTAAAGGAGAAAGCTTCTACTATGTTACGGAGGGTAAGGGTAGCTCAACTGTACTTATGGACTATGTGGAGGATGATATGAAGGAGCAGGATGAAGCTATCCAAGAACCCGGAGCTGAGCCGGAGTATCCTTCATGGTTTAGTTACAGTACAACTGAAGAATATCAAAAAGCACTGGATGATTATAACACAGCTCATGATGAGTATATTAAAGCCAGAGACAAGTATCAAGAGAAAGTAGAAAGAGACAGTTTAAGAGAGGAACTTGAAAAAGAAGAGGTATCTAAGAGTACTAAAGAGTTATATTATTATGACGGAAAAGAAGGAAAGAAGATAAGTGATAACTTTGTTTCTTTAATATCAAGAGCTTATACAAATCCGGTAATAGCATTCTATGTAGATGAAGAAGAGGAGGTTGAAAAAGTTAAATTATCTGAAATTGAGTACACCTATGATGTATACGATCATATAGAAGGTGACTTTTCCAAGTCATCAGGAAAAATTGCAATAGCTGTAGGTGATGAAGTAAGCAACACGGAACAGGATGATGTAGATGCGGTTGAAATATCAAAATCAGGAGATTTGGTATACTTTGTCGCAGATATTAATGAAGCTAAGGAAAAAGGCAATCTGTATGAAATAAAGATAAAAAACAACAAGGTATCAGAAGCAAGTCTATATGATGAAGATGTGTACTCAGGAGATTTGAAGATATATCAGGATGATCAGATTCTTTATTTTAAGGATTTTAAAAATTCAGAGGGCTCTCTTTATGTCAATAAGAAAGAGATTGATGAAGATGTATATGTGCGCAAAGTAAGATTGAACTATTATAATAACGATAAAGAAATACTCTATTATAAAGATTATAATCAAAATAAAGAAAAAGGCAGTTTAATGATCTACAATGGTAAAAAATCAAAATTAATTGAAGAGGATGTGAATGATTTTGACATACTTTATGACGGAAGTATATTATACCTATATGATTATTCAACAGGTAAATATAAGGGTGAGTTAAAGCATTATAAGAATGGAAAAAATAAGAAAATTGATGAAGATGTAACAGCCATATTTGATTATCTGGATTACAGTCTGGCAAATTAAGATTTTACTTATAAAAATTTATAGCCTGTAATAAAATAATTAAGGAAGAACTGCTTAAGTCGGTGCTTCCTTAATTATTTTTGTTTATTAATTTACTAAAACTCCAATGTCGCAAATAGTATCCGGATATTGAGTCTTAAATAGTTATCATACATTGAGTTTTTGAAAGCTTGAAAAATTCAGTAATACTGTTATAGATTAATTAAAGATATATTCAGTAAATAGTAGTATAAAATAATACAAAAATCCGATATAAAAATACACTTTATGTTATACTTATTCATAATACACCAATGATACATTGTGGTTTTTTAATAGTTCTCATAGAGTGTATTTTTATTGGGAACTTTATTAAAGGAGGATATGAAAATGTCTTTATGCAGTAAATGTAACAAAGAAATTGATGACAATACCGAACTTTGTGATGATTGCAGCAAAGCAGTTATTGAGAGTGAAGCGGATAAAAAAGAAGTTTCCAAAAAGAAATCATCACTTACATCTGTTTTAATAGGTGTAGGAGCTTTGGCTTTAGCTGTCATAGCTTCGGTATTTTTTCTTGTAAATAAAAAGCAGGAAAAAACGGATGGAGAAAGCATTAAAAATTTTGCGTATATTAAGGATAACGAATTATTTATATCAAATTTGTCCAATAAAAAGCCGATCAATATAGACTGGAATATTGAGAATAAGTATGAAGAAGAAGATTCTCCATCAAGAATATATGGGATAGAGGGGATTATACGCTTTAGTAAGGATGAAAGATTGATATTTTACCCTTATGAAACAAAAGAAACTACTTATACATTGTATTACAAAGATATAAGTAAGCCGAATAAAAAGCCTGTAATGATAGATGATGGAATATCAAAAGAATTCCATTATTCGGTCAGTGATGATAATGTAGTTACCTATGTAAAAAAAAGCGATAATACTATATATCAATATGATGTGGAAAAAAATAAAAAAGAAAAAATCGACTCTAAAATAAAAGATTCCATCAGCTTATATATGAACGATGGTAGAGGGCAGATTCTGTACCTTAAAGAAGACGGGGAGCTTTACTTTAAGGAAAAGGGAAAGGATAAAGAAAAGTTAAGCAGCGGTGTTTTTGAAATCGACAGCTATATGTATATGGAGGGTAAGGGATATTCGGTACTATACCTAAAGGATGACAAAGTCTACAAAAAAGAAGCGGATGAGGAAGAGGTAGAGCTTAGCCAAGAGGTTGGAGGTATTGTAAGACCCGGTGGCGAAGATAAGTTTTACTATACGAAAAATATCGACAGCAGTGTGGATACGCTTATGGATTATGTAGAAGATGATATGAAGGAAAGTGATGCCGCTATAGAAAAACCTAAGGAGGCACCCCAAGCCCCCTCAATGCTTGAGTATAGTTCA
>ERZ772921.219-NODE-219-length-36582-cov-25.604786_pt1 | contig 36582 bp, 22 predicted proteins | sample MGYA00512117_ERZ772921 | MGnify/ENA primary metagenome ERZ772921 (study PRJEB29015, sample SAMEA2737944) | human oral metagenome | biome: human oral; feature: human-associated habitat; material: dental | place: China | collected 2150 ...
AGGATGGTCCGCAGGTCCAGGCTCAGCTGCTCACGCAGGGCGCGGTCCAGGGCGGAGAGCGGCTCGTCCAGGAGCAGGAGGCGGGGCCGGGGGGCCAGGGCCCGGGCGAGGGCCACCCGCTGGGCCTGGCCACCCGACAGGGTCGTCACCGCCCGCCTCCCGTACCCGCCCAGGCCGACGAGATCGAGGGCCTGCGCCACACGTCGGTCCCGCTCAGGCCGCGTCATCCCCGTCAGACCGTAGGCCACGTTCCCGGCCACGTCCCGGAAGGGGAAGAGCTGGCCGTCCTGGAACATGAGGCCGAAGCCGCGCCGGTGCACGGGGGTGCGCACCACCGAGCGCCCCGCCCAGGCGACGTCCCCCCCGCTCACCGGCTCCAGCCCGGCCACAGCACGCAGGAGGGAGGACTTGCCCGAGCCGCTGGCCCCCAGCAGCGCCACCACCTCGCCGACGCCGACCTCCAGGTCCACCCCGTCCACGGCGGCCACCGGCGGGGCGGGGCGGGGCGCCGGGTAGATCACGCGCAGCCCGGTCAGGCTCAGGCCCGTCGGGGGTGTGCCCGACGCCGGTGGCCGTCTCGGGCCAGGTGCACCCACCCCCGGACTGGCCGGAGCACCAGCGGACGAGCTGGCCACCCCGGCCACTCCCGAACCAGCCGAGTGCGGCGCCCCCGGGCCAACCGAACCATCCGCACCCACCAGACCAGCACCAGTCAGGTCATCCACGGAGCCTCCTTCCCGTGGCCCGCGGTCTGGAGCCACTCGCAGACGAGCATGAGGACGGCGGTCCCGCCCGCCAGGACGACCCCGGCAGCCAGGCCCATGCCCTGGTTCTGGGTGCCGGGCCTGCCGATGAGCCGGTAGAGGACCACGGGGAGGGTGGGCTCGGCGGGGCGGGCGAGGAACGACGTCGCCCCGAACTCCCCCAGGCTGGTAGCCAGGGCGAAGCCCGCGGCCAGGCCCCCGGCGCGCACCAGGTGGGGGCCGTCCACGGTGGCCAGCACGCGCCCCGGCCCGGCCCCCAGGGCGGCGGCGACCTCGCGCTGGCGGGGGTCAATGGCACGCAGGGCCGGCAGCAGGGTGCGTACCACCAGGGGGACGGCCACCACCGCCTGGGCCAGGGGCAGGATCCACCAGGAGCGGGTCAGGGCCAGCGGCGGGCGGGCCAGGGGGATGAGGAAGCCGAAGCCCACGGTCACCGCCGAGACCCCCAGGGGCAGCATGACGACGGCGTCGAGCAGCGCCAGCCCCCGACGCAGCCAGGCCGAGCGCGGGGAGCGGGAGATGACCAGGCTCAACGCCACCCCGACCCCCAGGGAGATGGCGGCAGCCACCACGGCCACGCGCAGGGAGCTCCCAGCGGCCTGCCAGACGGTGACCGTCAGGGCGTTGCGCCCGCCGGTGGTGGACAGGTCGGTGTAGTTCGCCAGGGTCCACTGCCCGCCCCGGCGCAGGGACCTGGTCACCAGGGTGGCCACCGGCCCCACCAGGAGGACGGCCACCACCGCCAGGGTCAGGACCAGGGCGGGGACGTCGCCCGGGCGCAGGCGGGTGGCGGGCACGTCCACGCGCAGGGCCAGCCGCGCCTGGCTGGCACGCCGGGCACGCTCGGTGGCCCCCAGGCAGGCCACGATGACCGCGAGCTGGAGGACGCTGAGCACGGCCGCGTCCCGCAGCTGAAGGTACTGGGCGGTCAGGGTGTAGATCTCGGTCTCAATGGTGCCCACCCCGGTGCCGCCCAGGACCAGGACCACCCCGTAGGCGGTGGCGCAGAACAGGAAGGTCAGGGAGGCGGCCGAGGCGATGGCGGGCACGAGGCTGGGCAGGGTGACGGTGCGCCACGCCCGCCACGGCGAGGCGCCCAGGGCCCGGGCAGCCTCCTCGGCACGCGGGTCCAGGCGGCACCACATGGTGCCCACCGTGCGCACCACCAGCCCGTAGTTGAAGAAGACCAGGGCGGCGACGACGGCGGTCAGGGACCCGTCCAGCCCCCAGCCCCCCAGCGGCCCGCCCTTGGTGACCAGGGCGTGGAAGGCCACGCCCACCACGACGCTGGGCAGCACGAAGGGCACCAGGACCAGGGTCCGCAGCAGGTCGCGCCCGGGGAAGCGACGCCGGTAGAGCACCAGGGCCCCGGGCACGCCCAGGACCACGCAGACCACCGTGGCCAGGGTGGCCTGGGTCAGGGTCTGGCGCACGACCCTCCAGGTCCGCGGGCGGGTGAGGACCTCGGCGAAGCCTGACAGGTCCGGGCTCCCCTCGGGCGCCAGGCCCCGGCCCACCAGGGTGGCCACCGGCCAGGCGAAGAAGATCCCCAGGAAGACCAGGGGGGCCGCCACCGCCAGGGCCCAGCCGGCGCGCTCGCCCCAGCCGGTGCGCGGGCCCGACGCCGGGGCGGTAGCGCACGCGCCGCCGGGCGGGGTGCGTCCCCTCACTGGCCGACGGCCTCGGACCAGGTTGTCAGCCAGGACTCGCGGTTGGCGGCGATGTCGGCGGCGGGCACCGAGACCGGCGTGGTGGACAGGGTGCCGAACCTGGTCAGCGCGTCGCCCAGGGAGGCGTCGGGGCTGACCGGGTACATGTACATGTTCTGCGGGATGGACTCCTGGACGTCCTTGGTGAGCATCCACTCAATGAAGGCCTTGGCGCCCGCGGGGTTGGCGGCCCCGGTCAGCACCCCGGCGTACTCCACCTGGCGGAAGGCGGTGGCCGGCAGCGAGGCGGTGGTAGAGCTCTGGCCGTCAGGGCTGACCGTGGCCGCGGGGGAGGAGGAGTAGGACACCACGATCGGGTAGGCCCCCTGGTTGCCGCCGCCGGAGAAGTCCGTCTCGTAGGCCTGGGTCCAGCCCGAGTCGATCCTGGTGCCGTTGGCCACCAGCTGCCTCCAGTAGTCGGCGAAGCCCCCGGACTGGGCGGTGCCGAAGTGGCCGATGGTGGCCAGCAGGAAGGCCAGGCCCGGAGAGGAGGTAGAGGGGTTGATGGCCACGAAGAGGTCCTTGTAGTCGGGCTTGACCAGGTCCTCGAAGGTGGCGGGGGCGGTCAGGCCCTTGGAGGCGAAGTAGGTGGTGTCGATATTGACGCTCACCTCGCCGAAGTCAATGGGCACCAGGGCCGGGGTGGCGCCCACCACGTACTGGTCGGCGCCGGTGGGCAGGGTCACGGACACGGAGGTGTCGATGACGCCCTCGTCCAGGACGCGGCTGGCGAAGGTGTTGTCCACGCCGAAGACGGCGTCGCCCAGGGGGGCGTCCTTGGTCAGGATGAGCTTGTTGACCAGCTCGCCGCTGTCACCGGAGGCCACGGTCTGGAGGTGGTAGCCGGTGTCCTTCTCAAAGGCGGCCACCAGGTCCTCGGGTACCTGGAAGGAGTCGTGGGTGACGACGGTGACGGTCTGGGAGCCGGTGCCGGACGCCCCTGAGGCGGCGGGACCGGCGTCGTCGTCCTTGCCGGAGCAGGCCGCCAGCGTCAGGGCCAGCACTCCGGCCAGGGAGCCGCCCAGGAGGGTGCGGCGGGAAAGGGTGGGGGCCGTGGGAACAGCCATGGGTGTACCTCCGTGGTGTCTCGGAGGGCCTGGGCACGCGCGCCCAGGGAGAATTCTCGACTTCCTTCGCCGGTACTAGCCGGAGCAGGTTCGAGGGTCTGCGTCGGCCCGGACGCCCGGGACGGCGGGCACTAGCCCCAGGTCCCGACGGCGCCTCGCGGCTCCCGCACTCTCAGCGCGTACGCGCTCCCCTGTCGTGCTCACAGCATATAGCGCCTGGGCCGACCCTTCATATCCACGGGCGCAGCACGGAGGCCCGGGACGCAGCCACCTCCGAGGTGGACAGCCCCTCATGCTGCCGCGCCACGCCGGGAGTCACGTCACGGCGCACAAAGCCTGCCGTGACGAGGCCCGGGTCCTGGCCACCGACACCGACCCGGCTGTGGACCGGAGGTCCTGAACGAGCTGGCCGCAGCGGTTACTAGTGATGGTAGGAAGCGTGAGACGCAGATGCCAGTCCCTCATGCCACGGGCGCGGCTGGGTGGAATCCGCGGTCCGGGCGCTCGCGGACACCATCCCTTTAATATCCACGGACGCGCCACCACTGCCCATCACAGCACCGACCCGCCCCCACACGCCACTCGAGCCTTGCCGCCCTACGCACGCACCACCCCTACGGACCCGCCTACCCCGACCCCGGACGCCGCCCGCACCCGTCACCAACGGACCCGCCGCCCTAGACGCACCGCCCGCACCCCACATGCCACCCACGGACCTGTTCCACGTGAAACCCGGCCAGGTCACGAACCCGCACCCCGGGCGCCCGCCTAAGACGACGCAGTCGTTCAGGCCACGCCCAGCGCAGACTCCAGGCACTCGTCCGACAGGCCCCTCCCCAGACAGCAGCAGCTTCCGGGACACCGTCTGGGCCAACACCGGAGACCCTCCCCGCACCCCGGACAGCAGGCAAGACCACGGCGAGGGCGCCGCAAACGCGCAGGGACCGTCTACACCGTCCTATCAGGTCCTTAGGCCGGGCCCGCAGTCCGGCCCCCAGGACGGGGATCTGCCCCCTCGACGACCATCCCGGCAAGGCGCCGAAGGTACCCGTGACCGGAGGGCGGGACCTCGTTGAACCAGGAGAAGGGGTGACGGTCAGCCAGGACAATAGGCAGGAGCGGGTTCCCTGGGATCAACGGCAACCGCCAGTCGTCCCACTGGCACCGGTCCTCAAAGTCGTCACCGACAGCGTCCCAGTCGTCGTCACCGATAAGGTAGTCCTCGTCCTCGTCGTCGCCGCTACCAGTGCGCGGGGCGATCCGCTCAAAAAGATCAGGCGTGTCAGACAGCCGCTCCTGGGCGCTGGAGAACGCCGCGCCGATCAACACCTCGTCAATATAGGGGCCTGGACGGTCAAAGGGAAGGACACCCTGCTCGATCTCCTCGGACAGCACGCAGCAGCGCTCCCGGACGGCCTCAGCCCAGGCGCGACTCTCTCCCACCAGCATCATGACGCGCAGGTCGAAGATGTCGAACGGCATAATCTGGTGCAGCGGCTCGTCAGGGCGCCTGATCCACTCGGAGATCTCGGTGTCGGCCCAGAAGTCGAGCGTGATCGCGATCGCGTAGGCCTGACGTGGGGTGAGGTCGGGACAACGGCCCCAGGCCTTCTCAAAGGCGGCGGCAGATTTCGCGAGAGCCCGCTCAAGATCGGTCTTCATCTCGAGGACCTGCTCGCACGCATCTCGCGTCCTACCTCCCACGGACTGCGGATCCTCCTCCCAGCGGCGCCAAGTGGCCAGGCTAAGACCTGCCCTCTCCGCAGCCCTCACCTGTGTCAGTCCCAGTTCGTGCCGCCTGTCGGTTCGTTCGTTCATGCACCTCAGCCTACCAAGCACTCACTGAGTACTCATAATATTTGTGAGGAACACCATAAAATGTGCTGACTGGCACAGGACCCAACCTGCGTCCGCGAGCGTGCCTCCGGCTGAAATGACACTAAAATCCACAACCCGGACTCAAGCGGTGGACGACGAGGAGAACTGATGGCCCACCCCAGGGCGGCGCCAGCAAACAACCTGAGGCACGTCTGATCCTGCCGCCTTGCGTCGCACCCCAGGAAGGCGGCCCTGACCGCCGAGCTAGACGTGCCCGCCTGACCGGACCACCTGCCCCCGGGAAGGCGAGTCGCCACCCTACCCAACGAAGACGTCAGACGTTCCGGGAGCCACCCCCCGGCAGACGGCGCCATCGGGCCTCCCCCACCGACGGTAACCGTGCGGGAGCCACCACCCCAGGAGGCGGCGCCCTGCGGCCACGAGCTGACGGTTCGGTCAATGGCTTCAGGCACGATCAGGAGATACGATAGGGCGACATGCGAGGCCTCCACGCAGCGACGTTACTTTATCGATATAAAAAGGCCGCCAACACGCCTGCCCTGACCTGCGCAGGCATCTCGGCTCGGTGGCCTTGGGGTCAGTCGTACTGCGCGCCAGCCTCGTAGGCACTACCGGCAGTCATGCGCCCGACGCCGCCAGCAGGCAAGTGGATCTCCGCGGTCCTCCTTGTCAGGCGCAGCGGTAGAACACGGGCACACAATATCTCTAGAAAGGAATTCCATGAGCCACCTCTACCGATCCGCGGTCGGGACGCTCGCGGCAATGTCATTCATGTGGGCCGCGGTTCCCGCCGCCACGGCCGACGACCCCGACGTCGGGCAGACGCCCAGCCCCGGGGTTGAGGCATCGGCCGCCCCGAGCCCTCAGGCCGGACCGACGGACGCACCTTCCGTCCCCCCGGATCCGCCCGTCGCCCCCGCTCTTCAGGGATGGCACATTGAAGGCGGGGTCTGGTACTACTATGACCAGGGCGTGAAAAAGACCGGATGGCTTTTCCTGGGAGAGGCACGGTACTACCTCAACGTCGACGGCTCCATGGTCACGGGCTGGGCGCGTATCGGAGGAATCTCCTACTATTTCGGTACCGACGGCGTCATGCAGCACAGCAAGTGGATCTCCTCGGACGGGAACTGGCTCTACCTGACCGATTCAGGGACGGTGGCCACCAACAAGTGGATCCCCCAGGGAGGTTACTGGTACTACGTTGACGCAAACGGCTTCATGGTCACGGGCCAGATCCGGGTCGATGGAGCATCGTACTACTTTAACGCAAACGGAACCATGGCCACCAGCACGTGGGTCTCACAGGGAGGTTCCTGGTACTACTTCGGTCCCAGCGGAGCCGCGACCACTGGATGGGCGCAGCTCGGAGGCACCTGGTACTACTTCAGCAGCGAAGGGGTCATGTCCACGGGCTGGATGCAGGTGAGAGGATGGTGGTACCACTTTAACGCAAACGGATCCATGACCACAGGGTGGTCCCAGATCGGGGAAGCCTGGTACTACTTCGGTACCGACGGCGTCATGCAGCGCAGCAAGTGGGTCCCCTCAGGCGGGAACTGGCTCTACCTTAACGATTCAGGTGCTATGCTCAGCAGCACCTGGCTGCCCCAGGGAGGCGCCTGGTACTACTTCAACGCCAATGGTTCCATGCTTACCGACTGGGCCCAGATCGGGGGAGCCTGGTACTACTTCGGCACTAGCGGGGTCATGGCTACCGGCTGGGCTCAGATCGGAGGGTCCTGGTACTACTTCGGCAGCAGTGGGGTCATGTCCACCGGGTGGGTGTACACCGGCGGGAACCGGTACCGCTTCAACGGGAGCGGTCGGTGGGTCAGCATCTACTCGGGCACCTACACCTGCCCCAGCTCGCACCCCATTAAGGGGAACCGGGACAGTATGATCTACCACAGGCCAGGACAGCAGTCCTACAACGTCACCAAGGCCGAGGAGTGCTTCGCCTATGCGTCGGACGCGGAGGCCGCGGGATACCGGGCCGCGAAGCGGTGACCGCCCCCCCATTCTCCTCAGGCCAGCAGACCAGTAGCCAGCTGTCTCGCCTCTCCTAGTGCCATCTGCCTCCTATAAGGATGCAGGACCTCTGGAACAGGCGGGATCGATGAGGATCTGTCACGTGTGGGGCGGGAGGACTATCCGGTTCTCCCGCACCCACGCAATCGCGCGGACACCTCACTTGCTTGTCCCTGAGTGAGTGGCAGATCACCACTACCCACCCTACACGCTCGCGCGGGTACCTAGGTTCAGGCAGGAGCGCAGAGGCGGCCCTAGAATAGGGGGCTATGCACGGCCTCGACGGCAGTGGACGGACGGTTCTGTCGCAATCTGAGGATCAGAACCGACCCCACCCCGTTCCCACCTTTGTGCACCCAATGTCCACGCAGGTCAGGAGCCCGGACCCCGGCACGACAAGGAGTGCCTACCGCTCTGATCCTCAGATTGCGACACGCACACGAAACGGGCCAGCAGACAGGCGGCAGACTATCCGACGCACCGCATAAGGCCACCCGGATTCACCCGGACCCACGCCAGGAGAGCTCGACAGACACCCCACCACCCGGCCCCTTACCCAGGACCACCTCCGGTTTCCGGTATTCCCGCACCCAGAGCATGCCCCCAGCCGTGCTTGACGGCTCGGCCGATCCCTCCGGCGCTGGAAGCCGGAATCCACAGCGAGAACATCGACCTTAACCACTGAGCCCTCCGGGTGAATGCGCGTGCGCACCCACCCGGCCACTACGCCCTCGACGAGCGCCACATTGACGGACCCGGGTTCGCTTAAGCACGTGCCCCAGTTCCCGAACCTGCCTCTGCCAACCTCACGGATATAAAGCGCTGTAGACGAAGTCCGGGACGGCCTCCTCACATTCCTCGGGAATACCGGCCCCTACGCTGGTACAGCGAGGTCGGGAGCAGCTTGGCGCATCGACTCGTGATAGCGAACGGTCCTCGGTGCAACGCCGTTAAAGGCGCGGGGCCATATCGGTCACGCCCGTGGATTCCGGCAGCCAGTCAGAGGTACGACGCGCGCAGGTCGGCCGGGTCCTTCGCCGACAGGTCGGCCAGCGTCACGTCGAAGACCGTGCGCGCCCCGGTCTCGCCGCGTGCCGCCATCCTTACAGCCGCCCGGCCCATCGCGACCACGACTGAGCCGGTGAACTCGGGGTTCGATCCCAGGTCGAGCTCGAAGCCGATGCGCGCAGCGACCCCCGGGGAGGTCTCGCCGCGGCGGATCACCGTGCCCCCGTGCGGGATGCCGCTGTGCTTCGCGGCCATCTCCTCGGCAGAGATGAAGGTCACAGTGGTGTCGTAGTCCGCGAAGTAGTTCGGCATCTCCACGATCTCCCTCTCAATGCGAGTGAGATCGGCGCCGTCGTCGGCCACCACGTAGCAGTCACGCCGGTGCATCGAGCGGGTCGTCAGCTCGACGTCGTCGCCGGCCTTGACCGCGTCGACGGTCTCCTGCACCGGCAGCGTGTACTGCCTCGCGTCCACCACCCCCGGGATGCGGCGGATCGCGTCCGAGTGCCCCTGCGAGACACCCGGCCCCCAGAAGGTCGTCGTCGTGCCGTCGGGCAGGACCGCGTCCCCGAGGACCCGGAGCATGGAGAACAGGCCCGGGTCCCACCCGGTGGAGATGAGGGCGAGGTGGCCGGCCTTCTTGGCAGCGGCGTCGACGGACGCGAAGTAGGTCGGGATCTTGGCGTGCGTGTCATAGGAGTCGACCGTGTTGAAGAAGGCGGCCGCCGCCGGGCCCTGCTCGGCCAGGTCCGTCGCGGATCCGCCGCAGTCGAGGCAGACGTCGATCTTGCCTTCCCAGTCCGGCATGTCGTCGACGTGGGCCACCGGGGCCCCTTGCGTGGCGACCGTGCCCGGATCACGCCGGGTAAAGACGACGACGAGCTCCATGTCGTCGTTCCGGGCGATCGCCCGCTCAGCACCTCGCCCGAGGTTGCCGTACCCGTTGATTGCGACTCTGATCATGGGAGCCCTCCTGTCGTTGACGCTGTGGCCCCAAGCCTCCCACCAGGACCGGCTCGACGCGAGCCCCGGCGGGCGACGTCTCGCGAGGAACGAACCCCGGGGCTCGCGGACTCACATCACGCCACGGTCGACGACGAGGGGCTCGGCGCTCGAACGAGGCATACGAGATGCTCATCACTCTTTTACGGTCTCCCACCCATGCACCGTGGCACGTCGCACCTCAGCCGGTCACGCTACCAGCGTGACGCTGTAGCGCGAACAGGCAGGTACCCGCGGCCAAGAGCTCGTACGGCGTTCGCGAGATCTGCGTCCTGACGCCCGCTATCAGCAGACTTGTAACCCTGCCGCATTGTGGGCAGCAAACATGAGCGGAGAATCGAGTCCCACCCAGTGATACAGCGGGTCGGCGCCGTACAGCGCCGTGAACCTTTCGAGATCGACCTCGTCGGAGCCGCCCATTTTCGGGAGATACTCGGCAGACTTCCGCAACGGGTCGAGGATAATGTCAATATACAAATTATCGCGTGACCGCATCATCATAGACTCCATTCAAAGTGGCAGACGCCAGGAACAACGAGCGACCGCTTATTAAAGGCGCTTCACACATTAAAGCGGAACTCGACCACGTCTCCGTCGGCCATAATGTAGTCCTTTCCCTCCATTCGCACCCGGCCGTGGGCGCGGGCCTCGGCCACGGAGCCGTACCTCATGAGGTCGTCGAAGGAGATGATCTCGGCCTTAATAAAGCCACGCTCAAAGTCGGTGTGGATGACCCCGGCGGCCTGTGGCGCCGTCGCCCCCTTGCGGATGGTCCAGGCACGCGACTCCTTCTCCCCCGCCGTCAGGTAGGTCTGCAGGCCCAGGGTGTCAAAGCCGACCCGCGCCAGCTTGTCCAGCCCCGACTCCTCCTGCCCGCTGTCGTGCAGCATCTCAGCAGCCTCATCAGGTTCCAGTTCCACCAGCTCGGCCTCGAACTGGGCGTCCAGGAAGATCGCCTCAGCCGGTGCCACGAGCTCGCGCAGCTCGGCCTGCTTCTTCTCGTCTCCCATTCCGGCGTCGTCCATATTGAACACGTAGATAACGGGCTTGGTGGTCATGAGCTGGAAGGTGCGTAGGACCTCGGGCTCGATCCCGGCCCGTGCGGCCTCGCCAGAGGCCACTGCCGCGGAGAGCAGGGTGCCCTCCCCCAGGATAGCCAGCGCCGCCCGCGCCGTCTCCAGTACGGAGGCGTCCGTCTTCCTGCCGCGCACCTCCTTCTCCAGGCGCGGAACGGCCTTCTCCAGGGTCTGGATGTCAGCCAGAACGAGCTCGGTGGCAATAGTCTCAATATCGGAGGCGGGGTTGACGACACCGTCCACGTGGACCACGTCGGGGTCGTCAAAGGCGCGCGTGACCACGCAGATGGCATCGGCCTCGCGGATATTGGCCAGGAACTGGTTGCCCAGACCCTCACCCTCACTCGCCCCGCGCACGATCCCGGCAATATCCACGAACGACACTGTGGCAGGCACCACCTTGGCGCTGTGGAACATCTCGGCCAGACGCCCCAGTCGCGCGTCAGGCAGAGGAACGACGCCGACATTCGGCTCGATCGTGGCGAAGGGGTAGTTCGCCGCGAGGACGGTCGCGCGGGTCAGGGCGTTGAACAGGGTGGACTTGCCGACGTTGGGCAGTCCGACGATTCCGATAGTGAGAGCCACGCCCTGAGTCTAGGCCACCGGGCGGGGCAGAGGGCGAAGGACGACAGGGACGTCGTAGGTTCGAAGCCAGCAGGGCGCGCTGGCCCCAGCGCGACCCACGGGACCGCGACCCACGGGACACCGACGCGCCAGGACCGCGGGCCACGGGCAGGTCCGCTCCACCGGAGTCGGAGAGGACCGAGCTCGCCCTCCGCCGCACCGTCCCGCCTGGCCCCGGGGCACGGCCTGAGCCACCCCTCACAGCACCGACGACATGAGCCGGCACACATTGTCAATGTACTTGTTCCACCACGGCTCGCGCGCCCACTGCGCCGCGGTGAGCTCGGTGGAGATCTCCCGGTAGTGGGCGTCGTTCTCCCGCAGGAGGTCATCCAGGTCTCCGCCGAACGCCAGCAGCATGACCTCGTAGTTCAGCGCAAAGCTGCGGAAGTCCATATTGGCGCTGCCAATAACGCAGGCCTCCCCGTCCACGGTCATGTACTTGGCGTGCAGCACCGTGGGCGCCGGGTAGCGGTAGATACGAACCCCCGACGCGAGCAGCGCCGAGTAGTAGGAGCGCTGGGCGTGGTTGACAATAAACTGGTCGGACTCCTGCCCCACAAAGAGCTCCACCTCCACCCCCCGGTAGGCTGCCGTGGTCATGGCGGACAGGAGCGCCTCATCAGGAATAAAGTAGGGACTGGTAATAGAGACCCGCCTGGTGGCGTTCTGGATAAGGGAGAGGAACAGCCGTAGGTTCGGCTCCGTGGGGTAGCCGGGGCCGGAGGGGACGAGCTGCATCGCGTTGACGACGGCGTCAGGACGTCCCGGCTGGGGCGCGGGAGTCCCCACGGGGGCGGTATCGAGAATCTGCGCGGTGAGCTCAGGGAGGATTATGGAGTCGTCCACCTGCGGTATCGCACCGTTAACCAGGGGTGCCGGGGCGGTGACGGAGGCGGAGGCGACGACGAGAGGACTCAGCGAAGAGTCGTCCATGCCGTGGAAAGGAGTGAGGTAGCCAGGCCGGGGTGGCGCGGCGCTGCCGCGGCCAGCAGGCAGCCCGTCGGCCGGGCCCCGGTCAGCGAGGCGGGGACCAGCCGGTGCAAGACCAGCCGGGGCGCGGCCAGCCGGTGCGAGACCGGTCGGGACGCGGCCAGCAGGCGGCCTACCTGCCCCGACAGGACCGGCCCCACCAGAACCAACCGAGGCAGGGCCAGCCGCGGCGGAGTCAACCAGGGCGGGAACAGCGGATCCGCTTCGGGGCCCCTGCCCCGAGATCCTCTGGTCACGCCTGGCCGCGCGGTCGGGCTCCCCCTTGGCCCGGTGCCTGCCGCCCTTGAGCCGGTGCCTTCCTCCGACCGTGTAGCCGTCCGCGGTGGTGTAACCGCCAGCAGCCGCGTAGCCGTTCCCGATCGCGTAGCTGTTCCCGAGGGCGTGCCGGCCTCGGGGACGGGGCCCTCCCCCGGTCACGTGCCCGTCCACGGTCGCTCGCCCGTTCTGGGCATAACCGCCCCTGAGCACGTGCCTGCCCCCGAGCCGGTGCCTGGGCACCCCCCTGACGAGCCCGGACCCCACCCCCAGCTCAGCGGCCAGTCCCGACTCCGTCACCTGTGCCAGTGTGCGCGTCCGCCCCGGGTCCGCGCGCCTGCCCCGCGACCTCCTGAGAGCCTCGGCGGCGCCGGGAACGGCATCGAGCAGGTCCAGGGTCTCCCCGGACTCGAAGTACCAGTCCATGGCAAAAACCGCCTGCGCCTCCACCACGACCGAGCCGGTGACCTCCACGGTCAGGTCCTCCCACGTGCGCCCGGCACGGATATTGCGACGCAGCCGGTAGGTGGGGTCAATAATATTGTGGCTGCCGATAAAGGCGCGCTCACCGTCGACGACAAGAATCTTGCGGTGGTTGCGCAGGTCCGGACGACGCCAGCGGCGACGCAGGGGCAGCAGCGGCATTGTGAGGTACCACTGGATACCCGCCGCGGTCAGGCGACGCCCGAGCTGGTTCCAGCCGGGGTACTTGCGGCTTCCCAGGTGGTCCAGGAGAAGACGGACGGTCACACCCCGCTGGACCGCGCGCGCCAGGGCCGAGTAGAAGGGGTCGGTGACCTCATCCCAGCTCTGGATGTAGAACTCCACGTGGACGTGGCCGGTGGCGGCGTCGATCGCACGCACCATGGCGGCGTAGGTGGACGGGGAGTCCGAGTGCAGGGCCACGACCTCCCCGGTGACGCAGGGCAGGCCGGTCAGGCGCCGGTTCATCCGCAGCAGCGAGCCCAGGGAGCGGCTGGGGGTGGCGCCCTCGGGGGCGTCGGGCAGGTTGCGCGTGTAGGCCAGTGTGGTCCTGGTGGCGGCGACCTGCTGCTGGTAGCGCTTGCCCTGGACCCAGGGGCTGCCCAGGAAGAGGTACAGCGGCAGGCCCACGAACGGCAGGAAGAAGATGAGGACGAGCCAGGCGGTGGAGCTGGAAGGGCGGCGGTTCTCCGGGATGACGCCCAGGGCCACGATCTTGATCGCGTACTCCAGCACCACCCACGTTCCCGTCGACAGCTGGTTCCAGTCCATGGGCTCATCCTGCCACGACGCCGGAGGACGCCCTGACTCTGAGCTGGGCCGACGTCGGCCCCCACGGGTGGACGTGCCGTCCTGTGGATGAACGCACTGGCCTGCCGGATGGACGTGCTGTCCCGCGCGCCGCCGCACTGTCCTACGGGTGGACGCACCATCCTGTGGATGGACGCGCCGTCCTGCAGGTGAACGTGCTGGCCTGCAGATGAACGCACTGTCCCGTAGGTGGACGCGCTTAAGGGTATATGAACGCCGCTCTACATGGCGTTCACGCACCCGACAGCGCGTTCACCTGCGGGACACCACGCTCACGATCGTGGCCAACCCTCGTGCGCGCAGAGGCCATGTCCCGCAGGGCCCGCGGGCGGCGCGCTCACTTCTCGCAGGCAACCCCGTCATGGTCGCGGTCCAGAGCAGAACGGTAACCTGGGTCGCCCTGGTACAACGGGGCCGCACCTGCGGCCTTTGCCTCGGCACAGTTCCTGTAGTAGGCCTGCGGCTTCTGCGCAGGCTGTGCCGGCTCCTCCGGTTCCTGCGCCTGCTCCTGCGCTGCTTCCTCGGCCTGCTGCGCCTCCTGGGCCGCCTTCTCCGCCGCCTCCGCGGCTGCCGCAGCAGACGCTGACGCCTCCGCAGCGGCCGCAGCAGATGCCGAGGCCTTGGCTGACGCCTCCGCGTGGGCGGAGTCGTGGGTGACCGTCAGGGTGATCTCCCGGTCTGCCGCAACCTGCTCACCAGCCGCGGGGTCCTGGGCTGTCACGGACCAGTTGCTCTTCTTCCACACGGACTCCTTGCCGTCAACGTCCTTGAAGGTGGGGTCCTCGGTGAGACCGGCCTTCTCAAGGGCGTCGACGGCGGCATCGCCCTTCAGGCCGACGACGTCAGGCACCTCGATCGTAGTCTGGGCGGTGGTGGCTTCCGACGACACGGTCTTCTTGGCCGACGCCTGGTCGCACCCAGCAAGTGCCGGCGTCAGGACGAGGGCAAGGGCGACGAACCAGCTACTGGCAGACAGCAGCCTACTGCGGCGACGCGGTGAGACGGACTGGGGAGCGGACACGGTGGGATCCTTAGGTGACGGGAGCGGAACAACACCCCTGGAATACACCCTGGTACACCGCGACGGCAATAGACCACCGCATTTGTCATCATATTGTTATGAAACTCGAACAAAATAACGATGAGGTCACTTTGTACACCCATTGAACTCGCCCGCAACACGAAGGCTCGTCAAGCACCCAAAGCCATCGCGCACTCCGTGCGAGAAAACAACTCCTAAGACACTCAGAACTCACCAAAGTTTGAAAGCTCACGATTGAACGCGGTCGACCGATAAGGTCTTCCTATTACCTCACCGCGCGTGCAGGCCTGTCTACCTGGATCTCAGCGGCCCCGGTCTCCGCCTGTGCCCACCTACCTGGCCGCACGTCCGCGTGCCCGAGGTCGGCGAAGCGGGGCGCCCAGCCCAGCTCCTGTACCCGGCCGCACGTCCACGGGCCCGAGCCGCCACCGCGTCCAGCTGGCCCCCGCCCCGCTCAGCTCGCCTAACAGCACGAGGGAAGCGGCCCACTCACCCGCGTCGCCTGGCCCGGACCCGGCGGAGGAACCAGGACCTCTACATTGGGGCAGCCGCTCCCAGGCCCAGAGGCGGGTAGCGCGTGGTCCAGGTCATGCTGGTCGTGTGCCTCAGCCGCTCCCAGGCCCAGAGGTGGGTACCGCGCTGGAGGCTCCGAGCCGGACGGCGGTCGCAGCGGCCAGAGGGTAGGGGGCCTCGCGGGGCAGGCGGCTGAGGTCGATGCGCTCAGAGCCACGCAGCTCGCTGGCCAGGTCTGTCACGTCAGTAATATCGACAATCCAGTCATCAACGTAGCTCGGGACCATGCGCGGGCCGATCCCCACCTGGATCGACCGGTGCCGCAGGGGGGCGGAGCGGACATTACGCTCGGGATCCCACTGGACCCGGACCGGGCTGGTGGTCTTGGCCGAGCGCCAGGCCTCGTAGGTGGGGTACACGGCGGGGTCGAAACTGCTCAGGCACGCACTGGCCAGGGCTTCGTCAAATCCTGAGCGCAGCAGGCGGATGGCGAGCACCCGCTCCTGCCCGGGTTTGGTGGCCCAGCCGCTGCGGTACATCATCCACAGGAACGACGGCTTGATCCACGTCATTCTGGTACGGCTAAAAGGCGGCACGAATCGACCCGCACGCAGGGCCGGTTCAGCGATACTGGACGAGTACGCCTGGTAGACCGTGATCGTGTCACCATCGTAGAGCGCGCGCACCTGGCGCGCAGGAATATCGTCGGGGACAGGGGGTAGCATAACTGTCCTGGACCTCCTAAGGGTACGGCTACTTCGACCCCTGAAGGATACCGTACGGCACAGGATAGGGCACGCAGCTCCCGGCTCAGGGCGCGGTCGGTGCCAATACCGTCCAGTTCTCACAGAGCACGGGCACGACGCCGAGTCGGGTCTGACCCGCGACAACCGTCAAGGTCTCCCGGAAGGTGGCTGGTAGACGGCGGCCTTGACGCCGTTGACACCAGCGGCGCGCAGCCCCCAGACCGGAGCGCGCAAATAACACGCACCTGAATCCGCTACCGTGTTGTTGCGAGCCTGCTGGCAGCCTCGTACAGGGCATTCCTTAGGGAGTCCAGCCTACGGTTGCTGCCTGACGGCGTCCGCACACCGTCCTGCAGGACGAGGTCATTGAAGCTCCCCATACCTCCGTACATCCTCAGTATGTCAATCGCCACGTCCCTGCGCTCGGCCTCGCCAGGGGCCTTGACGAACTGGAGCCTACGGATCTCCAGCACGCGCGCATAGTATGTCTCGCCCTCTTGCGACAGAAGTTCTACAAGCCTTGACAGGATCTCGTCAACAGTCAGCATTTTGATCCCCTCACCTCCCGCTGCGACGCAGCAGCTTCACTCTCCGCCTCAATCCCGTAACTATAGCACTACATTTACTCATGACGTCTGGCGGGTTTTTTTGTAGGAGGGTGGTGGTGTCGATGTTGAGCGTGTGGCCTGCCTGTTGGATGTTGGTGAGGTTGGTGGGGGTGAGGTGCGTGCCCGTCTCGCACACCTGGGTGCAGAGCACTCTCAGGGCGAGGGCCCACTCGCCCATTGAGATGAGGTCCAGGACCCCGGCGAAGTCGAATACGGGCAGGTCGGGGTTGTCGACGGCCCTGAGGAGCTGGTTGCGTAGTCGCGTGCCGGTCGGGGAAGTGTCGACCACCACCTGGTTGCGGCTGACGACCCGGCCCGTGGCCAGTTCCGCCACGACGCACACCCCGGGCGGGTAGGCGCTGACCCAGCACAGCACGGGCGTGCCGTTCCTGGCACAGGGCCTGCCGGGGGCGCCGGTGAGCAGGTAGCGGGAGGCCCGCGGGTCCTCCAGCATCCCGGACACGTAGGCGTCGACCTCCTCCTGCGACCAGTCCAGGGGGAGTCTCTCGTTACGACAGGCCAGCGGGTCCCACCACCCCTCCCCACGCGGCTCCCCCGAGGCCTCCCTCTCGTCCCAGCGCCTGAGGTATTTCTCGGTGTCGACGCCCAGCTCCCGGGCCAGGCCCAGCAGCCTGCCCAGCAGGAGCTCGTCCGGCCTCCACCCCGTGCACCGCAGGAACTGGTCCACCGCCAGCTCGAGCTCCCCCGGCCCCACGAGCTCCAGCACGCTGGCCACACCCCGGGGCGACAGCCCCTCAGCAGCCACCACGCACTCAATCACGTCAGATCTCACAGCAGACCAGTCACGACGAACACGCGCCACCACGAGCACGACCTCCCAGAAACATACCCGGAGCCAACTCCACCCAGCACAGTCTCAATGACGTTCTCGCCGTCGTCAATAAATCGAAGACGAGGGCGCTTACGCCTGCTCGAGGACCTTCTTAAGGTGCTGCCAAAGGCTAATGTCTGTGAACTCGTACGGACGACTGTCGAAGAACTGGTCGAACTGATACGTCTGTATCTCCCTCTCGATTGCGTCCAGGATTCGCTCACCGACCCTGCACTCGACGAGCCCGGCCCATGACTTCACCACTTCCCGACCATGCTCAAGGGCAGTAGGCGCATGACGCACACGAGCGCAGTAGTCGGCCTCCGGCAGCCTCTGCGCGTCCAGATCGACGCCGTAACGGAAGGAGCAGGAGACCAGGTCGGCAGTGGAGAAGTCGTTGCCCTTGAACTCGTTGACGGCAGGCAGGGTCGAGCCGTTCTTGAGGTCGCTCCTCAGTGGGGACCCCCAGAACACGCAGTCCTTGAGCACTGCCCCGGAGAAGTCGCAGTCCACCAGGCTCATTGTGCTCGAGTTAATTCCCTTAATGTGCGCACCCCGAAATGAGCAGCCCACGAAATGGGCCCTTCCCGAGGCCATCATCGCGCCCCTCAGGCCGTTAAAATTACAGCCTCGGTACTCGGAGAAGGACGCGCCTCCGCCTATGCCGAACAGGCCGATCCGAGAGCCACTGAAGTCACAGCCCTCGAAGACGCTTTTCCACACGCTGAACTTGTCCAGATCCAGCCGGGACCAGTCAGCGCCAACCGCCTTTACCCTGCCAGCGGAGCCAAGGACCTCTCGATCCATGTCAGGGAAGTTGTTCTCCCTCACCCTCAGGCCCCTGATCGCCGCCATCTCCTTGACGCTCTTCAGTCCGGTCCCTTCCATGACCAATCCTCCCTGTGTCGTCCTTCTTCCAAACCTGACATCATTATTATACATTCTGTTTGGGCGTGTCGCACGTCCAGGAGCCACCTTACTGAGTCGTCCGTGGCACCTCCTACGCTTCTCGGGTCTCCCACGAACCCAGGTACGCCCCTAAGCGGGTGAGCACGGTGAAGGCCGTCGCGCACGTGAGGTGTGGTGGGCGTTCAAGAGGAAGTTGGCTGACACGTTCCGCCAGCCTTTCCCGCACCTGCGGGCTGAGTAGTCCTGCCACAAATACTGAACCAGCAGATGAAAGAGCCACTCGCATCGTCCGTCTAAGCTGCTCTAGGTACTGGGCGACCGCCGTCGGCATAATGTGAGCCCGGCTCGCAGGTCCTCGCGCCTTGATCGACCCGAATAGAGCAACACCGTCCAGCAGCTCTCCTACAGAGTACGCCATGACCTCGTCTCCATCAATATCTCACGAAACACCGTTAAGACTCTTAAGGAGCTTCTTAACGAGCCTACCATCGTCGTCTACGAACCTCTTGAATGAGCTTTTCTCACAACCGTTGACTCGTCTAGTAGTTATTAAAATAACATAAAACATGTTTCATAGTCTTTGAATCGATTACAGATGCAAGCGTCTGGAGGACGTCGGCGGTAGTGGTCACATGATAACCGTGGTGCCCGACGGCGTACAGAGGTTGTGGTCTGGCTGTCCCCCTCCACCGCCCTCCCACCGCAAGCCCGACGACGCACAGGCAACAGACAGATCTGTCCTCTGACCTGCGGTTACCGCTCAGGCTAGGGCTACCAGAGTGCCACCATCCGGAACGCCCCTTTCCTCAGGCACACCGGCTTCTCGAGGTGCCGCCTCCCTAGTGGTCTGGTACCCAGGTCGGCCGTACCAGCGCCGTCAGGGATGCTGCCTCCCTAAAGGCAGTGGGCCTGACGGATCTTGAGGTACGGCAGACCGCTTCCGGCCCCCATGATTAGGCTCTCCTCCATTCGGGGCCGATATCATTCCAGTTCTCAGAGATCTTGACGGAGTCCTCAGGCGTGAGGAAGAAGTGCTCGGTAGTGGACACGGTGCGCCCCAGGATCCGACTGACACCCTGCATGTCAGCATAACAAGTAGGGAAGCCCTCCCCGGACACGAGGACAGGGCAATCGACAGTACGAGTGAGCAGGCCGTACAGGAAGCTGGTGACACTCATCTCGTGGAAGGACCACTCAAAGCACTTACTGTCAACGCAGACAACACGCTCCGGAAGATCCTCCGTGGGAGCCAACCACAGACACCGATCACCATCATCGGTGCCTCCCCACGCCGCCCAGGCCTTTACGGAACGAATGGCCTTAAGGAGCGGAACGACTGAGTCATCATGGGAGGCGATCTCCTCCAGCACCTCTAGGAACGATGGCGTCTCCGCCGTAGAACTAGCATACGGGTTATCGTCAGTCCTTGCGAAAATAAACAGGAAGATATCGAAGGAACCCTGCCCGTAGACGCTATAGAGATGAATAAGACCCTGCGGCCAGGTAACGACCTTGATACCAGGGGGAACGGCGCTGACATGAGGGAGCGGTGGCGGTGGAGCAATCTGAACCAAAAGGTCTGTCTTGTCCTCCATGCCGTAATCTCCAGGAGGTTAAAATGTGAGAGCTGTCTACGCCTGCTTGATCTGCCAGCAACCAAGACCAATAAGCTTGTGCGATCAGCTATAGTGTCCGACCACGATTAGACACTCCTCCACTCAGGACCAATGTCATCCCAGTTCTCATAGATTTTGACGGAGTCCTCGGGCGTGAGGAAGAAGTGCGCAGTAGTGGACACGGTGCGCCCCAGGATCCGACTGACTCCCTGCATATCAGCGTAACGAGTTGGGAAGGCATCATCGTACACAAGAATAGGGCAATCGACACTACGAGTAAGGATACCGTACAGAAAGCTGGTGACACTCATCTCGTGGAAGGACCACTCGGAGCACCTGGCCTCGACAATAACGACCTGTTCTGGACGGTCTTTCTCGGGAGCCACCCACAGGCACTGGTCCCCGTTGTCCGTAACACCCCATACGACTGACGTCCTGGCAGAACGCAGGACCTCGATCAGCGGTCTCATATACTCAAAATCAAGAAAACCATCCAGACTACGGATAAAGAATTCCGTAACGTGAGTGGAGCTGAAATCCCGATCACTATCGTACGGAGACAGCACCGACAGGGCGATATCAAAAGATCCTTTACCGTAGACAGAGTACAGGTGCAGGAGATCATGAGGCCAGGTAACGACCTTGACACCAGGAGGAACGGCGCTGATATGAGGGCGCGGTGGAGGTGGAGCAATCTGGACCAAGAGCTCCGTCTTGTCTTCCATGTCGTAATCCTCCAGGAGGCTAAAGCGCGAAGACCGTCTACGCCCGCTTGAGCTACTGCCAGCGGTCAGGGTCAGCGAACTTGTGCGAGCGGCTATAGTGACGTCCGGCCACGATTAGACGCTCCTCCACTCGGGGCCAATGTCATCCCAGTTCTCAGAGATCTTGACGGAGTCCTCGGGTGTAAGGAAGAAGTGCTCGGTAGTGGACACAGCACGCCCCAGGATCCTGCTGACACCCTGCATATCAGCATAACGCGTGGGAAAAAACTCATCAAAGAAAATCATGGGACAGTCAATAGTGCGGGTGAGGACTCCATACAGGAAGCTGGTGACGCTCATCTCATGGAAGGACCACTCGGTGCACTTACTGTCTACATAGACAACACGCTCCGGAAGGTCTCCCGTGGGAGCCAACCACAGACACCGATCACCATTGTCGGTACCTCCCCACACCGCCCAGGCTTCTACGGAACGAATGGCCTTAAGAAGCGGAATAACCGAATCGTCATGGGAAGCAATCTCCTCCAGCACCTCTAGGAACGAGGGTGTCTCCGCCGTAGAACTAGCGTAAGGGTTATCGTCAGTCCTTGCGAAAATGAACAGGAAGATATCAAAAGAACCCTGCCCGTAGACGCTATAGAGATGAATAAGATCCTGCGGCCAGGTGACGACGTCCTCGGATTCTGACTCACTAATATGAGGACACGATGGTGGTGGGGCGATCTGAACCAGGAGCTCCGTCTTGTCTTCCATGCCGTATCCTCCAGGAGCTAAGGCGCGAGGGGCGTCTACACCTGCTTGAGCTACTGACAGCAGTCAGGGTCAGCGAACTTGTGCGAGCAGCTATAGTGTCCGACCGCGATTAGACACTCCTCCACTCGGGGCCAATGTCATTAATATTATTGTAGATCTTTACGGAGTCCTCGGGCGTGAGGAAGAAGTGCTCGGTGGTGGACACGGTGCGCCCCAGAATCCTGCTGACACCCTGCATATCGGCGTAACGAGTTGGGAAGACATCACCGGTAAACATGGGGCAGTCGATCGTACGCGTGAGCAGGCCGTACAGGAAACTGGTGACACTCATCTCATAGAAGGACCACTCGGTGCACTTACTGTCAACGCAGACAACACGCTCCGGAAGGTCCCCCGTGGGAGCCAACCACAGACACCGATCACCATTGTCGGTACCTCCCCACACCGCCCAGGCTTCTACGGAACGAATGGCCTTAAGAAGCGGAATGACTGAGTCATCGTAAGAGGCAACCTGCTCCAGAATCTCCAAGAACAGGTGCGTCTCCACCGTAGAAGTGAGGTTCGAGTTTTCGTCAGTCCTTGCGAAAATGAACAGGAAGATGTCGAAGGAACCCTGCCCGTAGACACTGTAAAGATGAATAAGATCCTGCGGCCAGGTGACGATATCATCAGGTTCCGCCGTACTAATATGAGGGTGCGGTGGCGGTGGAGCAATTTGAGTCAAGAGGTCTGTCTTGTCTTCCATAATATTCATCCCTTACCGATGATTGGGAATAAAAATACTGAGAGTCTTGCCGCTACTGCTCTCAGCAGTAATGGACACTGCCTCTGGAACGGCGCTGTTACCGCGGTAGATAGGTTTGGACGAGTAAAGCACATCTTCGCCTGCCTCAAGCAATCTCCTAACATCCTTTTCGAATCCAATCATAATCGGATGGTTAACTGGATTCTGAAACAGGGTGACGAGATTGCTTTCAACATTACCGGATCCACCAAGCTGCTTAACCAACAAATGTCCACGAGCAAAAACACCACCCTTCAAATACCCTGGAGGAACAATGTCAGAGTTCGGACGTGACCCGGTCCCCACCATCGCCGGCGTGAGATAGGCCTCGATACCGCTGCGGCGTCCAATGCTGTCAACACTACCGTAGTCGATGAGCCCACCGCCAGGGGCGTCTACGCACTTGTTGTGGACGGCGACGGGGGTGCCGCTGGTGGTGACCACATAGTAGCTGTGGAGCCCGGCGACGTGCAGGTTGTGGACGGTGGCCTCCTGCCCGGTGGGGACCACCGAGACCACGGTTACCGGGGCGCCGTCCGAGGCGGCCACGTCCGGGGCGCCGTCCGGGGCAGCCGCCCCCGGGGTGCCACGCCCCTCAGGGGTACCGCCTGCACCCGGAGTGGCCTGGTGGAGCCTGTCCCCCGGGCGCAGGTCCCGGGCCGCCACCCAGCCCCCGTCCTCCACCAGGAAGGGGTGGGTGGCGGTGGTGGTGACGCTGCCGCCGTCGCTGGTGGAGACCCGCCAGGTCCCCACCTCCTCGTGGACCAGGGCCTCCACCACCACGCGGGGCTCCTCGGAGCCGGTCGCCGGGTTGTGGGCCAGCACCTCCTCACCAACGGTCACCTGCTCAATGGGCTTGCGGCTGCCGTCCGCCATCACCACGGGCGTGCCGGCGACAAAGCAGCCAATGTCGCTGGTGCCCGTCACCTTGGCCAGGGCCCCGCCGGCACCGCCGGAGATGGTTCCCTCCAGCAGGCCCTCACCGGTGCTCGAGGCCAGGCCGCCCAGCGTGTGCGGCCCCGGTCCCGTCAGGTAGTTCAGCGCGTTGGACACGCCGTTGTCGGCAGCCTCCTCGGCGGCACCCACCAGGATATTGCGTCCCATGCAGGACATGGAGGTGCGCGCCGTCGCCCGGGTCAGTCCCGCCGCCGCTCCCCCGCCCGCGGCCCCGCTGGCACCGCCGATGGCGGTGTCCAGGGCCACCTGGCGCCAGTCAATGTGGCCCGTGGTGATGTACTGGGAGCCTGCGGAGAACACCCCTGAGCTGGCGGCGCCCACCAGGATGCTGGCCCCGACCCCGGCGCCCACCCCGGTGGCCACCATCGCCACGCCCGCGACTACCACCGCGGCGGCGGCAACGTACTGCCAGTTGTCCGCCACCCAGGAGGTCGCCGCGTCCCAGGCGCTGGCCAGCATCCCCGAGTACGCCTGGTTGTAGGCCCGCAGCTGCTCGTCGGACACCGGTGCCATCCCCGTGGGGTCGGCGAGGTTGACCGGGTCGTTACCGGCGAAGGAGTAGGGGTTCGGCCCCCAGGCCGCCCCGGGCGGGGCCAGGAGCGGGTCCGTGGTGAGGAAGGAGCGGGTCGCCGTGTCGTAGACGCGCGCGCCCATGAGGCTCAGGCCGTCCAGGCCCAGGGCACCGCTGGTCTCCAGGACCAGGTCCTCCCCCAGGGAGGCGGCCCCGACCTGGGCCCAGGGGTCACCAATCTGAGCGGCCCGGCCCCCGCCCCCTGACGGCCCGGGCCTGGCGCCATCCCCCTCCGCGCCGGGCCCTGCGCCAGTCCTCCCTGTGCCAGCCCCCTCCGTGGGCACGTCCCACGCCGACCAGGTGGGCCACGCCCGCGCCCCGGCACCGGCGGGCCCGCTGGTCATGCTCACCCCGGAGGTGGTGTCCAGGCTCAGGGCGCCCACCGTGACCGGCGCGGTGGCCCCGCTGGCGGCGTCCCAGGTCAGGGGCACCTCACCCACGCTCGTCACGGTGCCGGAGGCGTCGCGCTCAATGTCCCAGGCCCGCTCGGCCCGCCGTCGGTCCCCCTCACGGTGCACGCGCACCACGCGGGTCAGCTCGCCGTCGGTGTTCCACGAGTAGCGGCACTCACCGGCGGGCCCCTCCTCCCGGGTGCGACGCCCCAGGAGGTCGTAGGTGTAGCGAGTGGTGCCCAGGGCGTCCGTCCTGGTCACCAGCTGGCCAGCGGCGTCGTAGGTGTACTCCACCGTGGAGGAGCCGAGCCCGTCCGCCCCGGTGCTGGTCTCCCTCAGCAGGCGTCCGGCGGCGTCCCACGTGTAGGTGGTACCTACCCCGTCAGGTCCCACCAGGTGCGTGAGCTGGCCGGCGGCGTCGTAGCCGAAGCGCGTGGTCACCCCGTTCGTGGTCCGGGCGAGCACCCGCCCCTGGTCGTCGCGCTCGAAGACGGTGACGCTCCTGGCGCCCTCGCGCCGGGTCTCCTCCCGGGCCAGGTAGCCGTCCTCCCAGGTCCAGGAGACGTACAGGCCGGGGGCGTGCGCGCTCACCGGTCGGCCGATGAGGTCCCGCTCCACGCTGACACGGCCCGCGCCCGCCCCTGCGCCGGCGTCGGTGACCAGGGCGGCGAGCCGCCACTCGGCGTCGTACTCGTAGGTGGTGCCCACGCCGTCGGGGCGTGTCATGGAGGTGCGGCGCCCCGCCTCGTCGTAGGTCCAGGTGGTGCGCTCGGTCCCCACCCAGGACTCGGTCAGGAAGCCGCGGGCGTCCCACACCTGCCGCGTGGTACCGGCCGCGGGGCCGTCCTCGCCGGCACCGGGGGCAGGCCCGGAGCTCACGCTCACCTGGCGCCCGGCCACGTCGTAGAGCACGCTCCGACGGGTCCTCCGCGAGCCGCCTGCGGTGGCCAGGACCTCGGAGACCACGCGCCCGGCCGGGTCACGCTCCCACAAGACCGCCTCACCGGTGGGCTCCAGGCGGCGGGTGAGGCGCCCGGCGGCGTCGTAGGTCAGGCGGGTGACGCGCCCCAGCGGGTCCGTGACCGAGACCACCCGCCCCATGCCGTCGTGCTCGTAGCGGGTCACCCCGCCCGCCGGATCCACCTGGGCCACCACGCGCCCGTTGCCGTCGTACTCCAGGGTGGTCAGGCCCCCCAGGGCGTTGACGACCCCGACGAGCTGGCCCGCGGCGTCGTAGCGGAAGCGGCGCGTCCCGAACTGGGTGTCCTGGGTGCGCACCACCCGCCCCGCCCTGTCGTAGGTGAGGTGGCGCGTCCCCGCACCGGGCTCCCGCCGGCAGACCGGCCGGCCGCAGGCGTCGAACTCCGTGGTGACGCGCTCACCGGTGGGCCAGCGCTCACCGGTGAGACGGGAGTCGGCGTCGTAGGAGACCTCGTAGCGGGCCCCCGCCGTGGAGACCGTGGCACACCAGCGTCCCAGCGCATCGTACTCGTAGCCGTAGGAGTCCCCACCCGGCAGGGTCACGTGGATGAGGCGCCCGGCGGCGTCATAGGCGTACGACGTCGTGGCCCCGGTCACGTCAGTGGCGGTCAGGACCCGGCCGCACCGGTCGTAGGTGACGTCCTCACCCGTGCCAGCGGGGGTGCGCAGCCCGACCGGCCGCCCCAGGCCGTCGTAGGTGGACTCCCAGGCCCCGAGCGGGTCGCTCAGGAGGCTCGGAGCACCGCCCTCCTCCCGGGTGACGTGACGGGTGGTGCCCACGGCGTCCGTGGTGGAGCGGATCCGCCCCTGGGAGTCGTACCGGATGCTCCACCGGCCCCCGCTCGCGTCACGCACGCTGGTCAGGCGTGAGAGCGCGTCGTGCCCCAGGTCCCAGTGGGAGCCGTCCGGGAGAGTGACACTGGCCAGGTTCCCCAGGTCGTCCCAGGTCTGACGCAGCTCACGCCCCAGCTCGTCAACGGTGCAGGCCTCCTGGCCCGCGGAGTCGTAGGTGACCTCGGTACGCCCGCCCAGGGGGTCCACGCTGGCGGCCAGGCGCCCCGCCGCCGTGTACTCCATGCGCCACACCCCGCCCTCGGGGTCGGTGCGGGACACGCACAGGCCGGAGTCGTCGTAACGGAAGGAGGTGGCGTGCCCCAGGGGCGTGACGGCGGAGACAATGCGCCCGGCCTCGTCCCGGACCAGGCGGTGCACCCCTCCGGCGGCGTCGGTCACGCTCGTCAGGTCACCGTGGGCGTCATAGGCCAGGCTCACGGTGACCCCGGTGGGATCCTCCAGCCGGGTCAGGAGGGAGCCGTCCCACCACAGGCGGGTGACCCCGCCCTCGGGGTCGGTGATGACGCTCGGGTTGCGGTCCTCGCCCTCGTACTCGTAGCGGGTGACGCTCACGGCGCGGTCCCGGGCGTCCCGGGGCCCTCCCGTCCTGCCCGACCGGGCGGCGGGCGTGAGCCGGACCTGGGTGAGCCTGTCCCGCTCGTCCCACACGGACTCGGCACGCGCGCCGGTGGGGCCCTGCTCCAGGGTGAGACGACCCCGGTCGTCAAAGAGACGCGCAGTGCGGCCGCCGTCGCGTTCCACCACCATGACCTGGTTGCCCCACCGGTCCCAGCCCGACCTCTGCGACCTGCCGTCGCTGTCCGTCACGCGGACCAGGCGGCCCCGGTCGTCATGGACCCAGGTATTGGCACGGGTGCCGTCCTCGTCGGCGACCACGGTCACCCTGCCGGGCAGGTAGGTGTAGTAGGTGAGCCGCCCCCGACGCGCCGTGACCTGGTTGTGACCCGATACGCAAACACGCAGGGCATGCCGCTGGGCGCACACCATCTCCGCAGGTCAGAAGCCCTGTCAGTCGGGAGACGCCGTCGGTGGTCCCGGCGCCACGGCCCCACGGGACCAACCCGGTTATGTAATGACTCACACCTATCGGGGTGGTGTGTGCCTAGGATGACCAGACCACCGACGTCACCCAGCGTCTGAAGGAGATCCCGTGATCCACGTCCACCGGCCCCGGTGGTGCAGCCGGCACCGGCTGCGCCTGGCACCCTCCCGGCTGCGTGCCCGCGCGGCGTCCAGGCTGCGCCCGCTCCTCTCCCTGCCGGGCGCCCTGACCCCCTCCCGGCTCCCGGGGACCCTGCGCACCGCGGCCCGCTGGCCCCGTCGGCACCCCGGCGTCGTCGCAACGCTCCTGGTCGGCGTCCTGGCCGTGGTCTCCTCCCTGGTCTCCGCCCCCACCCACGCCGAGGAGCTCCGCACCCTCCAGACCGTCCAGGTCCAGGTGGGCCAGGACGGCACAGTCACCTCCATCACCAGCACCACGGTCGCCAGCGACGGGAGCTCCGGCGACAGGCACTCCTACGACCCCTCCAAGGCGGCCGCCGACCTGCCCGTGCGCGTGCGCACCGCCTACCGCACCCAGGACTCCTCAGGCACCGACCTGGCGGACCTGGCCGGCTACACCGGCCGGGTCACCATTGACGTCACCGTCGAGAACCTGACCGTGAGCCCCCAGTCCCTGACCTACGACGTCGCCGGGACCGCCCGCACCCAGACCGCCCTGGTCGGCGTCCCCCTGACCCTGGTGGCCTCGACCTCGCTGGGCGCCGCACCCCAGCAGGTCATTACCGCCGCCGACGACCCGGCCCAGACCACCAACGGCGTCCTGAGCCAGGGCCCCGACGGCACCGCCCAGGTCCAGTGGGCCATGCTCATGGCCCCACCCCGCCTGGGCGCCACCGCCCACCTGCGGCTCGTGATGGACGCCACTGACCTGACGGTCCCGGAGATCAGCATGGCCGTCTACCCCGGCCTGGTCACCGACCCCTCCGTCCAGTCCCTCCTGGACAGCGCCTTCCGCACCGACCCCGGCTCCGCCCTGGCCCAGACCAGCACCACCATCGAGGTCCTGGGCCAGGTCAACGGGGTGCTGGCGAACGCCAACGCCATTGTCACCAAGGTCCGTACCAACCTCGACACCAACGCCACCACGCTGGCCAGCACCACCGCCGCAGACCTGGCCTCCTCCAGCGCCGCCCTGACCAGCACCATGAGGTCCGTGGGCTCCACGCTGTCCTCCCTCCGCTCCTCCCTGAGCAGCTCCCTGGCGTCCACGGAGTCAACCTCCACCGCCCAGCTGCTCCAGGTGGTCAACACCGTGTCGGCGCTCATGGGCGACACCACCCAGCAGGTCCCGGCCCCCACCCTGGAGGGCACCGGGTGCCAGGCCGCCCTGCCCGGCCCCACCCCGGCCGCCGGCGGCGAGGACACCGCGTCCCAGCCGGGCGCCACCGCCACACCCGCCGCCCCGGCCCCCGCCGTCGCCTCCCGGGGCCTGTACGGCAGCCTCGCCCAGGTCTCCGCCCAGCTCCAGGCCTACGCCGGTGCCACCGACGACTGCAAGACGCAGATCCAGTCCAGCCTCCTGGCCTCCATAGGCCCCGCCGAGCCGGACGCCACCACCTGCGTGGGCCAGACCTCCACCACCTGCGCCCTGTTCTCCACCCAGACGGCCCTGGCCTCCGTCGCCCAGGACCTGCGCCAGAAGGGGAGCGACGCCGCCACCAGCCTCCAGCCCGAGGTCGCCAGCAACGTGGGCAGCGCGGCCACCACCCTGTCCACCACCGTGGACACGGTCTCCCAGGCCGCCGCGAACCTGACCACCTCCTCCACCACCCTGTCCACCGACCTGGACACCCTGTCCACCGCCGCCTCCACGCTCTCGACCCAGGTCGACACCCTGGTGTCCAAGCTCGACGCCGTCCACTCCGACGTCGCCGACGCCACCACCCACAACACCACCGCCACGGGGCAGGTGACCGCCCTGGCGGACCAGCTGTGCCACGCGCAGGTCCCCGGCGCCACCGAGGCGGCCAACCTGGAGCACGCCAACACCATGCGCGCCTACCTCACCAGCACCCCCTGCCCCGGCTCGGCGCAGGCCAGCCTGCCCCTGCCGGCAGACGCCACCGCCACCCTGAGCGACACCCTCACCAGCCAGGCCACGACCCTGGCCGACGCCTCGACCCTGTCGGACACCAAGACCGAGGGCGCCGCCACCGCCACGGCCGTCACCAGCCTGCGCACCGCCGTGACCGACGTGACGAACGCCGTCAGCCAGGCCAAGAAGGCCCTGTCCGGGGACCCGGACGACCCCGACGCCGTGAGCCTGACGACGGCGCTGAGCACCCTGAGCACCAGCGTCAGCCAGCTCACGACCGACCGCACCACCCTGACCAGCGCCGTCAGCGCCCTCAAGACCCGGCAGGACACCCTGTCCACCACCGTGACCACCGCCTTCGACTCCGCCGCCGCCAGCGCCGACGCCGCCCGCACCACCGTGGGCACCCAGGTCCGCCTGGTGTCCGCCCAGGCCCAGCTGGACACGGCGACCCTGGGCAGCATGTTCGAGCGGTCCACGAGCGCCCTGGGCGGGCAGGCCAAGGCGATCACGGACACCGGCGCCCAGGTGGTCACCGGCCAGAACGCCCAGGTACAGACGGCCGCCGCACAGGCCGCCGCCCACGTGCACGACCAGGCCCAGGCGAGCCTGAGCACCATGTCCGACGCCATGACCTCCTCGGTCACCGACATTGAGGCGGCCCGCACCCTGCTGAGCGCGGACCTCACCACGGTCCTGACCGACCTGGGCAGCAAGGACGGCAACGGGACCGGCCTCATCGGGCTCATGTCCTCCTCCTCCGCCCTGGTGGGCAGCGCCAACTACCAGGTGGCCCTCGCCGCGCAGGCCAGCTCCGCCCACGCCGCCGTCAGGGGGCAGGATCTGGCGGCCGCCCTGCTGACGCAGGCGCAGGTCAAGGCCAGCCTGATCGCCCAGGCCCGGATGAGCCCCTTCCACATTGAGGACCCCACCGGCCGGGTCACGACCCTGTACAGCATCCGCATCGGAGACCACCAGTGAGTATCCAGGACGCCGTCCTCCGGGCACTACCCGGGCTTCACGGCGCGGCCCGCCGGCTTCCCGGCGCGTGCCGCCGGCTTCCCACGACCCACGGGCTTCCCGCGTCCCGCCCGGCGGGCACCCGCCGCGTCAGGACGGTGCTGGTAGGCGCCCTGACCCCCGCCCTCCTAGTGGTCGCGGGCTGCTCCGCCGGCCCCGCGAGCAGCCCCACGCCAGCCGCCCCGGGGTCTGCCGTCGCCTCCGCCTCCCCCGTCCCGGGCGCCACGTCCGGGGTGGGAACGCCTGCCGCCCCCACCCCGGTGGAGCTGGTCGCCGACGGCGCCCCGACGACCATCACCCTGGGGGTCGTGGTCAGCCCCGGCGCCCCGGAGGCGGAGGGATCCACCTGGGTGGGCCCGGCCCAGGGCGCCGCCGTGGCCGCCTACCGCTACCGGCTCGGCGGGACCACCGTGACCCTGGTGACCGCTGACGACCACGGTACCGCGGAGGGCGCGCAGGCCGCCGTCGAGCAGCTCGCGGCGCAGTCCGTCTCCGGCATTGTCCTGGCCACCGGCGGCAGCCACGTCCAGGCCGCCCTGAGCGCCGCGGCCAGCCACTCGGTCCCCGTGCTCATGCCCTACGAGACCTCCAACGAGCTGGTCGCCGGCGGCAGCGGGGCCTGGCTGACCGGCCTGACCCGCAACCGGACGGCGATCGCCCTGGCCAAGGCCCTCAAGGACGTCGGCTCCGCCGCGCCCCTGCTCATTGACGCCGGTGGCGCCAACCCCACCGAGGTGGCACCGGCGCAGGTGCTGACCTACACCGACGGGCAGGACACCGCCGAGCTGGTCGCAGCGGTCACCACGGCGGCCAGCAGCCAGGCCGTTGACGCCGTGCTCGTCTCCGGTCCCGCCCACGCCCAGGCCACCGTGGTCCACGCCCTCCAGGGCACCGGGACCACGCTCCCGATCGTGCTGACCCCCGAGGCACTCAGCCCCGCCTTCCCCGCAGCCCTGGCCGAGGCGGGCGGGAGCCTGTCGACCCCGCTGACCACCGTGGGCGTCGCGGACCACGACCCCAGCGCCCTGACCCCCACTGAGGACGGCGCCGCCCTGTCCGCCTACCTCGCCGCCGTGCGCATTATGAGCGAGGACCCGGCCGCCGTGGACATCCTGGACGGGCAGCCCTTCGGCGACGCCGCGGCGGGAGGCGCGGACGTGGCCAGTCACGACGCCGTCGTGGCCCTGGTGCGGGCCGCCGCACAGGCCGGGAGCACGGACCCGGCCGCCGTGGGCAGGGCCCTGGCCACCCTCCGCCTGGACCACGGTGACGGCCTGGCCGGAGGGGACCTGGACCTGACCGGCTACGTGGCGCTGTCCACCGACGCGGTGGTCACCCTGGTCTCCACGAACCAGGACCCGGGCCTGCGCGCCACCTCAAAGGCCCACCCGCTCCTGTACTGGTTCACACCTCAGGGATAGGGACAGCCACCAAACAGACTGTGTACGTGAGTGTAAGGAGTCTTTGAGTGCGTCTTGTCCTGACCCTGTTCGACAACCCCCGCACCGTGGACCTGGTTGACCACACCGAGGCCGCGACGCTCGCGGACCTCCTGGACGCCGCCTACGGTCCTGTCCACGACCTGAGGGGCCCGTTGTGGGTGGACGACGCCTCCTACGAGCTGGACGCGCCCCTGGAGTCCCTGACCCTCATGGAGGGCAGCACCATCGGCTCTAAGCGACCGCAGGCGCTGGAGCCCCTGGAGGGCTGGACCCTGACCGTCCTGGGCGGCACCGGCACGCAGGGCCACTGCGCGCCCGCCCCGGGGGAGCCGGTCAGCATCGGCCGCTCCCCCCGGGCGGACCTGACGACGGGCTCACCCAGCGCCTCCTGGCTCCACGCCACCGCCACCCTGGAGGAGGAGGGCCTGCGTCTTGAGGACCGGGACTCCACCAACGGGTCCACGGTGGACGGCACGCCCCTGGACGCCGAGGGGACCGTGCTGAGCGACGACGCCGTCGTGCGCGTGGGCGGGTGCACGGTGGTGGTGCGCAAGGACGTGGCGGAACCGGCCGCGCCCCGCCCGGGCAGCCTCCACAACGTCACCGCCGCCGGCACCGTCCCCTTCAACCGCCCACCCCGCCCCGGGCGTCCGGCCCCGCCCCGCCCCCTGGCCCTCCCCCAGCGCAAGAGCATCCCGCCGGCCACCAAGTTCTCCCTCATCACGGTCCTGGCGCCCCTGGCCCTGGCACTGGTCATGATCATTATGATGCGTGACCTGCGCTACGCCCTGGTCTCCCTCATGAGCCCCCTGCTGGCCGTGGGGACCTGGGCGGAGCAGCGCCGTCGCCGCGCCCAGGAGGTCAAGGAGGCCGACGCCGCCTTCGCCACGGGCCTGGAGACCCTCACCAAGGACCTCCTGGGGGCCGCCAGGGCCCGTCGCCTGGTCATGCGGGCCGACACCCCCGATATCCAGCTCATGCGCCGCCGTGCGCTGGTGCCGACCACCACCCTGTGGCAGCGGCGTGCCGAGGATCCCGACGTGCTCCTGCTGACCGCGGGCACGGCCGACGTCCACTGGGTCCCGGAGGTGGACGCCCGCCCCGGCCAGCGTCAGGAGGACGAGGTGTCCGCGCTGCTGGCGCGCGCCTCGGTGCCCGGCGCCCCCGCCCAGGTGGACCTCACGGGGGCCGGCGTGGTGGGGATCGTGGGGGACCGGGCCGGGGCGGTCGCCCTGGCCCGCAGCCTCCTTGTCCAGGCGGCCACCCACTGCGGTCCCGCCGACCTGACCGTGGGCGTCTTCCACGACCCCGGTCGGGCCCAGGAGTGGGAGTGGGCCTCCTGGCTGCCCCACACCCGCCGCCTGGGCCCCGAGGCCGGTCGCTGGCTGGGAGGGCAGCGGACTGTCAGCGACTCCCTCCTGGGTCGGCTGCGCGACGGCGTGGAGTCCCTGCCCACGCCCCACGTGCTCCTGCTGCTGGACTCCGACGTGCTCACCGAGGGCCGGGACTCCCCCGCCCGCGCCCTGCTGGGCCGGGGGCGCGCGGCCAGCCCCTCACGTGACCACGTGCCGCGGCGGGTCAGCGGCATCGTGGTCGCGGCCGTGCGCGAGCACCTGCCCGCCGCCTGCACCACCGTCATCGAGGTCGGCGAGGACTCCACCGGGGTCCTGGAGCACCCCCAGAGGCGTGAGCGGGTGGAGGACGTGGCCCTGTGCGGGGCCAGCGTGGCGGAGGCGGAGCAGGCCGCCCGCGCCCTGGCCCGCCTGGAGGATCCTGAGCTGGAGGTCCCCGGCGCCTCCCTGCCCGGCCTGGTCCGGCTCGGCCCCCTCCTGGGGCTGGAGGAGGTCACCGCCTCCCAGGTGCGGCGCCTGTGGGGCAGCCCGGGGGTCTCCACCCCCATCGGCGTGGGGGAGCGGGGTGTCATGGAGCTCGACGTCGTACGTGACGGCCCCCATGGCCTGGTGGGCGGGACCACGGGGTCGGGCAAGAGCGAGTTCCTCCGCTCCCTGGTGGCCGGGCTGGCCGCACGCAACGACCCCACGCGCCTGACCTTCATCCTCATTGACTTCAAGGGCGGGGCGGCGTTCAAGACCTGTGAGCGCCTGCCCCACACGATCGGCACCATCTCCAACCTCGACGCCCAGATGGCCGACCGGGCCCTGCGCGCCCTGGAGGCCGAGATGACCTACCGCCAGCGGCTCTTCGCGTCCGCGGGCGACGGCGTGGACAACCTGGACGCCTACCTGGCCACCAGCCCCTCCGAGCCCGTGCCGCGCCTGCTGCTGGTGGTCGACGAGTTCGCGATGCTCGCCAAGGAGTACCCTGACGTGCTCTCCTCCCTGGTGAGCGTGGCCGCCGTGGGACGCACCCTGGGGGTCCACATGGTGCTGGCCACCCAGCGGCCCGCGGGCGTGGTCAACGACGACATCCTGGCCAACACGAACCTGCGGGTGGCCCTGCGCGTCCAGAGCCGTGAGGACTCCTCCAACGTCATTGACGTGCCCGACGCCGCCGCGATCGGACGCCACCAGAAGGGGCGGGCCCTGATCAAGCTCGGCCAGGACGACATCACCCCCGTCCAGACGGCCCTGGTCACCGGCGCCCTCCAGGAGGACGACCGGGCCCCGGTCACCCTGCGGGACGAGGACGGGCGGGTACTGGTCGCCGCGCCGGGCCAGGTGCCGGGGCCGGGCGAGCCGAGCCAGGTGCCAGGGCCGGTGGAGGCGCCAGGCCAGGTGCCAGGGCCGGGCGAGCCGGAGACGGACCTGGACCTGCTCATTGACGCCATTGTGGCGGCCAGCGAGCAGGCAGGGATCGCCCCGCCGCGCCCCGTGTGGCCCGAGCCGCTGGGGCCCCGGGTGGACCTGGAGGGCTTCCCGGCGTCGCCGGTGCCCGACGACCCGCGCAGGGCCGTCCCGCAGGTGGGAGGGCGTGAGGGGGACCGCATCCTGTTCGCCCTCTCCGACGACCCGGACCGCCAGCGCCAGGTGGTGGAGGGCTGGAACCTGGCTGAGGGCAACCTCCTCCTGGGTGGCGTACCCGGGTACGGGACGACGACGGCCCTGGCCTCCGTCGCCCTGGCGGCCGCCACCCAGTGGGCGCCCCAGGAGATGGACCTGGTGGTGCTGGACATGGGCACCGGTGAGCTCACGGCCCTCGAGAGGCTGCCGCACACGCTCGCCTACGCGGGTACCGGCCCGGGAGGGCGGGAGCGGCAGGGGCGCCTTATCAACTACCTGCGCGCTGAGCTCGAGCGCCGTCGGGCGGGGGCCGCCGGCCGCGTGACGGTCGTGCTCGTGGACGGCCTGGCGGCCCTGCGCGACGAGTACCAGGACACCGAGGGCCTGGAGCTGCTGGACAGCTTCTACCGCGTCTACGCGGACGGCCCTGACCTGGGGATCCACGTGGCCGTCAGCACCTCCCGGGTCAAGGTCATCCCCTCGGCGATCGAGGAGGTCACCACCCAGAAGTGGCTCTTCCACCTGGTGGACCGCTACGACTACGCCCAGGCCGGGCTCAAGCCCACTGAGGGCCCCCCGGAGGTGCCCGGCCGGGCGGTGGTCTCACGCACCCGGCTCCAGACGCATGTGGCCACCCCCGCCTGCACCCTGGCTGAGGCCGTGGACCTGCTGCGTGACCGCTGGGTCGGGGCGGAGCCCAAGCGGCCGGTGGTGGGGGAGCTGCCCAGTGAGGTGGCAGTGGCGGCGCTGGAGGGGTCCGGGGACGTGTCCGGTGAGCCCTGGCGCCTGCCCGTGGGGATCCTGGCCTCCGACCTGTCCACGGCGGTGCTGGAGAGCTACGAGGGCGAGCACCTCATGGTGGCCGGGCCCCCGCGCTCGGGCAAGTCCATGACGCTCCTGGCCCTGGCGGCCTCCGCCCGGCAGGCGGCGCAGGCGGCCGGAGCTGAGATCTGGGTGGGGGCGCTCGCCTCACGCCGCTCGCCCCTGGCCGCGGCCGGCCCTGAGGCGGGACTGGACAAGGTGGTCACCGAGGTCTCGGAGCTGGCCGTCCTGAGCTCGGCCATCACGGTCCATGAGGGGCCGGCCCTGCTCCTGGTCGACGACGCCGAGCGGGTGGAGGACCCTGACGGCGTCCTCAGCGGGCTCCTGGCCTCCGGACCGTCTCACCTGCGTATTGCCGCGGCAGGGCGCAATGACGACGTCCGGACCCTGTACAGCCACTGGACCAAGACCCTGCGGCGCTCCCGGTGCGGGATCCTGCTGCGTCCCAATATCGACCTCGACGGCGACCTGCTGGGGGTGAACGTGCCCCGGCGGGCCTCAGTACCCATGACCACCGGGCGCGGCTACCTGTGCCTCAACGGGCACGCCACGCTCATGCAGACCGCGTTGCCCTGAAGCAGCCTCACCGCGACGTCGATCACCCTCTCGCGCAAGTCCTGACTCGCCACCTTAACCTCCTCGACAGAATGCCTTGCATAAATCCCTAGGTCCGTACGATCAGGGCAAGCAGGTACCACCTGACCTGGTGCATTGTGTTCTGCAAGTGGGTGCGTCAGGTCTGGTCCTGCTATTCCTCCTGTTGTTCTTCTTGTTGTCTCTTTCTTGCCCAGTGGGGGAGGAGTCTGGGGTCGTCTAGTGGTATGTCTGTCCCGATGGCCATGCCTGGTGGTGGGGGTGGTGGTACTGGTCCTGGTGGTGGGTCGTAGTCGGTGCGGTTAGGCGGGTCGCCCCCGCTTACGAAGCAGGCGCGGTGGCTGAGTCGCAGGGTTCCGTCGGGCCACACCCCGAGGCGGCGGACCCGGATGGGCTGCCCCACACTGGGGTGGAAGTCGGTCTCGAACATGGCCCGGTCGGCCTCGATGAGGGAGCGCATGACCGTACCGACATCCCCCGAGGCAAGAAGGTAGACGTCAAAGCCCCGCTCGTGCACGGCCGTGACCACGCCCCACTCGGCCAGTCTCAGGCCTGAGGGCCACCCCGTCTTGCGTCTGCGGGCCTCCTCCCTGGGTGACCACTCGATAGCCGCCTGCTGGGCCGTCAGGCGCAGCTCCCCGTCTGAGCGCACCTCCATACGACGCACCCGGATACGGTCCCCCACGTCCGGCCAGTACTCCT
>ERZ772921.221-NODE-221-length-36378-cov-7.728244_pt1 | contig 36378 bp, 37 predicted proteins | sample MGYA00512117_ERZ772921 | MGnify/ENA primary metagenome ERZ772921 (study PRJEB29015, sample SAMEA2737944) | human oral metagenome | biome: human oral; feature: human-associated habitat; material: dental | place: China | collected 2150 ...
TACTTCGCGCATTATATAAATACTTTCAGCTTCTAATTGTTTTAAATGTTCTTTACTCACGGTTTTTATTCTTTATACCTCACTCTTCTACTTGTATGTAGAATGTTTATTATTGTAATCGCTGTAATTTTTCTTTTAGGAGTTATTCTTACTATATAAAAGATGCCATAAGGGAATACTTTAGTAAAACAAACTCTAATTTCTTTATATCGCTTAGCAAATAGATAAGGGTTGTCTCTTATATATTCAAAACACTTGCTAATTTCTTCAAAGAAACGTTTGGCAAGAGTTTCATCAATATCAGTATAATAATCTAATATTTTCAATAGATTTTCCTCTGCTTTTTTACTGATTTTGAATGTATCAGAAGCCATATCTCTGTTTGATTTTAAATTTCAATACATCCCAATCTTCTGCTTCACCAGTAAGTTCTAATTCTCTCAGACTTTCATCTAAAATCTCTTTTTGCCAGTCAATAATCTCTTGAGTGTTATTTAAATCGGCTTTTTCAAAACGCCATTCATTATAGGCTTCTATGGGAATAACGGCTAAGATATCATTCCCTTGAGCATCTTTAATATATTGTGCATTTGCGTTCATAATTTACCAAATTAAATATTATTATTGTTGCAATTTAAAATTGATAGGGTATATGCCCTTTACGGCTATAGGTTCGTTGTTGTGATTTTTAGCTGGGCTAAATGTTGGAAAGGATTCAAAAATGCGTCTGCCTTCAGCTGCCAAGATAGCCTCTCCTTCTACTTTTTCTACAATAATCTTGCCATTCTTGTCAATGAGGTAATGGACTAATACCTTACCTTGAATGTTTTTCTCTATAGCCTCTTTTGGGTATGAGAAAGCAAGCATTACTTTTCTATCAATCCAAAAACTTTAAAATTATGTTGCTTTTTACAAAGGACAAAGATACTACTTTTTTAGTAAATAGCCAAATAAAAATAAAAGCGTTGCTTCTATCACAGAGCAACGCTTTCTTTGTTGTTAATAAAATATTTAGAATAATAGCGGAATGACTAAGTAGGCTACTAGGGCGGCTATCACCCCGTAGATGAACATCGGTACTGCCGTGGTTTTAATGATGCGTCCTTCGGCCTTCTCTATGCCCAATACTGAGCAAACGGCTATGATATTGTTGATGCACACCATATTACCCATTGCTCCTCCTACTGATTGTAGGGCTAAAATAAGCGGCACTGATATGCCTGTAGCATTGGCCACAGAGTACTGCACTGCCCCGAAAGTAAGGTTGGATACGGTATTAGAACCTGAGAAAAATGCCCCTATGGCTCCGAGGTAAGAGGCAAACATCGTCCAATACTCGCCTGTAGCACTGGCTAACCCTCTACCTATGATTTGCACCATTGAGTTCTCACCCCCCATTAGCATCACATTCACCATAATAAGTGCCCCAACTAAGGCTAAAAATGGTTTTTGCACTTGCTTGAAGCTGGCTGTGAATAGGCTTTGAGCGTTTTTCCACTTCAGAGAGAAAATAGGGATAGAAATAAGCACTGTGATAACGAAAGGAATAAGTGCTGGTACGTACAACATCTTATAACTTGCCCCTTGTGTGGTGGTGAAAATATCGGTGAGTGAGAAGATAAGTCCTTTACTGAGGTGGAAGTTACCAAGGTAACCTAAATGAAGGCTGAAAAGCTCTGAACTATCATTGAGCATTGCTTTGAATGGCAATTGCTGAATGCGCGTGATAGCCAAAATAATAATAAGCGAGGCGGTAGGGAAGAGGGCTTTTAGCAACTGAGGAGTACTCACTTTTTCGTGATGTACCTCGCTCTCTTCTTTTACTTTTGATAGCCCAATGCCTTTGCTAGCTACGCCTACTGATATAAATAGCCCTATAGCACCGCCTACTAAAGAAGGGAACTCGTAGTTAAACCACGCGATGGCTACATAAGGCAATGTACAAGCTAGTATGCTGATGATGATAAACAATAAGTTCTGGCGTATTTGTTGCCACGATACGATAACGCGCAAAGCTAATATAGGTATTATTAGCGAAGCGAATAAGTGCACTACTGAGGTAATCTGTCCGATTTCTGACAGCTGCCCATCGTTTATATACCCTTTATTGGTAAGCTCGCCAAAGCCGAACCAAGTGGGGGTACCTACTGCTCCAAATGATACTGGCACAGAGTTCATAATAAGCGCCAAAATAGCTACTTGTAGCGGTTTGAAACCTAAGCCCACTAATAGGGGGGCTGCAATAGCCGCAGGGGTACCAAAACCACTTGCCCCTTCAATCATAAAGGCGAATGCCCAGCCTATAATCATCAGTTGGGCTACAGGATTTGGGCTGATATTGCCCAACCAACGGCGCAATACGTCCATTGCTCCTGTCATTTCCATCATTCTATTGAAGAGCACCGCCCCAAAAATAACGGTAATAGGGGTCATTACCGAAATAATAGCTGATATAAAGTTAGCGTTTAACTCTAAAAACGAGCCGTTAAAATAAGTAAGGTGAATAATGTATACTAAGCCCGCAATTAGTGGCAAGGCTATGTATGAAGGCAAAGCATTGCGCTTTACCATTAGGTAAATAAGCAGTACAATAGGTAGTACACTTAGAATTAAATCCATAATATTGATTTTCTTTAATTTTTCTTTACGAGCGCAAAGATAGCGCTTTTTTTATAAAAGGCAAGCATAACGAAAGAAAAAATTATTATATCAATATTATTGATTGTTTTCAGCTGTTTTATAAGCATCGATGATACTACGTACTAAAGGGTGACGCACCACATCTTTATCGTCTAAATGTAGGAAGGCAATTCCTTTTACGTTTTGCAGTATGAGCATTGCCTCTTTGAGGCCTGATGATACTTTGCGCGGTAGGTCTACCTGCCCAGGGTCGCCTGTAATCATAAACTTGGCATTGCGCCCCATACGGGTAAGGAACATTTTCATCTGGGCGTGGGTGGTGTTTTGCGCCTCATCGAGTATTACGAAAGCATTGTCGAGCGTACGCCCGCGCATAAAGGCAAGGGGTGCAATTTCGATAATGCCGGCTTCGATGAAGGCGTTGAGCTTTTCGTGAGGTATCATATCGCGCAAAGCATCGTAAAGGGGCTGCATATAGGGGTCGAGTTTTTCTTTTAGGTCGCCAGGGAGGAAGCCTAAATTCTCGCCCGCCTCTACTGCAGGACGGGTTAGGATTATCCGTTTTACTTGTTTTTCTTTTAGCGCTTTTACCGCCAAGGCTACCCCTACGTAGGTTTTGCCCGTACCGGCTGGTCCTATGGCAAAAACCATATCGTTTTTGTGCATTAGACTGACCAATTTGACTTGGTTTTTGGTTTGTGGGCGTATCACTTTGCCGTTTACTCCGTGCACAATAATGTCGGTTTCGCTTTCTTTTTCGCTGCTTTCACTCTCGGTGGTCGATAGGATACTATCAATAGCTCGGTGGTCGAGGCGATTGTACTTAGTGGCGTAGGCTATGAGTTTTTCGAGTTGCTGTTGAAAGTCAGCCAATAGATGCTCTTCGCCAAAAGCGATAAGTTTGGTGCCGCGGGCTACGATTTTGAGTTTAGGGAAGAGGGTACGTATATGGTTGATATTGGTATCGTCTTCGCCATAAAAAAGCTGCGGGTCGACGTCTAAGTGTAGGGTAAGCTCGTTCATCAATTTTTTAGTATTGTTCTAATAAATATTTGATAAGGTCGGTGGTGGTGACTAAGCCTACGAGTTTTCCATTCTCGACTACGGGTATAGAGTGGAAGCTCTGTTTGGCAAGGATTTCGGCTACTTCTTTGATAGAGGTATCGGCCGCTACCGTTAGAGGGGTTTTAGCCATTATCTGTGGTATGGTGTACATATCGTACACTACTGAGGTTACTTCGTCTTCGCCGTCAGTCATATCAGCAAAACTGATGCGTAAAAGGTCGGAATAGCTCACGATGCCTATGATTTTATCGCCTTCGACTACTGGAATGTGGCGAATGTTGTGCTTCTTGAAAAGGCGTTCGGCATCGTAAAGCGATTGCGTAGGAGTAAGGGTGATAAGCTCCTTGCTCATAATTTGTGATACGGGGACTCTTTGTTTCATATTAGTTTTTTTTAGTTATTAGTCGTTAGTTATAGGTGTTAGCTTGCTAAGAGTTTGCTATGGTCTTCGCTTATTTTGCGGTAATAAGGCAGGTCGCCAACTTCGTCAATTCTTCTATTAACATTGTCTTCCTCCATATCACCTTCTTCTATATCGACTTCTTCAAACCCGCAAGAAAGAGCTAAATTATAAAGCTCTTCGGGGTCTGCTTGACTGAAGTATCTATCTATTATTTCTTTTGCTTCTGAAAATCTCATACTATTACTCCTTTTTTTATTATTTTGTTGAACTTAATGTGTTTTTGAGGGTTATAAACAGAACAAATGGTGCAATTGCACGTTCTAAGTTCGATTTTATTTACCCTTTCATTTTTAAATTTAATGTAAAAGTTACCTTTTATTACATCAAAAGAAAAGATATTAGCTTTTCTTGCCCAGTTTAGTAAAAGTCCGTCATAGAATCTTAATCCCTTTTTTCTATTTTTTTGAACATTCTTTATCAAATACAGAAAATTCTCTGCTAAATAAAGTAATGTTTTTATACCATCGGCAGTGGTTAAGTCTAAAAAGTTTTCTTCTTTCACCTCTATTTTAGAAGCCATAACGGTATATTGGTTATACTTATACTTTTTAGTATCGTTATCCCAAGACTGGGCAATAGCCCATTTTTCAGCGAGCTCAATGGCTTTTTCGGCATTGGTAAGCACACTTTCTACGAAAAAGTAAACGCCATCTCCTAACCAGTGTGTATCTCCTTCTGATATTTGGTAATTGTCACTAAGTATTGTATGAGTATTAGCAAAATCTGTTCCGTGATAGCCTATTAAAGAAACTTCGTTCATAATTGGTTGTTAGTTATTAGAATGGTGCAATTGTTTTTTGCCCTACAAAGGTACAAAATAAAAATGAATTAACAAATAATAATTCAATAAAAAAATTATCGAAGGGGAGAGAGTGAAATGCAACGAGCAGTATATTTTTCTGTTTTGGGGTAGATTAGTAGATATTTGTACCATGGTGTTTTTTCGGTCTTCCTGTACCCTTCCTGTATCCTTTCTATATCGTTTGTAAAGGGTAGGTATAAAAGAAAAATATTCTAAAGGCGAGAGACTAAAAGGCAAAAAAAAAGACGAAGCTATATCCTGCTTCGTCTTTTTGTCTGTTGGATTTTTAAGGAAAAATACCACACGACTCAACCCCGAATTTTGGATACATAAAATGTAAGGAGAATTAAAAAACGCTCTGTTTCTTCCACATCGCTTTGTAAGTCGTCTCTCGTGCTAAAAGTTCTTGATGGGTACCCTGCTCTATCAGCTGTCCATTTCTCAACACCAAGATTGTATCGGAATGAGCGATAGTACTCAAACGGTGAGCAATCACTATTAGGGTTTTACCTGTTCTTTTCAGCTCGTTAAGAGTTGCTTGTATTACTTGTTCTGAATCAGTATCTAATGAAGAGGTCGCTTCATCCAAGATAAGAATTTCAGGGTTCTTGTAAAGAGCGCGAGCAATAGCAATCCGTTGTCGTTGTCCCCCTGAGAGTTGAGAACCATTCTCACCCAAATGCGTTTGAAATCCATTAGGTAACTGCTCAATAAACGAAAGAATTCCAAGTTGTTTCGTGAGGTCTATCACTCGTTGCATATCAGGAAAATCTTCTCCAAAAGCTATATTTTCAATTACATTCCCTGAAAAGAGATCTATTTGTTGAGGCACTACCCCTATAAGTGTCCGTAAAGAGTAATGCGATAAGTATTGTACCTCATAGTCTCCTATAGTTATTTTTCCACTGTTTACAGGGTATAAATTCTGTATAAGGGTAGCAAGTGTTGTCTTTCCACTACCGCTTTCTCCTACAATTGCCGTTGTTTTCCCTTTTTCAATAACACACGAAAAATCTTTAAACACCTCCCTACGTGAGCCATAACTAAAATTTACGTTCTCAAAGTTGATATTACCTATCTGTTCAGCGGTAAGTTCTATCTTATCTGTTACTTCCTCTTGTTCTAAATCCATTATCTCAAACAAGCGGTCAGACGCAATTAAGGCGTTTTGTATAGATTTATTCATACCTATAAGCTGTGAAACAGGACTCGTAAAGTACCCTATTAAAGCGTAAAACGATAGCAATTCACCAGGGGTTATCTCTCGGTCTATCACATAGCCAGCTCCTACCCACAAAAGTACAATGGTAAAAATTCGAGAAACAAACTCCGATGCATTCCCCGAAAACAAACTATTTAAGACCGATTTATAAATTGTTTTAAGCAAAGTAGAGAAATGTATATCCGTTTTGTTATTTGCATAAAATTCAGCTCCAAATTGTTTTATTGTCTTTACAGCATTCAGAGATTCTACCAAATGCGATTCAAGTTCGGCACTCTCTTCCATCATCCGGCGTTCCACTTTTTTGTTAAGCCAATTCGCAATGGCATAAATACCCAAGTAAGACGGAATCACCAAAGCTACAATAAGCGCCAACTTCCAATAGTAAGTAAACATCAGTGCAAACGAGAAAAGCACTATAAACACATTTACTACAATCTGAATAGACACATCGTTGATAAAAGTTCGGATTTTCACAGCGTCGTTCACTCGCGAAATAATCTCTCCCACTCGCATCGTATCAAAAAAACGTTGTGGCAATTTCAGCAAGTGTTTATAGTAACCTAAAATAAGGTATTTATCTATCTTCTGCCCCGTTTGCAGGGTCAGTACCGACTTCATCACTCCTAAAAAGATCTGAAACAAAAGCAATACAATCATAATTACCGAAAGTAAGTTCAGTAAACGCCTATTGCCATCCACCAGTACATAGTCAGTAATTTTTTGAATATAAATGGAAGTCGATAATCCTAAAAGAGTATAAAAAATAGCCCCTACAAGGGCTTGTAACAAAATGCTTCTGTGTGGTTGTATCAGTTGGTAAAAACGCTGGTAAAGACCTGTCTTTTCATTGCGTTGTTCAAAATATTCGTTAGGTTCAAGTAATATCAGTACGCCTGTCCATATTTTAGCAAATTCCTCAGTAGTATAAGTCTCTATTTTCCCATAAGCAGGGTTCATTACTGAAATTTTTCCTTTGTGAATTTTATAAATAACTACATAGTGCTGAAATTGTTTTTTGAAGATAGTATGAGCAATAGCAGGAAGAGGGGCTTATAGGCAACTGCACCCCGTAATGCCCTGCCACCGAAGCCAAACACGCAGCTCCACAGTCACGCATATCGTGTTGCTTGATAAGAGTAGATGATTTCATAGGTAGCATATTAAATAAAGTGAGAATCAGTTGTGTTATTAGTAAATAGGGTAACTATATCTATATCTAATAACTGAGCAATTAAAAAAAGAGTCTTGACTTTTAAATGGCTATCCCCATTTTCTATTCTTGTGTAAGTAGAGAGGTCTATTCCTAATTTTTCAGCTATTTCTTCACGTCTGTAGCGTTTTTCTTCTCTTTTTTGTTTGATTTTGACTAAGATTTTTTCAGTCCTTTCTGTAGCATTTTGTATAATTTGTTCCATTGTGTAATTATTTTAATAGGGCAAAGGTAGTAATAAAAATATAAATATCAAAAAAATAACACTATAAAGCATTGACTTGTTGGTAAATGCGTTTTTTGCACAAATTTTGTGCATTTTTTGCGCTACAACTTTTATGAAATCTGTTATATCTTTGCAGCGAGAATTAAAAGCAAGTTGCGCATAGCTTTTGATACACTCAAAAACTAATTGTTACATTTTAACAAACTAAACAAAATGGCAAAATCAATCAACAAACAAGTAGAAGTTCAAGGAGCAAAGAAATTTGACAGTTTTAAAGGTTTCCAAGAACTTAATTCTAAGGAATTAAAAGAAGTTGAAGGAGGTTGTGGACACCTTAACATTATGAATATTATAGAACGTGATGGTTGCAGACCAAAAGGGCACCGTTGGAAATGGTTTTGGCAAGATAAGTATTAGAAAGAAAGGGCATCCCTTTCTTTTCTTTGATTAAAATAATAAATAACACAGAAATATGAATAAATCATTTTTATTATTCTTTTGTATGTTTTCTTTCATTTCTTATAGTCAAAAAACATTGAAGAATACTATAAAAGATGAAAAAGGCACTCCCATCGAATACGTAAACATCGGTATTGTGGGCACTCACAAAGGTACAATTAGTGATGCACACGGCAATTTCTCCTTAGAAAAGTTACAACCCAAGCCTACTGATAGTATTTACTTTTCACATATTAGTTATGAAAGAAGAGCTATTTGTATAAAAGACTTTCAGAATGATAAACCTATTGTCCTTACAGAAAAAGAAATAATGCTTGCGCCTATAAATGTTTCAGCAAAAACAAAGCAGCTAAAAACTTTAAAGGGAAAAGGAATTCGTTTTGTAGGGGCTACACTATATTTCACACCAGAAGAAATGAAAGAACAAAAGGAGATTCCTCAAACCATTGGTGATTTTGTGAATCTTAAAACCAATTGGGTAGCTACTGAATTTCATATTACTTGTATCAAAAATAACACTGAAAAAGCGGTCTTTCGCCTAAACTTTTTTCAGATGAACAATCAAGAAATGAGTCCTCTTACTGAAAAACCTATCTATATCACTATTCCTAAAACAGAAAGTAAAATAGACGTAGTGGAGAAATTCAGAGTTCCTATCCCAAAAGGAAAAATATGGATAGAATTACAACCTATAGACATACAAGGAGAGGAAAAAGCTCGCATTGTTTTTCCAGTTTCACGTTCTTTAGGCTATGCACGCTACGACACTACTTTTGAAAAAATTCCTTTGGGTGCAGGACTTTCTTTTGCCATAAAAGGATTTTCAGAATGACCTAAAAATAAAGACACTCTTTTATGAAACACCCTATCTACCTTACTATCCTCCTGCTCCTCACAGCAATAGTGGTTGCGTTGCCCTTTATCAAGGTACCTATATCGGTATCGGCACGCGGGGTGATACGTTCCAATTTTGAAAATTCAGAACTTACTGCTCCTGTAAGCGGGAGGGTAGTAAAATGCTTTCTCTCTCAAAACAACCAAAGCATCCAAAAAGGAGATACCCTACTGGTTATCACTACAGAACTGTTAGATACCCAGCGTCAGTTGGTCAATACTCAACAGCAAGACTACAATGCACAGTTACAAGACCTTACTACTTTAGTCTCTCACAAAAATACCCTCCTACAAACACAACAATACGCCCAAGAAAGAGCCGCTTTTTTAGAAAGAATAGGTCAGTTGCAAGCCCAATTATCTTTAGCTAAAAAGGAACTCGACCGTGCCAATCAACTTTTTAGTAAAGATGTAATCGCTAAAGCTGAGTATGAAAAAATATACTATCGTCACGAAGAACTCTTGCGCCAAATGCAAAGCACCCAGCAACAACAATACGCCCAATGGCAAGCTCAACGCACTGAGGTAGAACGCAAATTGCAGTCATTGCAATCAGACGAAAAACGCATTAGCCAAGAGCAACAAAACTATGTAATAATAGCTCCTATCACTGGTAAAATCACTCAATATAAGGGAGTTAGATTAGGTAATTTTCTTTCTCAAGGACAAGCTGTAGCTACTATTTCATCAGAACAAAACCTCATAGCCGAGTGTTTAGTTTCTCCTAAAGATATTGGTTTTATACACCCCTCGCAAAACGTACGTTTTCAAATAGATACTTATAATTATAACCAATGGGGATTACTCAATGGTAGTGTGAAAGAAATAGATAAAAACTTAGTAGTAAATGAGCAAACAGGCGAAGGTTTATTTAAAATACGCTGTGGAATCAACAAAGGTTATTTACAACTGAAAAATGGCTATCGTGGTAATATAGGTAAAGGAATGAGTTTTACAGCTCGCTTCTATCTTACCAATCGCACCCTTTGGCAACTCCTCTTTGACCGTGCTGATGATTGGTTTAACCCTAATCTTACATAGATTTTTTTTACTTTTAGCACTATACCATAGAAGAATTTCTTATCAGTTAATGTGTTTTACTTAAAGTAATTCAACTTGCTAGTCACTAATTAATTCAACTAGCAAGTTGAATTAGCTTAGATAAAAAACGAATAAAGAAAAAGGTATTGGTTTCAATAAAAGCAGTTATTTTAGAGACCAATCGCCCTTATGTATAAAAATTCTTTTTTTGTAAGCCCATTATCCTACTAATTTTTTTAATAAAAATCGGTTTCTTCGATGCTGGTGAATTTGTCTTTCCAAAAGGCTACTGCTTCGTATTTGGCTTTGCTTCCTTTAGGGACGTATAGCACTCGGTTAGCGCCTGCTACTTTACTAGGGAAGGTGGTGCGGAATACTTTTGGAGGCTCTGTAGCGGCGATACGTAGGCTTACTAACTGGCGACAAAAGTTAAAGGCACTAGCTCCTATCTCATTGGTTTGAGCAGGTAGGCTAACAGTCTTTAGTTCAGCACAATTAGCAAAGGCTTCTTTGCCTATCTTTAGTGTACTGCTCTCTACCCCTGTGATAGTAACGGTTTGAACAGAAGCATTTGACTGAAAAGCTCCTTGACCAATCTCTTTTACTCCCTCTAAGTTGATATACTCTACCTGTTGGCAGCTATGAAAAGCATAGTTACCAAAAGTCTCTACGCCTTTGGTAGTGACAGAGATAAACTCGCCAAAACCTTTGAACACGTTGTTGCCTACGGCTTTTACGCCTGTAAGCACCAAATGAGTGTTGTCAGCAAAATTGTGGCGGTCGGAGTGGGTGATGGTTTCACTCTCAACACTATAGAGTGCTTTTACGCTTACTGTTATTTCAGCTTTTTGCTGGCTCTTGGTATCGACTACGGTTACGGTAGTAGTACCGGTGGCTACGCTGGTGAGTTGTAGCGTATTGCTTACCACCTCTAAACTAACGATAGGTAGTGCCGTGGTGGCGGTATAGCTGCCTGAACCTGCGGTAATGCCTACCGACTGGGTGCTGCTGAGGGTAGTAAAACTAACCGTATTGGTAGCCACACTTAGGTTATCGTAGTGGGGGGTAGGAGTGGGGGCCTCTCCTCCTTTATCGTCTTTGCCGCAAGCTACAAGGGCTGCAGCGCATAAAAAGGTAAGTATTTTCTTCATTTTGAATAAGGTTTAAAAGATTATCTGTTAGGAACTGCAATAGCAGGGAACTTGATAGGTAAGCTATAACTTTGGAATAGGTAGGTGTCGAATCTGTTACCATATTTGGTTTGTAGGTTCTTCACATACAGTCCGTTGCGGCTAAGGGCTAAGATAGCATAAATGGCTTGCTGTGCTTTGGCGTAAATAGCGCTGTTTTCAGGCTTCTGCCAAAGAGTCATATTGCTTGAACTTAGGTCTCTTAACGGGGTGTCGATAAAGAGGCGTTTGTCTCTTAGCGAAAAGGTAGATACCGAATAAAGACTTGCTGCTGTACCATTAAAATTATATTCTACAAAGATACCGCAAATTCCCCTTTGGAAAATGATGTCGATGCGGCTAAAAGACTTAGTATCATCGATTTTGAACACGGTGTTATAGAATAGGTCAGAGGTTTGTGGCGCCTCTTTTACATAGCTGTTGAGCAGCACTAACTGGCTGATATTGTTGAGCTCGGCATAGTCGTTGCTCAGCTGATCGGGGGTAGGGTTACGGGTGAACCTTATCTCAGCAGTAACGCTCTCGACGGTAGCAATATAGCGCGCAGGTGAGGCATTATTGTCCCAAGGCAATTCGGTGAAAGTCTTGCCTTCAATCTCTAATGGAGGATTGAATTTGAGTCCTTCAGTAGTAGGGAGAACGCCTGTTTTTAGCACTTTGCCACTATTGCTTGTAGAGGTAAGGGTTAGATACCTATGCGATAGTGATAGGCTGTAATTCTCGACATTGCCATTAGCGGTTACTTTGAAATAGTGCCTAATGGGTTCGCTCTCTAAAGCCTCGATGCTTCCCCAAAGGTTTTGCATAGTACTCCACTCTTGTGCCGTAGCAGGTTCGAAATACACGAACTGTTCGGTATCTTTGCGCTGGGTACGGAACTTGAGCTTATTGCCCTCTTTGCCGTAGTAGATGAATTGGAATTCGCCTTCTAAGCCTTTACCATTCAAATCGCTTGGGTTTTGAGGGTCGCCCAGCTTATGGATATGGTTATAGGTAGAGAATACCAATAGGGTGCCTTGTGCCTCTTGTATAGTATATTGGCTTTGGGTAGAGGTGAACTCTTCGCCTATATCGGAGGTCATTTCGACCCTTCCGTTCCGGTCGAACTTCATCAGTAAGGTATAGCCCCCGAATGTTTCGCTATTAGTAAAATAGGAGAGCTTCCACCCTTGCTCAGAGGCAGTAAGGGCTGCAAGCAGTTCGTTTTTATTTTGCTCAAAACGTTCAGCAGGTGTTTTGCCAAAGAGGTCTTCGGGTTCGTTCTTCTGGCAGCTAACAAAGGTTGCTAAAAAAAATACAAATAAAATCTTCTTCATAGTGTAAATATGCTATAGAGGTACTCCCCAAGCAGGGAAGGTATACAAAGGATACTCGTGGCTTTGTAGGTAATATACAGGGTTGTCGGTAAGAGGTTCGATAACTATATCTTTTTTCTTGATATAGTAGCCTTGTACGCCCAAGCTGTATACAGCCCCTAACGCGCGTTTTGCTTTCTCTAAAACGGCAGCATTCTTTGCGTCATTCCAAGCCGTAGCATTGCTTGATCTTAATCGGCTATCTAAGTTTTTGAGGTAAAGGCGGTTGTTTTTCAACTCGTACTGACAATTTACTTGAATGATAGAGAAACCGCTGCCGGCGAAAATATGACCTATTTGTATTTCGCATTCTCCTGCGTCTACGAAGTTGATTTTAAGCATAAACAAGTCGGTGCTGTTATTTACCTTTAAAACATCTTCATAGAAGGTCTTAGACATAAACTTATTGTTTTTGAAGTGTTGTGTCATTATGGAGAATCCTTCGATGCTTGTATTGATATCTCTGTAATCATTAGAACTTAAGAACTCTGGGCTTATTGAAGAAAAGAATAAGCTGGCGGTAACCCCATCGACTGTAGCACTGTAGGTAGGAGTAACGGTACCCCCACTGCGGGTAAGCGAGGTGAAGCTCTTGCCTTCGATAGTAAGAGGGCTTAAGAAAGCGATACCTTCTTGAGTAGCTGCTACAGGGGCTTTGATGTTAGTATCCTTTAGGGCTAAGACTCTGCTATCAAAACTTACATTGTAATAGGTAACTGACTGTGTGGCCGTTGTTACCTTTAGATAGTAATAGTCAGTAAGTTTTGTTATAGGGTTGAGGTTAGCAACGAAAGTATCAATATTTGACCAATCATTAGCGGTAGCAGGCTCGAAAACAAGGGTAGGTTTGCTGCTCTTCAAAAGGTTTAGAAACTTGAGGTTGTTGCCCTCTTTGCCTGCGTATTGAAATTGGTATACCTTGCCCGATAAACCATTAGCGGCGTTGCCTTTGATGGCATCGGCTAATTGGTGGAGGTAGTTTTGCCCTATAAAGCTTAATACAAGAGCCCCATTTTTTTCTTGGGTGCTATAGCTGGTAGCTGTAGGGGTAGTAGTTGATGAGATGTCGGAGGTCATAGTAACGGTACCGTCATCGCCAAACTTCATCAAAAACTGATAGCCCCCAGTAGAGCCATCTTCGGCTATATAGGTGAGTTTCCAGCCGTCTTTATTGCTAGTAAGCTCGTTTTGTAAGGCTTTATTTTGCTCTTTTCTGTCCTCATCTCGAGAGGTGTCGTCATCGTTTTTTTGGCAACTTGCCAGTAGGGCAAGTGCAGCTAAGAATAGTATTTTTTTCATAGCAATAATTTTTTTAAGGTTATAAAAGCTATTATTTATCTATACCGAGGAATGGTGCGATGTACTCAGGGGCGCTAAAACTTTGTAATCTGTAGAGTTTATAACCTGAGTAGCTACCACTGCTCTTGACATAGAAGCCTCCAGCCCCGAGGTCTAATATTTTTTGTATTAGAGCTCTACCTTTGGCAAGAATAGCTGCATTTTGAGTTCGTCTCCAACTGTTTTGTACGTTTAGAGGAGTAGGATTGTTTAAATACAAGCGTTTGTTGTTAAGCTCATAGTTGCAATCGAGGTAAATCCAAGAGTTTCTGCTATCGCCGTCGAACTTGTATCCTACTTGTATAGAGCAAGTGCCGTCATCTTCGAAATCTAATCTAAAGATGGCGAAGGTTTTACCCCCTCCGAGCTCGAGAAGTTCTTTGAACGCATCAGACATCAAAGGATGGTTTACCATAGGGTTTGGCACTATCACTAAACCTGATATGCTGGTGTTAATATGCTTATAATCATCGTTTATAAGCTCTTGAGGTGGCACTAATGAATAGCTTAGCTTGGCAGTAGTACCCTCGACAGTAGCCTTATAGGTAGGAGGGTTTGTGCTGTTATCTCTGACTAAACCGGTGAAGTTTTTGCCGAGAAGGCTAAGAGCCGGCTCAAAAGCGATTCCGTTATCGGTAGGCACCACATTGGCTTTTACTGTTTCATTCCCTGTAATTGATTTTAACGTTAGGAAGCGGTGTGCAAAGCTCATTTCATAGCCTGTACTGGTAGCCGTATTGCTAACGGTAAAGAAATAATTATCGGCATTGTCTTCGATGAGGTTGATATTTTCGCCCCACGTTTCTACATTAGCCCAATCATTGGCAGTGGCAGGCTCGAAATACACAAACTGTTCGGTATCTTTTCGCTGGGTACGGAACTTGAGTTTGTCGCCCTCTTTGCCGTAGTAGATGAATTGGAATTCGCCTTCTAAGCCTTTACCATTCAAATCGCTTGGGTTTTGAGGGTCGCCCAGCTTATGGATATGGTTATAGGTTGAGAATACCAATAGGGTGCCTTGTGCCTCTTGTATGGTGTACTGGCTATTGGTAGGGGTGTAGCTACCGCCTATATCAGAGGTCATAGTGACGGTGCCTTCGGCAGAGAACTTCATTAGGACATTGAAAGTACCGAACTTCTCTTTATTGGTGGCATAGGCTAACTTCCACCCTTGCTGAGGTGCCGTAAGGGCAGCGCGCAATTCGCTTTGGCTTTGCTCAAAACGCTCAGAGGGCGTTTTGCCAAAGACATCGTTAGGTTCGTTCTTTTGGCAACTGACTAAAAGAACGAGTATAGAAAGGAATAATAATTTTTTCATAGTCATTACTGTTGTATTTTACGTTGTACTTCAGCTTGTAGTTCATAGAAATCGATATTCCATTCGCTTTTGAAATAGTTTACTACGAAAGCCTCTTTTTTTCGTAAAGCCTCTTTGCCTGTGGCACTGGTGATAGCATTAATCTTAGTATCCCAAGCAGTTTTGCCCATTATGAGCATATGAGCGGTCATCTCGGCAAAGTCTTCGATGTTATTAGCACGAGCGTAAGCACTGATAAAACCTAATTGTAGGGCTTCGGCATCGGTATGGTTATTCCATACAGCCGTGTAGCCTGAAGGGGTAATCTTAGCAAACTCGTCGCTGTAAGGTTTTTTCTGATTGACAATGTGGCAATACTCGTGGTGCACGGTATGGAAGTACTCGCGCACTCTATCGCGGTCGCTTAGGTCTATTTTATCGACCCCAAATAGGGCTATCTTCATACCACTATCGGCAAAACCTAAGGTGATAGTACCATTTTCCTCATTGACTAACCAACTGCCAATAAGTGATATTTGACGAGGAGCAGCCCCTTTGATAAAGTCTTCGCCTGCTATACGGGTATAAGGGTCTATCCAAATACGTTTTAGCTTTTTGAGTATGGGGACAACATTGCTTTCGGTAGCCGGATAAAGGTATTTTTTTTGATTTTCATCGCTGAAATCATTATCGACAAACTTATAAAGGACACCTACATTATAAGGTTTTTGGATACTATCATAGATATACTGCTCAATATTATTTCGGGTTTGAGCAGAAGGCTCTTCGATTACACTCTTTTCGGTATCGAGTGCTTTTTCTTTTTGGCAAGCTGTAGTTAGTGCTACAGTCATTGCTAATATATATATCTTTTTCATATAGTTGCTATTTTATAAGTTTGTTATCTTGGGTTAGCGGTAAGCCCTTGCTTTATAGCGTAGTCGGGCAATTGTAGTTCGCGTCTTGGGTCGTTTTTAGGTAACTCGATAGTAGCCCCGTCTTTGAGGTGGGTAATCTTCATACCGAGACGTTTGTTATCGAACCAACGGAGCCCCTCGAAAGCGAATTGTACACGGCGCAAATCTAACAAGCAAGCTAACCATACACGTTGGTGAGAGTTAAGAGTATAGGCAGGGTCGAGATCAGTGCCTTTGCCGTTGTATTTAGTTTCTATCACACTCTCGGTAAGACGGCTAGTATTGAAGTCTGCTTCTGTTTTGACAGGTAAGAATACTTTTAGGTCATCTAAGAACTTGGTGTATTCGTTTTTCATTAAGTAGGCTTCCATACGGTTTAGGATAACTTCGTCATACGATAGTAGGGTAACCATAGTATGAGGGACACCTGTTCCTGCCGATACATTCATATCAGTATAATAAGGCTGGAATTTTAGCAGGTTTTGGTTATTGACAGTAGCACCATATACGGTATAAGCCCAACTTAAATTTAATGGGTGGGTACGCGCATTGATAATTTGGTTGTTCATCAAGTCGTAAGTCATACCGTATTTGTTAGAAGTCTGTCTAAATTGATACTGAGAGAGTACGCCCGCTATCAACAGGTTAGACACTTCGGCACTGCTGCTGTTTTGTTCGCGTTTTTGCAAAGCTGTAAGGGACTTTTGTTGTACCTTTTCATTGCGCAATTTGCTTTGAGGATTGCTGCCCAAAATCACGTCAGCGTGCTCGATAACTTTATCCCAATCGCCTTTGTATAGGTAAAAACGAGTGGCAAAAGCGTGAGCCGCTTCTTTAGTAAAGTGGAATTTGGGTTTGCTGTACTTAGTATTGTCAATCAAAGGTAAGCCCTCATTAAGGTCTTTTTCGATAGCGTTATAAAAAGCCTCGAGCGATATGCGTTTGTACTTGCCAAACACTACAGTTTCTGGCTTATCAACATAAGGTAAGCCTAAATCGGTAGCCGCTGTAGCCGGATTGAAAGGTTTGCACCACAAATATGCTAACATAAAGTGAGCATAAGCACGCGCTACTAAAGCTTCGCCTTTTAGGAATTTTTGAGCGTTGCCTCCTTTCATCTGCTCGAGTGACGCTAAGGCTTGGTTAGCAGAAGCGATAGCATTATAAGCGGCTGTCCAATAGAATACAGGGGTATCGCGTGTGGTTTCGTTGCTTCCTCTCCAAGTATACAAGTCGGTATTGAGGGGGCTTGATTCGGGTAGGGTAACCTTATCGCTAGCGTTATCGCTCATAGTTTCGGCTATATCCATATATAGTCCGTTAGGGTAAGCACTTACTAACAGCTCTTGAACCTCTTCGACCGTGTCTATTTCAGTACGGTTATCAGGCAATTCGTCTAAAAATTTATCGCAAGAACTTAAGCCAAATAAGCTTAAACTTACTAAAGGTATATATATCTTTTTCATTGTTAGCATTTTTTAAATTCCGAGATTGATAGTGAATGTATACTGAGAAGTAACAGGGTAAGCAACCCCACCAGAGCGGAAAAACTCAGGGTCTTGTCCGTTGAGGTCTTTATCAGCATAGATTAAGAAAGGATTGGTAGCTTGCAGACGTAAGCTAAAGTTGCTAACGCGTAAAGCATCGAGTACCTCTTTGCCAAAAGTATAAGAAAGGCTTATACTCTTCATACGAACAAACGAACCATCGACTACTCTTGCAGAAGAATAGTTGTAAGCGTTATACACTCTTCGGAGTGTGTTTTCGCCTAACTCGGTAATGGTTCTCTTGCTTGGAATAGCAGGGATGTTAGTGGTTTGCTCATCGCCAGCAGCTACCCAACGGTTGCGCATTTCTTTAGGGAAAACGCTTAGGTCGTTATAATCAACACTGTACTGAGGCGCTTTGCGTATCTTATTACCCGCTTGTACGGTGATAAGGGCGCTGAGTTCCCAGTTTTTATAACGGAAAGTGTTAGAAAGACCTCCGGTGATGTTAGGCTCTACAGCTCCTTCTTTCTTCAGATAGCTTAAGATATTAGTAATCGATTGGAAGTTAATATCTTGGTAAGCTGTACTACCGTTTAGCAGGTTGAAGAGCGGCATCCCCTTATCGCTAAGACCGATAAAATCGTATGAGTAAAGGGTATTGCGCGCGCCTCCTAATACATTTCCTCCTAAATCGCGTACTAAGTTGTAAACGTTAGGCTCATCGGAAAGCTTGGTAATTTCTTGATTGAAATAGGCAAAGTTGATACCGGTACTCCAACTAAAGTTGTCTGTTTTGATGTTTTTAGTATCCAATGCCAACTCTATACCTTTGGTTACCATTGAGGCATTGTTGGCTAACTTGATACGTTGCCCGCCGATACCAGAGGTATTTACATAGTCAATCAGGTCTTTAGAGTTCTTTTGGTATATGTCGGCAGAAAGGTTGAGGCGGTTTTTGAATAACCCTAATTCAAGCCCTAGGTTGCTTTCATATACTTTTTCCCAAGTAAGCTCGCTGTTTTGCAAAGAAGAGATTCGGATAGCACTTTCTTTATCGCCACTTCTGTAACGCTCCATTACGGCATTTCTGAAGATAGGCAAGGCATTACTTGCAGGGCTTAAGCCGGCGATAAGTCCGTAGCTGGCTCTGAAAGCAAGGTTAGAGATGGTGCTATTGTTTTCTAAGAACTTCTCGTTGCTAGCATTCCAACGGCCACTGATATTCCACGTAGGTAACCAACGCGCTGAACGGCTGCGACCTAATTGGTTAGTACCTTCGTAATTGAGTGTACCTGCCAATACGTAGCGGTTGTCGTAAGTATAAGTACCTTGAGAGAAGAAAGCTATACCACGCTCTTTGGTGTATGATTTGCCATAATAAGGGTTGCTTTCGTCAATAGCCTTTTGTACGGCACGGTAATCGGTGAAAACGGTACCTCCGCGGTTGAATTGATAGCCATAACCTGTGAAGTTATTATTATCGCGGTCGGTATGGCGATACTCTTGCCCTAAGAATATCTTTATGTCGTGTACATCTTTGAGTAGTCTTTTGAACTCTAACGCATTACGGAAATAGTAGCTTTGCAAGTTGTTTTCGCTTAGCTTAAAGATACCTCCTTCAGGCATTACTACTTTGGCAATAGCTTCGGGATCGTTAGGATCGGTGAATAAGAAAGGGTTTTGCTGTCTTACTATAGTAGTTTCGGCAGCACGGTAAGCATTTGACACGTTAGAATCTTCGGTGATAGAGTGTTCGCTGCTGCTCTTTACGTGACGCACAGACCCTAAGAAGTTATATTTTAATCCTTTAGCCAATTTTATCTCTAAATCGCCTTGTAGTTTTAACTCGATAACATTCAGGTCGATGTAGTTATTAGCCAGCTCGTTAAGGATATTCATCTTAGCGTAGTTATAGCGGTAGTACTCGAGGTTGCCATTATCGTCATACGGACGCAAAGTGCGGCTGGTGTTGAGCGCATAACTGAAAGGGTTGATGTCGAAATCGCGGTCGTAACCCCCACTAACGGTGTTTTCTGAACGAGCAAAAGTACCCGGTGCTTTCTGAGTACGGATAGAACCTTGAGTAAGGATTCCTATCTTCACATTAGGAGAAAGAGTATAACTTGTCTTTAAGTTACCTGTAACGCGGTGTACGCGGTCGGCTATTGTCCAACCTGGGTCGGCAAAGAAACCTATTGAACCATATATAGAAGCGTTTTCGCCCCCGCCTGAAAGGCTTACGGTATGGTTTTGAGTAAGTGAAGGACGGAATAGGGTTTTAAACCAATCGGTATTGGCATATTCGTATTTGCGCAAGAAAGCTGCACGCGCTGCATCGGAATTTTCGAGTAAAAACTTGCCTGTAGCAGGGTCGTAAGTATCGATAGCGCGGTACATAATATTGTATACCCCTCCGTAACGACCTTGGGTGTGTGAAGAGAGTGAGAAGTAGCCTTTGCGTTCTAACTCTTGGTATACGTCCATCGTTTCTTGAGAGTTCATAATGTCGTACTGGCTATAGGTAGGCACCATACGCACTGATTCCTCTAACTGGTAGTTCACTTGGGTTTTCATATTGCGTTTGCCTCCTTTGGTGGTGATAATCACTGCACCGTTGAGCGCACGCGCCCCATAGAGTGAAAGCGCTGAAGCATCTTTAAGGATTTCGATGCTCTCAATGTCGTTGGCATTGATACCTGAGATAGCTGAGCTTACTAAGGTAGAAGCATCACCAGAGGCGAGCTGTTCGAAGGTTAGCGGTACTACCTCTTCTTGTACAGCCCCATCGACTACCCATAGCGGTTTGGTGTCGCCAAAGATAGATGACCCCCCACGAATGGTGATTTTAGGTGAAGTACCAAAAGTACCTGAAATGTTCTGTACGTTTACACCGGCTGCACGACCTTCAATCATACGCCCAACATCTACCACACCGTCCATTTTGATATTGTCGGCTTTGAGAGTTTGGGCATTACCGGTAAATTTAGAACGGTCGAACTCTTGGTAGCCGGTAACCACTACCCCTTCGAGCTGTTGCGCTTCGTCTTGAAGGGTAACATTGATTACTTTGTTGGCACCAACAGTGCGTTCAACGGTTTTAGCTCCTAAAGAAGAGAAAACGAGCACCGTTTTGTTATTAGGGACTTTGATGGAATATTTACCATCTAAGTCAGTAGCTACCCCGTGAGAGGTGCCTTTAACAACTACAGAGGCACTGGGTAGTGGAGTGCCATCGCTGTCTTTTACTACCCCTGTGATGGTGAGCTCTTGGGCATAGGAAAGTCCTACCGCCGATAGCACCCATAGCAGTACATACGTCAGTTTTTGTTTCATCGCTATTACTATTATTTTATTAACGGGGGCAAAACTAAATAAAAAATATCTACAATGCAAATATAAAAAGAATTTTTTTTCATACTAAATATGATATTATAGCAAAAGTAACCTACACAAGAGATTTTGCCTATAATGTAATGAAATTGTTAAAACGGTATGGTATTTATGTTATAATACTGCAAACTGTTGCGAATATATCAAAAATATAAATGATTTTTTGAAGCTTTTATATGTAAAGTTATATTTGTAAAGCACTGATAATCAGTATTAAATATTTTTTTGTTGCAAATATATTTTGGCAGAGGCTAAAAAGGCAGCTATTTAATAAGCAAAAATTAAAAAAGGTGGTAGAAGTATATTTTTCTATTTTTTAGTCGGTTAGTAGATGTTTGTACTTCGGCAATTCTTCGCTTATCCTTCGCTTATCCTTCGCTTATCCTTCGCTCTTCCTGTATTGTTCTTATATCATTTGTATAGGGTAGGTGGCGGCAGAAATTTTTTCTAATTTGCTAAATTGCTAATTATGTAGTACTTTTGCCGATTATTAATAGGTTTCTATTTTGTATACATTTCCTAAAAGAGAAAAACTCTGCAAACGCACTCATATACAGCAGCTTTTTGCCGAAGCAGATAGTTTAAGTAGCTATCCGCTGCGGTTGCTTTATGCGCCCATACCTGCCTTGGAGGTGCCCTATCAGCTGCTGATAAGTGTGCCTAAGCGTCAGTTTAAGCGAGCTGTACACAGGAATAGGCTTAAACGGCTTATTAGGGAGTGCTACCGTCTGCAAAAGCAGATGCTGCCAGCACCTAAACAGCCTTATGCTTTGGCGCTTATATATATAGGTAGAGAAGAACTGCCCTATCAGACTATCTATCAGAGTGTAGGAGAGCTGATAAGGAAAATTAGCAAATTAGAGAATTAGCAAATTAGCCGATATATGATAAATAACTTTACTTTAGCACTACTGCCACCACCCTCTGAAATAGAAACACGCGAAGTACTTAAGCAGCTATCGCTTTCGCACCGACATCTGGCAGAACTCAAAGGGATTGTTAAAACTATTCCGAATGAGCAAATACTTATTAATACGCTTTCGCTGCAAGAGGCAAAGAGTAGTAGCGAGATAGAAAATATCGTTACTACCCACGATGACCTCTATAAAGAGCATATTATGATAGAAACAAACCCTGCCAGCAAAGAGGTAGTAAACTATGCCAAAGGTTTGAAAATGGGTTTTGAGATTGTACGCAATCAGAAATTACTACTCAATAAGCATATATTGCTTATTCAGGAGCAATTAGAAGAAAATAAAGCTGGTTTTAGAACACAAGCTGGTACAAAACTCATCAATAGCAAGAATGAGGTAGTCTATATTCCGCCTCAAGATAAAGATGAGATACAAAATTTTATGGCAAACTTAGAGAAATTTATTAACGACCCAGATTTCTCAGACCTTGACCCACTTACTACTGATGCAGCAAACAAAACAACGCCTCCGTACTAATTTGCCTAAAGTATATAGTCAGGATTTGCTTAATAACCTTTTTAAGAATCCTTATACTAAAATTGAGTTTTTAGAGGCTGATTTGAATGTAAGTTATCAAACAGCACGTAAATACTTAGAGTTACTGACAAAAGAAGGTTATCTGACAAAAGTTCAGAAGTGGAAAACTAGTTACTATATTAATGAACCGTTGTTAAATTTATTTCTTAAATAGTGTTGTCATTTATACGAAAAGGCACTTTTGTATAAATGAGGACTCTATCATTTATACGAAAAGGCACTTTTGTATAAATGATATTAACCCCTAACATCTAAAAAAATGCTAAAAATAGTTGTTTTTGCGTCTGGTTCGGGCTCTAACGCCGAACGTATCGCTACTTATTTCGCTGAAAAAGGTACTGCACAAGTGCAGGCTATCCTATCTAACAATCTGCAAGCGGGTGTGCTAGCGCGTGCCAAACGGCTGGCTATCCCCTCGATAGTATTCGATAGACAAGCTTTTTACCATTCGGATATAGTGCTTAACATCGTTAAAAGTTTGCAGCCTGACCTTATAGTATTGGCGGGCTTCCTCTGGAAAGTCCCTGCCTACCTGACTGAGGCTTACCCTGATAAGATTATCAATATACACCCTTCGCTGTTGCCTAAATACGGCGGTAAGGGTATGTATGGAGCGCACGTACACCAAGCGGTGATTGACCACGGCGAAAAGGAAAGTGGCATCACTATTCACTACGTAAATGAGCATTACGATGAAGGGAATATTATCTTTCAAGCGAAAACGGAGGTACTCCCCACCGATACTGCAGATACTTTGGCTGAAAAAATACATCAATTAGAGTATCAGTATTTTCCGGAAGTAATTAGTCGATTTGTCGATTAGCCGATTTGGCGATGAGATGATTTGTCGATTTGGCGATTTGAAAATGAGATAAAAAAATGTTTTTTGAAGATTGGAGAAATAAAGAGAAGATGAAAATATTCATCAGAGTTTTACTATGCAAACAGAAATCATTTGGAAGAAACAGTTTAAACAATCGTCCGCTTTTAATATTACCCCTATAGCCGACCCTTTTAACCCCAATTGCTTTTATGTAGGGGGCGGAGCTGAAGATGATTATGGGAAATATACACGCCTACGCCAGTTGTCGTTTGCTACAGGTGAGGAAGAAGCTTCTGTATCTTTAAAAAACAATATTAAGGAAATATACTTTACTCCCGATACACAATTCATATTAGTTCTATCTGACGACTATTTGTTAAGAATACAACGTGAAAACCTGCTTATCATTGATATATATGATAAGAATTTTCCTAAAACCGCTAGCTGTATGGCTTTTAATCATCAGCCTATTTTTTTCTTGATGAATTCAGCTGATAAAAATCTCTTTGCTTTCAATTGTATTGAAGGCACTAAAAAAAGAAAAGTAGCCAAGGTGGAGGGGTGTTTATCTCTTGATTTTGAAGATAATGACCACCTCCTTATCTATGCTCCTACCGCAATACAACGTTACGATTTGGTAAAAGATAAAATAGAGATACTTTTCAATACAGCCCCTTATAGGTCTATACTAAAAGACAGTAAAGGCAATATTTATATGAATTTATGTGATAACAACAGAAAACTTCTATCTATTATCCGTAAAATGGCGCCCGATGGCACTTATAAAGATTATGATTTAACTCCTTTCAATATAAAATTTGACAATTTCAAGCTTTCTAAAGATGAAAAATATCTCTTTTTAATGGATTGTCACGAAAAAGCAAATACTTTTTGTAAGTTTTCATTAGAGAACAATGAGATAGCAAGCAAATTTATATTCCCAGAAAACGAAAGACTTCTAATGTTTTTTGAGCAACAACAGCTTATACTCACTAAAGAAAAAGATAGCTTTCAAATGAATTTTATTGGTAGAAAAATAATTAAAGAATGAAATTATTCAAGCAAAAAACGTGGCAGTTTGAAACCTCGGGAGTAGAAGGCGAAGTAAAACTCTTTGGCGTAAATATCTTTGACTACCAGTGGCAAGAAACGGGAGAATATGTAAAAGTAACAGACCCTCTCTACCACGCCGAAAAATCTTTTTGCCTTTATAAAGTAGTGATAAACGGCGAGATACACAGCTTTGTAGCAGGAGAGTTTAGCAATATGATATGGGGATTTTATTTATTGAAATATTGATATGGAAAACATCAAAAAACTATACAACCTCACACCCAAGGACTGCAAAGGCTTCTCGGAAGCACAGTTGTTAAAAGCTGAAAAACGCTTGTGCATCACCTTGCCTGAGGAGTTCCGAGCGTATTACTTACAGTTAGGGGCAACCAAAAGTATAAACCAATCCTATAACTCGTTGGCAACACCTCTGCAATTGTATTTTACAGGCGATTACTTATGCTTTTGTGAAGAAAACCAAGGAGTGGTAATGTGGGCAATTCGCAAAGAAGATTTAACCAATCCCAACCCTCCCGTTTGGGGTAATTACGGCTCCGAAACCGACCCCAATTGGATACAAGAAACCCAAAACCTGTCCGACTTTTGGCTCTACCTCGCCATTTACAATGGTGTGATGGGAGGCTTGCCTTACAACGCCAATGCAATGGGCGGTTGGGGTATGGAAAACTTTGAAGTACCCGAGCAAGCAGTTGCCCATATAGAAAAACAATATACTGAGCTTACCTCCCTCAGCTGGAAAGGGCAACGCACCTTTACCGATGCGAATTTTCAAATAGTCATTACCCTTGCCATACATCGAGACACAAACCGAGCCACTGCTATTTTTATAGGCAGCGCTCAACAAGAGTTATTTCATACTCTTTTAGACGCTATCGAAAACTTTGGCTTGGAATGGGATTACACTTCCTACGATGATGATGATGATGATTTTCAAGTAGTCTCAGAAGCTGAATTAAATGAATTAAAAGCCAAAGGCTTATGCAAGTTCCACTAATAACTGCATTTTTGGCAACAATTATCCTCAATAGGGGGCTTCACCGATACTTATTTAAAAGATGGTGGACTTTACCACGCAAATAGCTTTATAAGTTCTCTAGATATTAACAATATGACCGAGATAGTATAAAAATATATCAAAAAAGCTCCATCAGTTGGAGAAAAAGGCGATTTGCCGATTTGTCGATTTGTCGATTTGGTGATGAGAAGATTTGAAAAAAGAGTAGAAAAAACACTGTTTTAAGAGGCTGTTGCAGGCTGATAAAACAGTGTTTTTTTGTGTTAGTAGTGATGAAACCTTCTGTATATAAGATTTTGTTATAATATATTGATTATTAAGTGTATATGTAAACATCCTTCAAAGGGGGAGCTTATACACGAACATCATAATGGACTATGTATCTTATATTGAATTCTCTATGATTTAAATATCGTTAAAAATAATTTAATATAAATTAAAACTTTATTTTTAGGTTTATCTAAAAATATTTTATACCTTTGCCCGCTCAAATAACAAAACTATGAATTACAAAGTATTTATTTTATCAGTAGTGGGCAGTCTGAGTTTGATTGCTTGTAAAAAAGAAAAAGATGAGGCAGAACCCTTGTCTGTTACCAATGATGTAAAGATGCTAAATGCTACATCGTATGAAAAATGGGTGTACTACTCGCTTGAGAAAGGAGCTATTGTAGAGGTGAGTTCGCCTGAAACTGATCTTACATGGGATATAGCTTTCCAACGCTGGTATGTAAAAACCAATAGCGGTACCTCCGGCAAAGGAAAGGGGGGTGCTATTAATACTAAAAAAATAGATTGGGATAAGGTAGTTATAGCTCCTCCGACAGGCTATAAAGTAGATGCGATAGGAACGCTAAACGGTTGGGACGTAGTAAAAAACGTTGAAACTAAAAAAGAAGGTACTTTCTCTCAAGAGGCTTCGCTTTATGTAACTTACATCAGTGGAGGAAAATACAAAAATAGAAATGAGGTTTACTTGCTGAAAACAGCTAAAGGTAAGTTTGTGAAAATACAGTTTTATGACTATGTGAATGAAAAACTAAAAGGAGGCTATCCTAGTTTTAGATATAAATTAAGTGATAATGAAAATTTTTAATGTAAAAATGAGGTATTTATGGATATTGCTAGCTCTGCTGGCTCAACAGGCTATGGGACACGCTATTTGGATTGAAACCAACACAGAGGCAAAGATAGGAGATTGGCACGAGGTGCGCATTTTCTTCGGTGAACCGAATGAAACCAATAAGCCTACACCTACTGCTAAATGGTATTCTGACTTGAATACGCTTTCACTTTCACTCATCTCCCCTTCGGGGAAAGAGACTGTTTTGGAAAAGAAGCAGTCAGAATGGTGTTATTACGCCCACTTTAAGGTAGAAGAAGAAGGCGTTTACAAATTGAATATTAATCATTTGGTGGCTAAAGTATACAAAAGGATGCGCTTGAGGTATCAGTCCGTTGCATTTGTGAGTACAAAACCGCTGACTGAAACGGTTGTCTTGGGTGATAAATCGTTTTTTAGATTGGGGGTGGCTCCCGCTAAAGGAGACGCACAGGAGTATATAGCCTACTACAAAAAAAGAGGGCTAAAGAAAGAGAAAGTTACCTTTGATTTTTCAGTAGATAAAAGCATTACTGGTATTACCAACAAAGAAGGCGTTTTGACTTTTCAGCCAGAAATGCCTAATAAATATATAGTGAACCTTGCTAAGCAAAAGAAAAATAGAGGTAAGCACAATGGTAAAAAACATCTTTTTGATTATATTTGGCTGACTTACTTATGCGCTAACAAAGAAATTATAGAACAAAATAAGTTTTGATTTGCCAATTAGCTAATTTGGCGATTTGGCGATTTGAAAATGAGATAAAAAAATGTTTTTTGAAGATTGGAGAAATAAAGAGAAGATGGAAATATCCCCCTCGTTATTATGGGACTATGACCTTAGTACTTTTGACTGGGAGAAAGGTAAAAAAATAGTGGTGCAAAGGGTTATAGAGAGGGGTTGGGATACTGACTTTTATGCAGCTATCCAGAAGTATAACGGGCTTGAAAATTTTATAGAAATTATCAAGCAGGTTCCTTTTTTGAATGAAATAGATATGAATTTTGTATCTAAAATCTTTGATATAGATTTAAACGATTTGCAATGTTACAAGAACAAACAATCCCGCGAAAAACTACTAAACTCTTAAGGGTGTATCAATAAAACTCTACAAAAAATTTGCCAAATGATTTATTGTTTCATATCTTTGCCGCATAGAAAAAGATAGATTAAATGACTATATTTGAAAAAGGAGACTTTAGACCGGTTCCTAGAGGTTTTAAAACATCTGGTATTGCAGCTTTGGAAGGACTAACATCCTTTCAGGAAAAATACAAAATCTATGATACAGATACAATAGTTAATTCTATTCGTGATGCTATGGTTGCTAATTATTTGGGTTATGATCTACTGAATTGGGATAAGCATGGTTTTGATGCTAAGAAAAGTAAAGAGGATAAATTTTTAGAAGTAAAACAATGTTCTTTTTCTAGCAATTCGTGGGGAGGTACTTGGAATGATACTAATGAAGAAAAAGCTCTCGCATTCTCAGACAAACGGCTTTATACGGTAGTAGCTGTATGGAAAAATGCTACAGATCTACTATTTATGGTATATGGGCAAAACATTCAATTGGGGAAAGACCTATATAGAATGGTCATTTCTCGAAAAGAAGGTAGCCGATCTACCCAATCCATTTCTATACTGAAATTAATTAGTGATTATGGATTTCAGGTGATTTGTCCACCAAGTAGAAGCAAAGAATTCGTCTATGATTTGTTAGTTAATTACAAATCTTCTCTATTAAAAATAATTGAAAAAGATGACATCAAAAAAATACGAGATATACAATAAATCTTGCTACGGGCTTGAGGAATTAGAAAAAGAAAGTATAGATGCTCTTATTACTGATCCTCCTTATGGTATTTCGTATCAAAATCACTATTGGGATAAAGATTTACCTAATAAAGAAATATGGAGTGATTGCTTGCAAGTACTGAAAGAAGGGAGTTATGGTTTAGTGTTTTCTTCTATCAGGTTGATGCATCGTTTAATGGTAGATTTGGAAGACAGTGGTTTTATTATAAAAGATGTACTTTTTTGGTCTTACCTTAATGGAATGCCTAAGAGCAGAGACATTGCTTTAGAAATAGATAAAGAATTAGGTATTGAAAGTGAAATTATAGGTAAATACAATTATGTGCAAGGCTACAAAAAAAATGGGGCAGAAAATTATTATACTGATGAACCCAAATATAGAAAAATACCAACCTCTGATTTAGGTAAAAAGTATAAAGGGGCTGGGCTAGCTCTAAAACCTGCCTATGAACCAATTATTTTAGTACAAAAACCTATAATTACTGAAAAAAATATTACTAAGAATGTTATAAAAAACGGAACAGGTATTCTTAACATTGAAGAAACACGTATTCCTTATCAAAAAGGTGAAGCTAAAGTAGGACATAATCCTCACCCTATTGGTAGAGTGCCTTCAAATATACTACGAGTAGAAGCTTTTAATGATGGGTATGATAAATTCTTTTTAGTACCTAAAGTACGCCAAAAAGCAGAAAGCTATAACAATCACCCAACGTTGAAGCCAGTTGAGCTTATGCAACATTTAGTAAAGTTAATCACCTTTGAAGATCAAACAGTATTAGATCCTTTTTCTGGTAGCGGGAGTACTGGTATAGCTTGTCTTCTGAATAATAGAAAATATATAGGTTATGAATTAGAACCTCATTATTATAATATTTCAATGAAAAGAGTTGCTGCTTTAGAGGAGGAATTAATGAACTGCTTATTCTAATGCCTCTTTAATTTAAAAATCAATAAATTTTCAAATTTGCTAATTAAAAAAATTTGGTCAGTTCAAAAAAAAGTTGTACTTTTGCGCCCTAAAAATAGGAGTGCCCTTTGTTGGCACCAAAAGGAATGTTTAATTTATAATAAAAATCACAAAGAGTGGACACATTAAGCTACAAAACCATCTCTGCCAATAAAGCTACTGTAAACAAACAGTGGGTTTTGGTAGATGCTGACGGACAAACTTTGGGTCGACTTGCCTCTAAAGTGGCTAAGCTACTTCGCGGTAAGTACAAACCTGAATACACCCCTCACGTTGATTGCGGCGACAACGTAATAGTTGTAAATGCTGAGAAAATCAACCTTACGGGTAACAAATGGGAAGATAAAACATATCTTCGCCACACTGGCTATCCAGGCGGACAACGCACTGTAGGCGTGAAAGACCTACTTGCTAAACACCCAGAACGTATCATTGAAAAAGCTGTAAAAGGTATGTTGCCTAAAACAAAATTGGGTGCAGCTGTATTACGTAACCTAAAAGTGTATGTAGGCACTGAGCACAAACACGAAGCACAACAGCCTACTGCCATTAACTTAAACGATCTTAAATAATGGATGTAATTCACACTATCGGTAGAAGAAAAACCGCCGTAGCGCGTATCTACCTAAAAGCAGGCAACGGTACCATAACCGTGAACAAACGCGAACTTAACAATTATTTTACTACTCCTACCCTTCAGTATAAAGTGAAACAAGCTCTTGCTTTAGTTGGAGCTGAAGACGCCTATGATGTGAAGGTAAATGTATACGGAGGAGGTATCACCGGACAAGCAGAAGCAACTCGCTTGGCTATAGCACGTGCGCTTTGCCAATTAGACGCTGAAAACCGCGCTACCCTAAAACCAGAAGGTCTTTTAACTCGTGACCCTCGTATGGTAGAACGTAAGAAATTCGGTCAGAAGAAAGCACGTAAGAGATTCCAATTCTCTAAACGTTAGGATAATTATGAATTTTGAGTTCTTAATTCAAAATTTAAAATTCAAAATTAAATTTGCTCCTTAGTTTAGCATCCAAATGGCTCAGGCGGTTGTTTATCAGATAAGAAAAGCCTCTCCAAGCCATTGCTGACGCTGTAGGAACGTAAACTATTTAAAAAACAAAAATGGCAAATAACATAGAAATTAAAGAATTATTAGATGCAGGCGTACATTTTGGTCACCTTACGCGTAAATGGAACCCTAATATGGCTCCCTACATCTATATGGAACGCAACGGTATACACGTAATAAACCTTTACAAAACCGCTGCTAAAATAGAAGAAGCTGCTGAAGCGCTTAAGAAGATAGTAGCTTCTGGCAAGAAAGTACTTTTCGTAGCCACAAAAAAACAAGCTAAAGATGTAGTAGCAGAAAAAGCTACATCAGTAAAAATGCCTTACATCACAGAACGTTGGCCAGGTGGTATGCTTACCAACTTTGTGACTATCCGCAAGGCTGTGAAAAAAATGTCGTCAATCGACAAAATGAAAAAAGACGGTACCTTTGATACCCTTTCAAAACGTGAAAAACTACATGTAGAACGTTTGAGAGAAAAACTAGAAAAGAACTTAGGTTCGATAGCCGATATGTCGCGCTTACCAGGTGCCCTCTTTGTGGTTGATACCCTACGCGAACACATTGCTGTAAAAGAAGCTCAAAGATTAAACATTCCTATTTTTGCAATGGTAGATACAAACTCTGACCCACGTGAGGTAGATTTTGCTATCCCTGCTAATGACGATGCTTCAAAATCTATCGACAAAGTACTTTCATACATCACTGAAGCAGTGAATGAAGGTCTTGCCAATAGAACCGCTACAGCAGAAAAAGAAACTAATGAATAATTACTTAATGACAAATGACAAACCATAAATTTGTCATTTGTCATTCACATTAAAAAATTAATAAAATGGCAAATATTACCGCCTCAGACGTAAATAAACTAAGACAAGCCACCGGTGCTGGTATGATGGACTGTAAAGCAGCCCTTATAGAAGCAGAAGGTGATTTTGATAAAGCAATAGAAGTATTGCGCAAAAAAGGTCAGAAAGTAGCTGCAAAACGCGCTGACCGCGATTCTAAAGAAGGTGCTGTTATCGCTCAAGTAAACGGAAACCATACAGTAGGTGCTATCATCTCGCTTAACTGCGAAACTGACTTCGTAGCTAAAAATGCTGATTTCGTAGCTCTTGCTAAAGATTTGGCTGAACTTGCTCTTGGCGTAAACAGCAAAGAAGAACTTCTTGCTCTTAACTATAAAGGTATCAGCGTAGCTGAAAAACTTATCGAGCAAACTGGTGTGATAGGTGAGAAAATAGAACTTGGTGCTTTTGAAAAAGTTGAAGCTCCTTTTGTAGGTTCTTACATTCACAATGGTAACAAGATTGCTGCTATCGTAGGTCTATCAAGCGCTATCGCTGATGCTGCAGAAGTAAGTAAAAACTTAGCGATGCAAATCGCTGCTATGGGTGCTGAAACGCTTTCGTACAAAGACTTTAGCGCTGAGTATATAGCTAAAGAAACTGAAGCTCGTATCGCTATCATTGAAAAAGAAAACGAAGAACTACACCGTTTGGGCAAACCGCTAAAACACGTACCTCAGTACGTATCATACGCACAGCTTACTCCTGAAGTACTGGCAAAAGCTGAAGCTGATGCTAAAGCAGAACTAAAAGCTGAAGGTAAACCTGAACAAATATGGGATAAAATCCTTCCTGGTAAAATACAACGCTTTATCTCTGATAACACTACCCTTGACCAAGAGAAAGCTCTTCTTGACCAAGTGTATATCTATGACGAAAGCAAAAAAGTTTCAGATTTTGTAAAATCTAAAAACGTAGAAATTACTGGCTTCAAACGTGTAGCTTTGTAATCGTAATAAGGTCATAATATTAGATTTTTAAAGTTAATACTAAGCCTCCACGTAAAAGTGTGGAGGCTTTTTTTGCAATGAAACACATTATCCATCTCTTGTTTTTATGGCTATTCTTTAGCTTCTGGACAACCTACGCACAATCGACCTTTAGTGGGAGCGTTAGGCTTTCTAATGATGAAACTCTTACTTTGCAGTGGCAAGAACGGGAGAACTCTCAGCAAAATAAAGGTATTCATACCTTTGTAGGCTACTACCAAAATCAGTTTGTAGCTACTTTGGTAATACACCCTAATAAGGAGGCTTCTGGCAGTCTGCAATGGGAAGGCACAACTTACCAACTAGTAGGCTCAGAGCAAGGAGTGCTATCGGCAAAGGTACGCCTTCTGCACAATCCTAATAATAAGTGCGGTACTGATACTCACTCGCAAGAGCCTTACTTCCCTTCTTTTGAAAATAGTTCGACAGCTCGTCCTATTACCTCTCTTACTTCTATAATGCCTAACGACCCTGAGGGTATCTTGTATCTCTATCGGTTGGCAGTACTTATCGATTATCACGACTTCGCTAATACTTTCAGCAGTGATATAAAACAAGTAAAAGATTTTTTACTTAACCTTGAAGTTTTTCTCAATGAGGTGTATGTACGTGATATTGGGGTAAAATTTAGTATAGTGGCAGATGACCGGCTTATTATTCAGGAGGCCACGAAGCAACTATATGACCAAACTTCGCGAAGAGATATTATTGAAAATTCTACTGAAAAAATAAATGAACTTATAGGCGACAAACAATATGACCTAGGAATTGTAATTGCCCCTGGAACGGATTCCACCTTATCGGGGCTAGCTTTCTTTTCGGGAGGTTTTCGCCTTGTACGAAAAGGAGGGGCTTCGGCGATAGCAGATAATGCTACCATAGCCCACGAAATAGGACACTTATTTGGCGCTGACCACACTTTTAAGAATGCTTACTCGGGTAACTCTCTCTATACAGAGCCTGCTTATGGTCAATCGCTAATGGGCTATAGCAATAATTTTCCTGATGGGGCTTTTTTCTCGCTGCCTACAGCTTATCAAATACGCGGAGGGATTGTCAATCGCTCTTATTTTAAAGACCCTGAACGCACTCAGTTAGTAAACCGCAATGGGAATGATGTGAGTAACTTCAATTACGCCTACGGCATCAAAACTGAAAGTTCTTTCCCTACGATAAACCGCACTAAGTTGCAAGAAACTTATACAATCCCTAAGGATACTTACTTCCAATTTTATGTCAATGCAACTAATACTAATAGTATTCCGATTTATTACACAGCACAACTAACCAGCAAGGCAGGCATAAATGACCCTAAGTTCCTCACTCGTAAAGGGAAAACAGGTAAAGAACCTATTACTTTTCAGACCCAATACAGTGATTTGGGTGGATTTATAAACTACACACGCACAAATGCAAAAGGTGAACATCTTTTTTGGTTAGCGGCTTCGAATCCTGCGCCTCAGCACTTTGTGAATTACGATATGGTGGCTGTAAAAGTGATTATTGCAGACGGTAAGACTTTCGCTATCACTAATGGAATGAATGATGAGTATGAAGGGGGCGCTTCCCTCACGCTAAACTGGCAAGTAGACCCTAATTTCTTTGATGCTAATAGCAAAGTGCGCATTCTTCTTTCTGATGATTTTGGGAAAACCTTTAAATATACTTTGGTGGAAAGCACCGAAAACGATGGTAGTTGCGAGATTACCCTCCCTAATATAGAGGTCGGTACTGTAGAATGGGGCAAACAAAAGAAGATACAACTCCCCGCAGGAGTTATCAAGGTAGAGGTGATAGACCATATAGCTTTTGCTACTACCAATGTGGCTCCTTATAAAACCTCTAACGGGAAGTTAGTGCCTAATGGCGGTTTTAAAATTAAAAAGAAAGCAGAATTGCCAGAGCCTAAACCAAAACCCAAACCAAAGCCCCAGCCTAATCCACTTCCGCAAGAGCCAGAAAAGAGGGTTGTTATCTATAACGGAGTTTCATCAGCCAACCCTCAGAACTATTTTGCAGTAGAGGGGGTAGATGTTACTACGCCTATTCATCTTCTTATCTTTGATGAAATGGGCTTGAAAGTATATGAGAACAAGGATTATGGCAAAAATGGTGATTGGTTTAGAGGATATGCTAATATTAAAAACTTTATAAATAGTAATAAAGCACTGCACGGTACTTATTTCTATATCATTAGTTACAGCAAAAATGGCAAGATAGAAAGGCAAAATGGTTTTTTGTATGTGAGGTAAAAACTTCATTTTCTTTTGAAATAAAAATATTTTATAAAAATTTCTTTCGTTTTCTTTGCACGGTTCAATAATATTAACTACCTTTGTCGCTCATTAGTGTAAATAACCAAATAATTACATAACGAATTAATATATTATGGATGTAAAAAAAATTATGACCTCTTTGGAGGCTAAACACCCAGGAGAAAAAGAGTACTTACAGGCAGTACACGAAGTGCTTGAGTCGGTAGAAGAGGTGTATAATCAGCACCCTGAATTTGCTAAAGCTAAAATTGTGGAACGCATCGTAGAGCCTGACCGCATCTTTACTTTCCGCGTAGATTGGGTAGATGACAAAGGCGAAGTACAAAGCAACCTCGGTTACCGCGTGCAATTTAACGCTGCGATAGGTCCTTACAAAGGAGGTATCCGCTTCCACAAAGCAGTGAACCTATCAATGCTTAAATTCCTCGGCTTTGAGCAAACTTTCAAAAATGCCCTTACTACGCTACCTATGGGGGGTGCTAAAGGAGGTTCAGACTTTGACCCTACCGGTAAATCGGACGCTGAAATTATGCGTTTCTGCCAAGCCTTTATGCTTGAACTATGGCAACATATAGGTCCTGATACAGATGTACCTGCCGGTGACGTGGGTGTAGGCGGTCGCGAAATAGGCTATATGTATGGAATGTACAAAAAATTGGCTCGCGAATACAACACAGGAGTACTTACAGGGAAAGGTATTAACTGGGGAGGCTCTCTTATCCGTCCGGAAGCTACTGGTTATGGAGCGCTTTACTTCGTAGACCATATGCTTAAGAAACTTGGCAAAGACCTTAAAGGACAACGCGTGGTAGTATCTGGCTTTGGTAACGTAGCTTGGGGAGCATCGCAAAAAGCTACTCAGTTAGGCGCTAAAGTTATCGGTCTGTCAGGCCCTGATGGCTGTGTAGAAGTGCCTAATGGTATGACTCACGAAATGATAGACTATTTATTAGAGCTTCGCGCTTCTAACCGCAATATCGTAGCTCCTTTTGCTGAGAAATTTGCAAAAGAAAGTAAATTTACTGCTGGTAAGAAAGCGTGGGTAATCCCTTGTGATATTGCATTGCCTTGTGCTTTCCAAAATGAATTGAACGAAGAAGATGCTAAAACACTTATCGCTAACGGTGTGAAATTGGTAGCAGAAGTATCGAATATGGGTTGTACACCAGAAGCTATCAAAGCTTTCCAAGATGCTAAATTGCCATTTGCCCCAGGTAAAGCGGTGAATGCAGGAGGGGTAGCTACTTCGGGTCTTGAAATGACTCAAAATGCGGCACACCTTGCGTGGAGAGCTGAAGAAGTAGATGCTAAATTGCACCATATTATGGAGTCTATTCACAACGCTTGTCTAAAATACGGACAAGAAGATGGTTATATTAACTACGTGAAAGGTGCTAACATAGCAGGCTTTATGAAAGTAGCGCACGCTATGCTTGACCAAGGAGTGGTTTAATGACAAAAAAACAATAAATAATAAAAGCTGCTTCTGCAAAATGGAGCAGCTTTTTTTGCTACTTTCAATCTCCAATAATTATGTTCTATCTTTCTTTCTAAAAAAATATGAAAAATCTTCCTTTCCCTAACTATTGATTTCCAACCACTTAACCATTTTCTTCAAAAAAACTTGAAAAAAAGTTGCTAAAAAATTTGCAGAATTAAAAAAACGCCGTACCTTTGCACCCGCAAATGAGACGATAAGTGCTCTTGCAAGAAGAAACAACACGTACATTGACATAATGTTGTACAGCACAAAATAAGATTTAAAGAATCGAGTGAAACCTGAAGTCAATAACTTAAAAATCGGTTAGAAGAAATTAAAGATTTTAACGATGAAGAGTTTGATCCTGGCTCAGGATGAACGCTAGCGGCAGGCCTAA
>ERZ772921.224-NODE-224-length-36165-cov-6.892744_pt1 | contig 36165 bp, 32 predicted proteins | sample MGYA00512117_ERZ772921 | MGnify/ENA primary metagenome ERZ772921 (study PRJEB29015, sample SAMEA2737944) | human oral metagenome | biome: human oral; feature: human-associated habitat; material: dental | place: China | collected 2150 ...
GTTAATTCCTAAGATTTCTGTTATACTAGCATTAGAACACATATCATTTCTCCTTGTTTTTTATTTTGTGCGATTTAAATTATATACGAGATTTGATGTGTGTTCCTATTTTTTTGCAAAAATTTAGCGTTGGGAGAGAATTTTTTCTCTCACCAACGCTAAATATTATACAACCACTTTTCCTTAAAATAAATGTATGAATCTATCTATCTTATCTACTCAAATAACTAATGTATGCATATTGCTACTACAAGAGGACCTAAGACTGTAAGTAAAATATTTCCCATTGCATATCCTGGTGTATATGCTATAGCAAAAATACTTGAATCATATTCCTCCACAACTCCGTTAAGTGCTGCTGTACACGTTCCAGCACCACATAGAGCACCAATGATATCTACAGCATCCAACTTTAACACAAATCTTCCAAAGTAAACGGAAGCAATATGAGGCAAAATGGTTACCAAAATACCAATTAATAGTACCTTTAAGCCCATAGATTGCAATGCAGATATGAAGGAAGCTCCAGAAATAAGTCCCACAATGGCTATAAAGAGATTTAATCCAACACTCTTACAAAACCATCGGGTTGCTTTCGGCATCAGTCCATAGTTAGAATGTCTATCTTGATAATATCCGAACAGAAGTCCTCCAATTAAAGCTCCTCCACCAGATCCAAGTGTAATCGGAATTTTGGATACAACGAAGCTGATTGCACCTATTAATAGACCAACTACAAGCCCGATGCTGATAAAAGATATATCTGTCTCAGTTCCTGTATCCTTCACATACCCAAGTTTCTTTACAGCCTTAGAAATAGCAGCTTTTGGTCCCACCAATATCAAGTGATCAAGAGCCTTTAACTCCTCCTCTTCAGGGAGAATATTGTTATCTCTCATCCTTTCTGAAATGACGATTCCATTTTCTGAAAGATTCTTTATAACATCTAGAGAGAAATTGTTAGTTAAAACTATTTCTTGCTTTACCACATCTAGCCTAAGAGCTTCTGAATCATTAGTTTCCTCCATGCCAGAAGCTTCAAAATTTAATACTGCATCAAGAAGTCCTATAATCATAACTGTATCCTTCTCAAGAAGCTGCACATCCGGTGCAAGATTCACCTGTTTACCATCTCGAAGAATCTGAATTATTGTAAGAGAATCATCGTACTGTTCTTCAATGGAACCGATTGTTTTGCCAATAAGTTCTGCACCTTTTTCTAAGCAAAATGCACGTGCTTTAATATTTCCAACCACAGTGTTTTCCGAAGAAGACTCATGGAAATTTGTTTGCTCAATTTTCTTCTTAACTGTATCTGTCAAATTTGCACCAATTAACTTCGATGCACCATTTCTCAAAAACACAACTACCCCAATCGTTCCAAAAACATAGGTAAGTGCATATGCAACTGCCATTTGACTTTCAGCCGTTTTCAGTTCTGTTCCTGAAAGCATACCCTTCATAGTAGAATCCGCTGTTCCTATGATTGCTGACTGTGTAAGACTACCTGCCAAAATTCCGCCAGCTTCTCCAGCTCCAATATCAAAAGTCTTAAACAAAACAATCGAAACTGCAAAAGCTACCACGGCGAAGAATATGGATAGGACAATAATTTTAAGGCCAGATCTTTTTAAACTTGCGAAGAATGAAGGTCCAACCTCATATCCGATAGTAAAAATAAATAGTGAGAAAAAGATTGTCTTCACTGTTCCGTCAATTTCGTAAGTTCCTGCCCCCTTCAATATTAGGGAAATGAGAAGTCCTACCAACAAAGTTCCTACAGTGGCACCTACCGTAAAGGATTTTATCTTTACCTTTCCAATAAAATATCCAAGTGCAAGACATATAAAGATAGAAATGACTGGATTAGCAATCAAATAATGGGCTATATCAGAGAAGCCTGTTACCGTAATACGTTGTGCTGTTTCCAACACTTCATGTGAGATTAAACCTATATTCATTTTAAATTCCTCCATACTATAGCTTTTTTTTCTCTTTTGTATACTTTTCGTAATATTCTTTCAAAAGGGATATAATACGGTTTGCTATTTTCTTATAATCATTGTCCTCTAGGTTTGCTTCTGAAATTCTAACTGTACCAGGAGTTGCTCCAAAACCAACTCCTTCCATCAACACAACACCATCTTCCTTTGCTAGATGTAAAAGAAAATCTATTTCCTCAAATTCATTTCTAAGCCATGTTGCGAAGTTCTTATCATAATTTGTCTCTGCAAGTTGATATATGTCAATCAGTGTATAATATTTAGCATTGGAATCACTGTTATCCTCAGGTAAGCCTAATGTAGACATTAAATTGTGGTAACGAATCGCTATAATTTCTTTACAAGCTTCAATGTATTGATCCTTTTCATTTTCAAGAACCAAATGAGTCATAGAGAAAAGAACCATCATAATCTGCTGTGGTGTAGATAGCCCGCTTGTATGATACAATCCAATAGATCTGCTGTCTGCACATATCCTTTCAACAAAGCCCATTTCCGAAGGATTAAATGTAACGATAGAATAATCGCTTTCTAGTTCTTTTTTCTTCTTCTCAGGAAGCTTCTTAATCAGTTCATCAAAAACATTATCTTCATTAATTGCTATAACTCCGAGTCTCCATCCTGTAACACCATAAAGCTTTGAATACGAATAAACCAAAATAGTGTTTCTTGGGCAAACGGAATAAACAGTGCGGAATCCATTTACAAAAGTACCGTATACATCATCTGTTATAATAATAAGATCCGGACGCTTTACAACTACCTTTCTTAACTGTTCCAAATTCTCATCTGTAAGACTACGAGAACCCGGATTTGATGGATTCACTAAGATAAATGCCTTGACAGAAGGGTCCAAAAGCTTTTCAAATTCAGAATCTGGAATATGCCACTGATTTTCTTCCCTTGCTTGAAGATCGACCTCTGCTAAATCAAAATTTGATAGTCTCGGAATCTGAATATAAGGAGTAAATACCGGTGTGTTGATTGCAATGCGGTCTCCATCATTAAGTAGTCCATTATGCTTTAAGGAATCAAATATATAAACAATTGCAGCCGTACCGCCTTCTACTGGAAATACCTTAGTATTTTTTCTTAAATTAGCCTTCCCATATAGAATGCTTTGAAGAAATGCATTGATAATGTGCTCCGTATTCTCCAAACAACGGCTAGGAACCGGATAATTATTTCCTATAATGCCATTTGTAAGCTCCAAAATAAGGCTTTTCTTATCTAAATCTAGATGGTCTACGCTATACTCCACGATCTTTTTAAGAAATACATCCACCTCATCGTCACGATTTAAAAAAGCATTGTACCTCTCCTCAATTCCATTGGAGTCAACATATCCAGCTAAATCTCCTTTATCTAGAGTTCTTTTGCATTCTGACACGCCAAATTCCATCAGTCTTGCAAAAGCTAATCTTCCCAAGGTATTAATCCAATTAGGATTTCCTCTTCCTGCATTCAAAAATTTCAAATGTTTCTCATTCTTTTCTGATAATTTCAACATATCAAAGCTAATTTCAAATGCACCAAGTTTTTCTAATTTTCTTTCGAAGCTCTTTGTAATCATCTTTAATTCTCCTTTCCTTCTAACTGCATAAGTTTTTCTAACCACAATACAAAAAAACCCTCAACATCTTTTATATTTAAATTATATCATTCGCAAGCCATTTTGTAAATTATTTTTAGTTTAATACTGATAATGATCTCATTACCAAATCAATATCCCTATTTTATAGCTCCTATATAATATGTAAGTATGTTTTTTACTATCTTGCATTGTTTCAGTCGCATTTTCATTGAAGTGTACAACAACTTCATAGGTAGTCTTTCCAATCTTTCTCTTTGTGCTAATTCCTTTTTTATCTGTATTTTCCAGTTTTTCCATAAGCCCTCTTTTCAATCTTTATTGAATTTCGATATTATTATTTAATTTGTTACCTATCACAACTTTAAGTTTTTATTCACAGTTTAATAGTTCTGCCTGATATTATTGCCAAATGAGGTGAAATCATGACCACCCGTCCAACGGGAGGTTTGCACAAGGACTATAAGTCCAAGGGTTACCGGCCAGCGTCTAAAGGCGCTGGCTTTCACTCTGTTCAAGCTCGGCCTTTGACTCGTCACCGTCCTTTAAAGGGTATTTGTACTACTTGCCATCCCTAAAGGGATCTTCATATTCTTTGACACTTAATTTATCCATGGCTACATCATGTTTTTCCTGTTCTTGAATATACTTCTTTATAGTTGCTTTATTCAATCCAACTGTACTTACATAGTATCCTTCAGACCAAAAACGCCTATTTCCAAATTTATATTTTAAGTTTGCGTGTTTGTCAAATATCATTAGTGCACTTTTTCCTTTGAGATAACCCATAAATTGTGATACACTAATTTTAGGTGGTATACTTACTAGCATATTTACATGGTCTGGCATAAGATGGCCTTCTAGTATTTCTACACCTTTATACGAACATAATTGTCTCAGAATTTGGCCTATACTTTGTTTATATTGATTATATATTATTTTTCGCCTGTATTTTGGTGTAAATACTATATGATATTTGCACATCCATTTTGTGTGAGATAAGCTGTTCGCTTTATTAGCCATAAAATCACCTTCCTATTCGTATTATTGAGCTTGAACAATTCAATTATACGACGGAATGGTGATTTTTTTGTATAACATCTGTCTAGCACCCGCATAGCGAGTGGATTATTGTTTCGCACGCTTTGCGAGCTCAACAGGGACACGTCCCTAAAATAAAAATGGCGAGGCAGCATAAACTGTCTCGCTAATAAAGTCTAACTTTTTGGGGTCACATCAAAAGTATTTTTACAGTCTGGCTTCCATTTTTTATTATGTCATAATTTTCATTGACTATGCCACACTTAGGGCAAGAGTCTGGCCTATATGATCACTATCAATATGCGTTAAAATGATTCTATCCAAATCATCCAAGTCTATAAAAAACAATCCGCTTTGCCAACATTATTAGCTTTTATAACCATTCCCATAAATGGTATTCTCCGGATAAATATACTTTTTGATTATTTCAAATTTTATTTTCAAAAGTTTCTTTTTTGAGATCTCTCTCAATTTTCAATTATTAATGGTGATCTTTTAGCACCTTAAAACTTAAGATACTAAAAAACAACTAAAAACTCACCACTCATTTTATACACTTCCGGCATCTAAAATCATATCTACATATGTAAGAAGCAAATCGATTGCTCTGTTCTTCGTAAATATAACTTCTTTCGATCTTATCCTGTTTTTTATCCTACTTTTTGTGTAATGTATTTTATTGAACTCTACTCTCTAAATCATATACTTCTTTCAGTATTCTATAGATTTGTCACTTTTATATACCACTACATTCCAATTACCACATCTAATTATTTTACCTATCGGTACAAAAACCATTTTTGTACAATATCTCTTGCCGGTCTTTGTTATTCTGTCCTGCTATTCCCAATTTCTCCACCAAACTCTTTGCCTTCTTCACTGCTGTTGACTTGGCACTGCTTTGGGCAATTTCTAAAAGCCCCTGCCACTTGGCATCCTCTGCCGAAATCAACCCCCTATAGGCTGCTTCCCTTAAATAGTCTGCATAGTAAGTACAAATATCCAAAATGCGGTTTATCCATACAGGCGGTTTATTGTTTTTTAGAGTTTCCACACCTGCCGCTACTATGCACTCACTAAGCATAACCCGGAATACACTTAAAAGTTCTCTTTCCTTCTCAACCACTCTTACAAGTTTCGCAGGGCTTATATCTTCATGGCGTAACAGCTCCCTTGTAATATCTCGCAATGTATCTACATTCAGTTCACCCGATTTTACCAATTGCTTAAAAAGGCTCTTTGCACCGTAGATACTTTCTCCGTCCTGAGCTAAAAGTGCCACTGCAATAGTAAGAAGTGCCTTTGAATATGGAGCAGGTTCTCCTTTTAGCGGTGCGTTTTCTTCATTCCTCCAATTTCTGAACTTGCTTACTACAATCTTCTTTTTTGAATTGTTGTAATGAAGCCATACCGCCTTTTCCTCTTCATTTATAATTTCGCCTTTATTATCAGCCTCAAATGCCGAAACCTGTCCCTCATTTATAAGCCCGTAAAGCCAGCCGGCTATTGTCACTTGATATTCATACTCAGGTATATCCGGCAGTTTTAAGTTGAATTGGAAAACTTTCTCATTTTTTCTTAATTCAAGAGCTTTTACACTCATTGACACATTATCATTAATAAGTGCTTTTGGCTTGGGTAATCTTAGCCACACTTCATCAAAATCATTTGGAGATTCTTTAATCTCCAATACTTTCTCACTTTTTTCCGTATCTTTTATAATCTCGATATTAAAGGAGCTTAATTTATTCACTATTTCCTTTGAATATCCTACTGCCTTTGAAGTCCCTGATTTTGCTGCAAGTGTTTTAATTGCTTTCATTTCAAGTACACTTTTGGGAGCAAGTTTATTTTCCACTGCAAAGATAACCTCATCCAGATAATCTCTTAAAAGCTTTACGATCTCGGCAGTTCCTGCAAGCATTCTGGGAGCCTCCAGCGAAACTTTCACCGTATCACAGGCTGCTTCCCAAACAAGGCTTAGCATACCGTCTTTTGCCATACTATCCATAGAAAGAGCCATACTTGCCAAATTTGAAGGAGTGCCACCGCTCCAATCCAAATAGGAAATATCTGCAATGCCCGGTAGCAAAAGTCCTCTTTCCCAGGCTTTATGAGTTGCTATAATAACATCTTCGGCATTCTCATCACTTAGATTAGCGCCTATGGCAAGCCAGTTTATCAGCGCACCTTTTGTAACAGGCTTTCTTCTTCTGGCTACCTGCCTTAAGATAAGCCCCTGTCCGTGGTAAACTTCATAATCTCTATGAACTGCTGTAAGGGCATAATCTCCCCAAGTCGGAAATATTGAAAACATAAGATCATGGCTATATGAAAGTCTGTTCGGTAATGCTTTAAGGCTTTTTGGTATATCTAGTTCTATCTTCCAATATGGGGTTTTTCCGGGTGTAAACTCCGGCTCTTTATAAGGATCTGTTAAATATTCGGCAATTATTTTAGCGGCTAAAACATCATTTCCCCCTTCGTCCTGCAAAAATTCGCCTGAGGGAAGCAATATCTTCAAATTTATGCCGTTTAGCTTTTCCATATACTCTTTTACATCTTTTTTTGTAATCAAATCCATATCAAGTCTTGTAAGTGCAAGCTGCAGATCCGGCTCCGAAACATACGATAAATTTTTATTTTTATATATTAAGAGACGAGCAAACAAATCATCTAGACTTATACTTAAATCTTCATAGCTTGGAGTGCTTAGCAGGCAGGGGAACTTATCTATAGAGGCAAATAAAACAGCACTCCTTGTATATAAAAGTTCTCCATATACAAGTTTTACAGCTTCATTTTCGCCGTTCCATACTTTTCTTATACTGTCCGGACATATATTATTTTCAACATTTTTTACCCATCTGCCAAGTATCCGGATGATGCTTGAGTCATTACTTGGAATTCCTGCCAGACTCATTTTAGCCTCATCAGGATTTTTGTATGCAATGCTATTTGCCATAGCAATAAATCTTTCAAAAGTAATATCCTCAACACACTCCTTTCTTTCTGAAATCACTGCCAGTAAATCTGTTAGTGCCTCCGGCGAGACTTCTCCAAGCTTAAACTTAGGAACTTCCCACAGTTTCGGTGTTTTTCTCCAAAGCCCCTGTACTTCTTCTTTTGTATCCTCTTTTTTTATCTCCAAGCCCCAAGCCTTTTCAATGGTTTTTGCAAGTTTTGATATACTCTTATCCTCATCCTGCTTATATATTAAGAGCCACTCTTCATATTCCTTCACAGACTTAGGCTTTTCCCTTTTTAAAACAGAAGTTAAAATCATTTTTTTGATTTTCTTAACCTTTGCAAAACTGCAGGCAATAAGAACATGGTATAGCAAATCTTTGGAAGCACTCTCTATAAGTACTGGTGCGAACCTCTCAAGTAAAGCACTCTCTCCAAGTCCCAATAGCGGAATGATTGTTTCTGCTCTGGATCTGATATCCTCATCAGTAAGTCCTATTTGCTCCAAAACATTTACAAGCTCTTTTCTGTATCCCGGTCTTTGTGCAATATTTAGTGCATAAAATACCTGATCGATGCTTTCTTCTTTTGTAAGCACATTGTTCTCTACACCCCAAATCAGTACTTTTGAGAAAGGTCCGGTTGCCGGCACATTTACAGAAATCCCTACTTCAATATGCTCAATGAATCTTCTTATAATCTCCTCTTTTTCAATTACAAAGTTCTCATCAATATTTCTATCTTTTCTTTTAGGCTTTAAAACCCCTGCCGCAACTGCTGCCCAGTCCTTCATATACTCTGCGGATTCAGGAATTTCAAGTTCCATTTGATGTACCAGTTTTACTGCCAACATACCAAGAACCGACAGTGAATGCTCCCATATTCTCCTGTTTGAAGTGCAAGCGGCTTTAATAAATTCCATAGCATAGGTTTTGCCACGAGCCTCAATAGCCCCCAGAGCAACCTCACTGCCCCCTCTTAAAATATTTGCCGCTCGCTTGGCATCTACTCCTACACGAATAGCAAAGATTGCAAGTTTAGCTAAATCCACATCTACAATAGGTACAAAACCGTAGCTGTTTTCCGATAATTGTTTAACCTGTGCCCATTCGCCGGATTTAAGTCCATCTTTTGCAATTTTTTGTTCTTCCTTATTTCCTACCCCGAGCTTTAAAATATCTTCAAAATCTGTTTCCTCATATCCAAGAGAACGATAGATTTCAACCGCTTTTTCAAGTTTGCTTGCCATACTAACCTCCATTCGCCGCTTGATGACAATAATTAGTAATGAAAATGTATTTTAACACTATACTTCTTTTTTTAATTTCACTGCCAAAATATGTTTACATGGTCCTCTGCTGTTTTGATGTTTAAGATACCATGCGCAGGTACATTTTGCATTTTCCGCTCTCATATCAGTAGGATAAATAACTCTGTATATTGTATCTCCTGATTTTATATGCCATACATCGTCTTCTACATACGAAGTTTCTTGCATAAGTTTTCTTGCACCCACAAGTCTTGGATTATCCTTTAAGACTCTATCGGGATCATCCGGCAGTTCCCTGTGGAAAAATGCTCTCTCTCTAACATCAAAACCGAGCTTTCCTGAAACTGCGAGCAGTTCTATGGCAGCATTCATATCTTTCTTTATCATTCCCATGGATTTTGACATTACATCAAGGTCAAGTCTTGACTCAAAGTTTAATATATCATCAATTCTGTCGGCATATTCTAATATTTTTAAGTCCGAAAGCGAATCAAGCAATGCCCCCTCACCTGAATAACCCTCATAACTCTTTGCTGTCAAGCTAAGTATTATACTTGCTCCTCTCATGCATACTTCAAGCATCATCTGCCCTGCCTCACCAATCTCAGGAGCATAAAAATATATTGCATTTACATAACTCATTATACGCTTAAGTGCACTCAGTCTGTGAAGTCCGCTGATATATACGCTGTTTTTTTCTTCTCTTTGCTTTAACATCACAGCGGTTTTAGTGGGTGTAAGCCAGCCGGATCTTTCCTTTCCGGTTGCAGGCGGCAGCATTGCGATAAATGCCTTTGCCTGCATTCCCTCAACATGGAATTTATATTTCATATTTTTATGGAGCATGGCACAGTTTCCAAGTGCTCTGATCCACCTGTCCGGCATTTTCACAGGGCGTTGTATCAGTATATCTGTCAATGTATTCTTATCATCAAGCTTCTTACTGTTAAATACTTTCCAGCCCTCATCTCCGATTCTAAACTTTAATCTGTCTTCTTTTTTTATATTAAACAGGGATCTTCTTAAATCAGCTCCGATATCTACATTGGTAGTACCATACAGTATCTCACCGTCCAAGGCACTTTGAAATACATCGAGCCTTGCATAAACACCGTTGCAGGCGGAAAAACATTCGGCTCTTAATCTATCCCCCTGTGCAGAAAGAATAGGATCTCTTTGGTCTACCGGTACATACTTAAAATATCTTGTACTTACAATATCCGCAAGTACCAAAAGTCCTCCTGAAATAATTACAGAATCTATGATTTCACCATTGAAAAACAACGGATTATCCTCTATGCCGCTTGGTGTAAGAGCCGGTGCTATGGATAAGGCTAGATTGCCGTCAAAAAGGATTGATGCGGTTTTAAATTCTCTCATTAATATCTCCCATAATACTGTGTATGTTCATATATGTGATTGTATTTTTGTGTATATATAATATTTATAAATTGTTACAGTTCAGGCAGCCTAGATATATATATTTATAATATGCTAAATGAAAGCTTGATTTCAGCTATATATTATAAATATATAGCTAACAGCCTACTGCAAATATTCATCTTCGTTTGATTTATAAATAAGATTAAACATTTTTATGTTGTTTTGACGAAGATGAATGGGCTACCTGAACTGTAACTATAAATTCATATAAATAGTTAAAAGGGCAATCCCATACGGAATCGCCCTTTTATTTTAGCATATATTTTATGTTTTTAGTTGATTTAGTATAAGGCATAGTTATAAAGGAATTTTATTTTCCATCCACTGTTCAGACAAATCTTTACTTTAAAAGTTCTCCGTTACAAGCGGTTTAAGTTCAAGGATGTTAAAAATCCATTTATTTTTTTGCCGTTTAAGGAATTTTTATAAATTAATTTCTTATACAAATTCTTAAAATACAATGTCTCCTTCAAAATATTTTTTGATACTATCTTTAAACAACTATTTCATATTTCTCTTTCAAATTATTCAGCATACTATACTTAATCATTCCTTCCAACTGCATTCTTCCAATTATTATCCCCGGAGCAATTCCCTGATCTTTTGCAAATTTAAGCACGCTTCTTTCTGAATAATCCCTGTTCCTTCTAAAATCCTCAAAATCTTTAGATGCAATCAGTATATCACCTGACCATTTATCAGCCTCCCTCTCATCATCTTCAGATGTACCATTTGGCTGCCCGACATGACCTAGAACAATATGTGCAAGTTCATGAAATAAACTAAACCAAAACTTATCTGCATCCTTTCCTCTTGCAGTAAGTCCAACAACAATCTTATTCCCATCCATAAAGGAAGCCCCCTGCAGAAAAGACCCTTTAAGGTGTGGTAAAAATACTAAAGCAATTCCACAATCTGCAAGATATTTTTTTATTTTAGGACAGAATTCCTTAGGTTTAAGAACTGTCATTTTTCTTATATCAGACACAGCTAAAGTCAATCCTTTGATATTTATAGTATCGGTTTGAATATCACGTGCTCTAATCTTTGCTTCCTGAGCCCATGCCATCAAAGCTAAATCACTTTTTTTTGTAATTGCCAAACGTCTGCATGCAATTCTTGTAATCTGCTCATTTCCAAGAAGAGAAAGTTCAACAACTTCAAAATATTTCCTAAGATTAACAACCTTTTCATTAGATTCTCCGGTGTCCGGAACCCATCCGAATTTTACCATTTCCCTATAAGGAAATTTTTTTGCCATTTCCTTATCAATTTCCATTGTATTTTCTGCTTCTGCCTTAATAATCTTCTCTCTATAGGTTGCCTCCAGATTATTCCAAAACTTAGCCGGAACACCTAAAACCATCTCTAATTTGACTGCTGTCTCCGGTGTAAGCTGTACCTCACCATTAATGAGCTTGCTGATATGCTTTTCAGACATATACATCCTGGCTGCAAACTCTTTCTGGCTCATTCCCCTGTCGTTCAACTGCTCTTTAATTGTCGCTCCAGGTGGCGTTGCAATATAACTGCGACTTCTCACCATAGCGCTACCTCCTTGACTTGAAATATTGACCATCAATGATAATCAACGATTTCCAAAATATTTGCTATTTGGATTTTTTCACCATTTTTCTCAAATACCAATCTGTAAGGATGAACCAAATCCACCGCATATTGTCCCTTCCTATTCTGCTTAAGCATATGACATCGTCCAATATGGAACTTTATCATCATCTCAACAGTATCCGCAGCAGAAATTTCATCTATACGCTGATGTATTTTATCAGCCATCTCTCGACCGTAGATCCTTTCTGCTGTTTTGGCATTCGTACAAACCTTTTCAATTTTCTTATTATTGTAAGTGATATCCAAAGCATTACCTCTCTCATGTATTTACCTTTGAGGTAAATATATAGTAGCATAGATGCAACACTTCGTCAAGTTATGATTAACCTCTAAGGTAATTTCTATTCGTTATAATTACCTATTTTTTATTTTAAGATTTTACATATATCATACAATCTAACATAACTAATGGAACACTAAAATCGCTGTTTGTTGTATTGATAATTTATCTGATTTATTTTGCATTTCGCATACTTGAATGCTTTAGAATGTCTCATACTAAGAACTAGGGTGCGTCTTAAAACTCAAAATTGCACAATACCTTTTGTCATACAAGTCCCCACAAATAATCAGTTTATGTGGACTTTTTTGGTAAAAAAGCCTTTCTCCTCAAGTGATTCTTTTAATTCGGTGAAGTATCCGTGGACATCAGCAGTTACATAGTACCTCATACTTTTATCCCATAATCTCTTGAAGCAGCTCAAGAATCTTTGGAATGTCATTGACAATTGTATCATATACTACAGCCATATCCACATTGCCATATTCATGAACAATCTTATTACGCATACCCTTCATTGCTCTCCACGGAATAGCTTTATAGTATGCCTTGAATTCAGCAGTCAGCCTGTCAGAGTTTTCCGATACTTGAATCAACCTGAATATAACAGAATCTATTAGTATTTCGTTATGTTCCAGCTCATCTTTTGTCAGACCTTTTGTATGTTCAAGAACAAATACCAGGTCTGTAACAATCTTTTTAATGTAATAAGAATCATCTTTCTTGTTATCCATATATCTTTACACCATACTTCAGTATTTCATTCATCAAGTCAGGATTGTTGTTTAGCTGTTCACGATTCAAAATATCTACTTTTTTCTTTAATTCCTCTCTCAATGTTTCTACCAGTTCAAAAAACCGCATACCGGAAATCGATGTGGAAATCAATAAATCCACATCACTTATTTCATTTGCCTTTTCTTTTGCATATGAACCAAATAAATAACAGTATTCTATATCAAAATCGGCGAAAATCTCACTGCAGATGCTTTTAATCTGTTGAACAGTCAATACGCCATGGGTTTCATCAATAAATCCATATTGTTCCAACTTCTGCATCATAAATGCATATTTCATCGTAGAAGACTTGGACTCGTCTGTTTCATAATTTTGATAAGTACGAACCGGAATACCAAGATATTTGGCACATTCCACCTGTGTCATTTTCTTTTGTTTACGAAGTTCTCTAAGTGTCATCTCATCACCTCTAGGCTTATTATACGATAAAATGATGAAATACACAATATAAATACGCAATTTCTGCGTATTTATTGAATTGATTTTACGCAATATTTGCGTATTTATCCAATAGACTACAAAACACCTTGCGTTGATGCAAGATGTCCGTGCTTCATTTCTTATTCAATTATTTTTGTAGTGGTCAAGGGCTTTTGTAACACTTACCTATGCTGCCATTCCTATACTCATAGCTAACTCATTTAAGATAAATTAAAAGTAATCTATTTAATTTTTGCCGTTAAAAACATTTTTATAAATCAATAAATATCTTGTTCGCAAAACAAAATATCTAATACTTTACTCGCAATTATTTATATTCCTGTGGTAAAATACTTAAGCCTATGGATAATTAATTACTGTCAATCAAAAAAGAGTCGGTTGCACAACTTTATCAAAAAGAGAAACAGGTATTTATCAAAGGGATTGTTATAATAAGAAGTCGGTGTAGTGAATCGTTGACATCCAGCCTTATTAATACTTTGTTAATAGATTATAACAAATATATAATAAAGAGAGTTAAAATTTACTCTACTATTGCCGATATTAATTAAATGTCAATGATACACTACACTCGTGTAAAAAATACTTTTATAGCTATTTGTGCCGCCAATTGGCAGTGGAATGGAGATTAATATGATTAATACAAAAAGAAAGGTGCTATCCGTTGTACTTATAATTTATCTGATTTGTTTTGTATTTCGCATACTTGAATACTTTATACTAAGAACTGATCGAACATTTTGGGGTGAAGCCTTTATACATAAACTGATAGGCATTGCTGTTCTTTTTGTAGTAATAAAACACTTTGATTTTACATTTAAGGAAATAGGTTTTGCCAAGGGTAAAACAATCCTTTGCATATCAAAGGGCTTGGCTTTTGGATTAGTAATATTCGTACTTGCTTATTCGGCTGAGATTTTAGTACTTGCTTTGCATGGAAATTTTAAAACACTTGCTTTATATGTAAGTGCTTATTCCGTTGATGGAAATATCGGTCACCAAACAGCATTAGTTTTCTTTGCAATTTGCATTATCGGAAATATCATTAATGTAGTAATGGAAGAGGGTATGTTTAGGGGGCTATTTCCAAAGTTGCTTGAACACAAATATACCTTTATCATTTCCGCTGTAATAGCCTCCGTATTATTCGGTATGTGGCACATAATGGCACCGATTAGAGATTATTATGACGGTACAATGAGCATGAGCGGATTTATCGCTAATTCTGTTATGTTAGTTATTACATCCGCTTTGGTTGGCTTCAAGTTTGCAATGATAACTAAATTGACCGGCAATCTGTATATGGCAATGGGGGATCATTTTGTCAATAATACAATAGTAAATATACTTCATGTCATTTCTATCACAGGTACAGACGAGCTTATGATTTTGAGAATTTCTATTGCTCAATCTGTATCGTTTATAATCGTACTTATATGGTATTTTGTTGCACGCCATAAAAAACGATAAAAAACGCTACACTACTGTATAGTATCGTTGATATTTAGTCTTATTACTGCTTTGTTAATAGATTGTAACAAATACATAATAAAGGGAGTTGAGATTTACCCTACTGTTGCTGTTATTAATTAAATGTCAATGATGCATTACACTAGATATTTTCATCCAGAATTTTGCTGCGCAGACTATCTCCAATGTCATCCATACACTGACGAAACATTTACTCTGAAGGAATGCTTCGGGTGGTTCTCAATGTAGCTTGATAAAAATCTTTGTCGTTATCCATTCCATAGACTACCTCAAAATATGTTTTTCCCATGCAAACCGTTCCTATGTAAGTAAGAATGATATCGCCATTTTTAATCTGATGCTGAGAGTGATTTTCTGTAACATCCATGCAGTTGAGTGTTTTGGTAAAATCACTCTTTTCAAGAATTGCACCAGCGACCGCTAACCTACTGACAGAAATGATATGCTCATTGATATATTCAACAACAATATTGTTATTGGCAAGAGTAATTTGACGATTGTTTTTCATAGTATTTCACTCCTAAATGAGATTATTTCCAAGAATATTGTATCATGATTTTTTTACACCCAATAGGTGAAAAAATATATCTACCAAAGTATGAGAAACACCAGTATTTATAAGGGAATGTTTGATTCATAAATCAGGAATTTCACGGATTCAAGTTTAATTAAAACACTTTATTATAAGGCTTTCAATAACATTTAATATGAAACCATGAATAATTCGGGTGTAAAATAATTATAACTTTATACCCCTATAAGGCACAACTCTAACATAACATTGCTAAAGTCATCAGAGGCACTCATAAGACCACAGTTGATGGCTGATGACATTGACGAGCAGCTGATTGAACTCCAGAATGAGATTGTCAAAAATATTAACAACAATGAAGCTTATGATGAGTTTGCGACTAGATTTTCAAGCTATGTGAGCAGGGTGAAAAATGCACATCCAACACCGCAGTTATATACGCACAATCTAAAAGAATTAACGACTTGCAAGTTTACATTAAAAAGCATCGTACCGACCTTGCTAAGTTCGACGAGACCTTGGTAAAATGTTAACTAAAGCAAATTATCGTTTGGGAAGACCACTTTATGGTGGAGCTCAAATCTGGACTGAAAATTGACATTCAAGATTAATACCAATAAATACACGAAACCCTCTCGACCTTGATTGACCGAGAGGGTTGTTTGTTTTTATACATTTAGCATATCATCAATATGTTTTATAAATTCTGCGCTTTTGGCTACTCTACCATTTCCGCCACGTTGCTTATATATGTTATATACCTTATTCCTGATACTTATGATTATATCATCAGTTACAGAGTTCATATCTAAGTTTTTGATATCAGAAGGCTTTATGTCTCGCTTATTCAATATATGCGCTATAACAGCATATAACACATAATACTGAACATCACTTTTTTCTGCTGGAGTATAATCAGAATTACTCTTAACATTCTTCTGAATTTTTTTACCGAGAATAGCTACTCTATAAAAAACTTCCAAATCATTATTCTTTTCATACAGTTCGTTATATGTGCTTTCATCATTTAATAAAGTAGATGGTCTTGCCCTTGCATAATCAGGCTTTCTAAGAAAGATTGTAATAAGGCACTGCGCAAGAAAAGATACTCCAACTATTTCAGCTGCCTTTCGTCCTTGATTCTTATAATAATTTTTTCTTCTATCATAAAAAAGCCTTCTGCTCTTAAAATACATTTCAATTTGAAGATGTATTGGATCTGTGACTCGTAATGTAGCTTTAGGAATATTAGTTTGATTATTTGTTGCAAAAATGATTTGGTCTCTGGACTCCTCATTATTCGGCACTATAATCCTAAGTAAAATTGAACGTTTTTCTTCATCCAAAGAATTTCTATTCTCTGAAAAATAATTATATATTTCCATTGATGTTTGCAGTCCATTTACAATCTCCGGGTTAACAATTTGTAGTTCTCTATTGTTTACCAAAACAGCCTCTGATGCTAAAACTGTTACGCCATTATTCAACCACCAGAAATCGTTATTATCTGTTCTGTGTAAAGATTCGGATATACTACTATTAACATTATTCCTTCCTTGGTAATCACGTACATTAGAATCAAAGAAATTTTTCCTTACATCGCCATTATCGTTAATAATAAAATTAAAATAGCTCTTCAAATCAACCAATGCTACATAATTTTTTTGATTTGGTGATATTGGAATATCTGCAAATTTTAAATTCACCCTATTTTCAATAACAGAATTATACATATCAAAAAGCTTATCTGAATCTACAAAATCCACTTCAACAACAGCATTTGGAAAAAGTCCTTTTACAGTAGATTTTAATTCTTCAGCTTGCTGAACTACATTCGGGTGTAACTCAGATGATAATGTTGCATAATAAAATCTAAATTTTAATTTGACCCTGCTCGTTATTAAGCATGTATATGTATCCCTAAATATAGTAAAAGCCTCTAGAATATCTGCATTATATCTCGAATTAAAATCTGCTATTGAATTAGACAAATCTAATAAATTACTTGATATGGTTTTCCACTTCATCATTGCATCTTCTCCAAAAGAGGTTGTTTTTTTAGACTGGATAATAATCATTTCCAACACTGAATCTTTTGGTGCAGATATATCTTCCACAATATCTGGAGTAATTAGAAGATTATTTAAAAATAAATAAATTGAATCACAGCCTCCATCCAAGCTATTTCCCACGATACCATTTTCTATTTCCTCATCACTTAATCCCTGATTTTTTAGAATCTGACTTGCTGAAAAAAACTCAAAATAATCTGATATACTTCCATAACTTTCATTATTATTAAATTCTTGTTCAATCAAGTTTTCAAGCAATATTTGTGTATTCTTACTCATTATTTTATCCTCCTCCATATATTTGGTAGTGTAAAAAACTACCTTTTTTATTATTCTAAAATCCTTTAAAACTTTGATTTTTTTAGAGATTTGCAAATAAAAAGAGCAATTACCTCCATTTTTATGTATAATGCCAATCGCACAACCAACCTCATACAATGGAGAAATTGCTCATGGACATTATACTTTATTTACTCAATGTAATTCAACAACTTTATAAACAGAATTGTTTTTTAGTCAGTACCAGCAGCTCTGCTGAGGGATTGAGAAGGTTTAATTTAAGATGTCCTCGCTGCAACAATGCCCTTGTTCACAAAAAAGATCGTAAACTCTTCATTGTACACAAGTGTGCCAATCCTAAGTGTTCATACTATCTCAATAATCTGAAAAAAATTTCTAAGAAAGAAATTCAATATAAACTTTTTTAAGATAGATATTAAGTCTCTACCCAAGAACGCTTCCTCTCTTAAGTTCTCTAAATTTGATAAAAATATTATGGTGTTATGCCTTACCTACAAGATCAATCTCGGATTGTCATTAAGGAAAACAGCTCAAGCCTTAAATGATATCCACGGCATATCCATTTCCCATCAGCAAGTTGCTAACTACTGCAAAACAGCTGCTATATACATCAAGCCTTTTACTGACAACTATGATTACAGATTGGGAAAAGTATTCACTGCAAGATGAAACATATATCAAAGTAAAAGGAATCAGAGGTTACATTTGGTTTATAATAGATGCTGTAAAATGTTCAATCATTAGTTACCGGATCTCTTGCAAGCGAGATGTCGGAGCCTGTCACCAACCTCTATGGGGATTACTTCCTTAATCCCCATGTTCCGTTGCCGATACCATCAACTGAATAAAACAAGTCTTCCTTACCTTTATAATTCATTGAATCAGACGAATGGTCCTCGATATTTTTTCTTATTCCAGCCTTCTGACCTGGTGTTAACACTTTACCTGTTACGGCTTCATATTCTTCATACAATTGAGAATAAGTTGCCTTACCCTTCAAATTCCTCATTGCCTGTACAATAGCTTCTAATTGTGTCATTTCAATATCCTCCCATATAGTTTTTTACTATTTTTTGCCATCCTTGATTTTGTAGTAATCTTCAACATCTGCCTCGATTTCCACATAGTCCTTCGGCTTCGAATTTTTCTTGCTCATGCAGACTACCCCCTCCACATGCATACTCCACCCGAACATATCCACTCCCTGCACCTTCCTAAGCTCATACTCCTTCTCACAAAGATACTCTAGATCCCTCGCCAGTGTCGCACTGTCGCAGCTTACATAGACTATTCTTTTCGGTTTTATTTTAAGTATAGTATCAAGGCAGGCTTTATCGCAGCCTTTTCTTGGAGGGTCTAGGACAAGGCAGTCCACCTCAAGTATATCCTTTATAGGAATACTTCCTATACCTCCCATGCTGTACTCTTCCTCAATTTCCACAAAGCCTGATATCTCATCTTTGACATCAAAGTCTTTATTCAGCAACTTGGCACTTGCTCTGTCATAAAGCTCAGGTAGAACCTTTTCCGCCTCTCCCAGTAAAAAGTGCGTATTTTCAATCTTATTTAACTTGGCGTTTTCCAAGGCATCTTCCACCGCTGCCTTAACTATCTCTATACCGTAGACCTTACCTGCCTGCTTTGACATATACAAAGATATGCTGCCTATGCCGCAGTACAGATCCCATACTGTCTCATCTTTACTTAAATTTGCAAATTTTAAGACTGTATCATATAACTTCCTCGTCTGTATTGGATTTACCTGAAAGAATGATTTGGCTGAAATTCTGAATTTTATATCATCTATATAGTCATAGATATACCTGTCACCATAAAGGTTTACTTCCTTTTCTCCAAGTATTACATTGCTTTTTGCAGTATTTACATTGTAAGATATGCTGTTTATATTAGCCGCCTTTAGCAAAGAGTCTACCAAATTATTACTGTGCGGCAGCTTATCACCGTTAATAACCACACAAACCATAAGTTCACCGGTAGCAAAACCTTTTCTTATAAGTATATGTCTTATTAAGCCCCTATGAGCCACCTCATCATACACCGGTATGTTATATTTTTTTATAAATCCTATTACGGCTTCCATTATAGACTTATTTTCCTCTATACCTATAAGGCAGTCATCTACCTCTATAACACTGTGTGTCCTCGCCGCATAAAAGCCGTATACCGCACTGCCCTTCTTTATTGATATCGGATAGATAGACTTATTTCTGTATCTCCAAGGATTTTCCATACCTATGATAGGGTAATGTATACATACATCTTTTTCTTCTTTTAAATCAGTTTCATCCACAAAATAATCTTTTGGAAATTTGCCTATTCTTATAAGGTTATTAATAATCATCTTATCCTTTAATTCAAGCTGACTTTCGTAGGACATATTTTGCAGGCTGCAACCGCCGCAGGCTCTTGCTACGCTGCATTGGGGCTGTATACGGTCCTTTGAAGGCTTTAACACCTCATTAAGCCTTGCATAACCGTAACTTTTCTTAGTTTTCATAACACTTGCACTTATCCTATCCCCTACCACACTGTCTTTTACAAACCAAGTAAAGGCACCGGTTTTTCCGATGCCTTCCCCTGTAGTACTCATATCTGTTATATCAAGCTCTATCATATCGCCTTTTTTATAAGAATCGGCTATGATGTCATTCTTCATAAACAAAATCCTTTCGCTTGTTATATACTAAAATCCGCTTCGTTTTTACAAGCGGAAAATCTATGTAAATTCTTACCTTATAACTTAGGCTTATGCCGGCTAAAACCTCTCAACAGTAAATGCTGCCAAAAACAATATTACTATTACGCATAAAGCCTACAATGCGAATCATATCCGCAAAACATGACTCAATAGCAGTTTGGCACCTACATATGCGTCTTTCTTATATTACTCTCAAAAAATCTGTTATATCCCAGCCACTCTTTGCCTACACCGTTGCTTGCTTCTATAATCTCCGTAAATGTCTGTAGTTTAGCATCTGTATTATCCGCAAGATTAAGTGCCATAGCCTCAATTAAAGCCGGCTTTTTAGGAGATCCGTATTCAAGTTCTCCATGATGTGCCACTATACAGTGTTTTAATTCATTGGCTAAGGTAGGCGGGAACTTGTCTATCCTTGAAATAGCCTTGGAAATAATATCAAGACCTATAATTATATGCCCTAAAAGCTGTCCCTCATCCGTATAGTCATTTTCCGGAAAGGCTGAAAGCTCGGCAGTCTTTCCTATATCATGCAAAAGTGCCGCAGTTATAAGCAGATCATAATTAAGTAATTTATATTTGCTGCAATAATGTATACAAAGTCTTGTTACACTTAAACTATGCTCCAAAAGTCCGCCGACAAAGCTGTGGTGTACGCTTTTTGCTGCTGAAGAATACTTGAATTTGGCTGCAAAATCCTTATCTTCTATAAAAATTTTTTTAAGCACTGCATTCAGATAAGTATTCTTAACACTTTGGATTATATTTTCAAGCTCCTTATACATATCATCAGTGTTATACTTTGATACAGGCAAATAATCCGAGGTTTCATACTCTCCGCTTCTTGCAAGTCTGATACGCTTAACATTGAGCTGTAGATTATTGTTAAAGCTTGTCACATCCGCCTCTACCGACACATAATTCATAGCTTCAAAGTCCTCTATGCCAGGAGAAGTTAAGTCCCAGATTTTAGCCTCTATAGTGCCGGTCTTATCCTGAAATATAAGATTACCGTACTCCTTTCCTGCCTTTGTAAGTTGAATATTCTTAGATTTACAAAGATAAATCTGAGATACTACTCTATTTCCTTCTCTTAAACTTTCTATATACTGCATATAATCCCCTTTAACTTACCTACTTGCAACTGTCAAATTAATATCCAATTGGCTGTATTCATTCTTTCCGTTATCACGGTAAAGCTTTATGTTTATCTCCTTACCCACTGTAAGCTTATCTATTACTTCCTTATAGGCGGCTGTTGAAGATACCTTAACTCCGTCTACCTCACTTATTATATCTCCCACCTGTATACCTGATATATATGAGGGAGAGTCCGCCACCACCTCCGTTACATATATGCCTTCAGGAACTCCGCTTTCTTTGACCTTGGCATTAATATCTATGGGTTTTATTCCTATATAGGCGGCAGGCATTGCATTGATCATATATTCAAGTCTTGCCTTTAAGTCGGAAATACCTATGGCAACACTTGCACCTGTCTCTGACGGGTAAGAAGCACTTGCTATTCCTATAAGTTCTCCGGAAGTATTTACGAGGAAACTTCCTCTGGTATTGTCCAAAGCAAGTGAGGTATACATAAACATTGCTGTTGAATCAACTATGCTTACATCTTTTGATATATATGACACCCAGCCGTAACCCGTAGAATAGTTAAATCCCGTAGGGCTGCCTATAGCCAAGGCTATATCTCCTCTTGATACAAGGTAGGAATTCCCCAAAGTTATAACCTCTATCCCTTCTTTTATACCGCTTTCGGCATCACTTGTATCTACAGACAATATAGCTATCCCTATATGACCGTCTGCCGATTTGACCGTTGCCTGCTTGCTGTAGTTATTCTTAAAACTTACATTTATGGTGTCTGCCGCATCTATAGCCTGCACCGGACAAAGCACCAAGACTTCATTCTCCGTCTTTGCTATTACAAGTCCGGAATAATAATGTCCCGACTCTATTAAGTTGTCAAACCAATCTTTCTCATTCTTTATAGAATGTATGGAAGTTACACAACTGTCTAAATTATTGGCTAAATTAGCCATAGCCTTATACATAGCCTTTACATCTTCCTCATCATAGCTATGTTCATCTATAATTGATTCGGCTATGTTCTTAAAAGCCTCTGTGTCTTCAGTTTCTATCACTTCGCTGCTGCTTTGTAAAACCGTTGCATCTTTTTCTATACTTATAGTTTCTTTCTCTGTAGTGCTCTTTACTATAAACTTCTCAAGCCCCGGTTTTGCAAATAATGCAGTAGCCATTGCCACTACACCGAATACCACTGCCGATAAAAGCAACTTAAGCAAACTTATGTATTTGCTCTTATCCTTTTTTATTATTTTTTCAGTGATAAATTTGTCCTTATCGTCATCCATAGACAATTTCTCCGTTTTTATAAAATTGCTAAAGTATTGCCACAATAGTTGCCAAAATATACCTATATCATACATTTTCTTGATAAGACTCACTAATACTAATTATACTTGTATTTGAAAACTTACGCAATTAATATCTACATAATTTTCTATATAGATTACATTTGACTTGTAGCGAAACCCTTTTTTATGTGTTACTATATATATGTTTATTTATGAAAAGGATTAATTATGAACGGTAAAGTATTACAAATATTGGAATTTAACAAAATTATAGAAAAATTAATAGCATATGCAAGCTGTGAGCCGGGAGTTAAGCTTTGCTCCAAGCTAAGACCTGATACGGACTTTCAAACAATAGTAAAAAATCAGGAAGAGACTGCGGCGGCGGTAAACCGATTAAGGCTTTTCGGCAACCTTACCTTCCCTGCACTAAGCGACATAGGTGAATCCTTAAAAAGCCTTGCCATAGACTCCTCATTAAGCCTTGGCGAGCTTTTCAAAATCAAAATACTTCTTGAGCATGTTGAAAAAGCTTATTCTTACAAAGAAAAAGCCGATAATGAAAATTATGATGACAGTTTAAGTGAGTATTTTGAGGAACTTTCACTGATCAAGGACTTAAAAAAAGAGCTTGATAGATGCATAGTTTCTGAAGATATAGTTGCCGATGCGGCTTCTTCCACCCTAAGTAAGCTTAGAAGACAGCTTAAAACTACTCAGTCAAGGCTGCATACCGAGCTTAATAATATACTTCAGGCTCATAGGGAATATATGATGGAAGCAATAATTACGCAGCGTAACGGCAGTTATTGCCTTCCTATAAAAAGTGAGTATAAAAACAGAGTTCAGGGTATTATACATGATCAATCATCCACCGGCTCTACGGTATTTATAGAGCCTATTGCCATTGTAAAAATGAACAATGAGATAAAGGAGATTGAAATAGCCGAGGCTTTGGAGATAGAAAAAATTCTTTTTGATTTAAGCCAGAGTGCTGCCGCTTATACTGCTGAGCTCAGTGAAAATAACAAACTTCTGGCAAAGCTTGATTTTATCTATGCCAAGGCAAGACTTGCCAATCATATGAAGGCAAGCAAGCCTTTATTTAACGAGGATTCGATTATAGACTTAAAAGAGGCAAGGCATCCACTGCTTGATCCGGGGCAAGTTGTACCGGTCAATATAGGGCTTGGTGCTGATTATAAGCTTTTGATTATTACCGGTCCCAACACCGGAGGTAAAACGGTACTTATGAAAACCGTAGGTCTGCTCACTCTTATGGGTCAGTCAGGTCTTCACATACCTGCATTTGAAGGGAGTAAATTATCCGTATATAAAAAAGTATTTGCCGATATAGGCGATGAGCAAAGTATAGAGCAAAATCTTTCAACATTTTCGGCTCACATGAAAAACATTATATACATACTTAAGTCAGCTGATAATAAATCTCTATGCCTATTTGACGAGCTTGGTGCAGGTACCGATCCGACTGAGGGTGCAGCCCTTGCCATAGCTGTACTTGATGAACTTAAAAGGCGTGGCAGCAGTATTATGGCAAGCACACATTACAGTGAACTTAAGGTCTATGCACTTAACACAAAGAATGTGGAAAATGCAAGTTGTGAGTTTAATGTGGAAACACTTAGACCTACTTATCGCATACTTATAGGTGTACCCGGCAAATCCAATGCCTTTGCTATTTCTCAAAAACTCGGACTTCCTATGAATATTATAGAAGAGGCTAAAAAGCATATATCTTCCGATGCCATATCATTTGAAGACCTTATTACCAAACTTGAGACCGACAGAATAGCTCTTGAAAAAAGCCGCATTGAAATAGAGAAGAAAGAAAGAGAAATAAGCTCTCTAAAATTAAGTTATGATAAAAATCTTGAAAAAATAAATTCACAAAAAGAAAAACTGCTTGAGCAGGCAAGGCAGGAAGCTCAAAGTATACTTGAAGAAGCTAAGGAAACTGCCGACAGCACTATTAGAAATATTAATAAAATAGCCTCCGGACTGGGAGCACCTCTTGAAAAAGAAAGAGACAGGTTAAGAAGCTCCATTAAAGAAAATGAGAGTAAAAATAAGAAAAATATTACAAAAAGCGGCCCTAAGAAAAAAGTGGACAGTGTAAAAATCGGTGACAGTGTGTTTATTCACAGTATTAACCTAAAAGGTACGGTTTCATCCCTTCCTAATGATAGGGGCATACTGAGCGTCCAAACCGGTATTATAAGCTCTAAAGTAAATCTAAGTGATTTGGAGCTTCTTGAGGAAAATAAGGATAGCTCTACCAAAAGACATACTGCCAGAAGTTCTCAAGGTATGAAGTCGCTTAGCATCTCACCTGAAGTAAACCTGATAGGTATGAATGTTGATGAAGCCTGCTCAGTACTCGATAAGTACCTTGATGATGCCCTGCTTGCACATCTTGAGTATGTAAGAATTATTCACGGCAGAGGCAGCGGTGCCTTACAAAAAGGTATACATGCCTACTTAAAAAGGCAGTCCTTTGTCAAATCATTTAAATTGGCAGAGTTTGATGACGGCGGCAATGCTGTTACAATAGTAAGATTTTAGAATTTGGAGTAATATATGGCAGAAAAACAAAGAATATTAATTGTAGATGATGATGAGAATATAGCGGAGCTTATCTCCCTATATTTGTTAAAAGAATGTTACGATACTAAGATAGTTTATGACGGAGAAGAGGCTATAAAAGTTTTTGCAGACTTCGATCCTCAACTTGTACTTCTCGATCTTATGCTTCCCGGTATAGACGGCTATGAGGTTTGCAAATACATAAGACAAAGCTCACAGGTACCTATTATAATGCTTTCGGCAAAGGGAGAAGTATTTGACAAGGTTTTAGGTCTTGAACTGGGTGCGGATGACTATATGGTGAAGCCTTTTGATTCTAAGGAGCTTGTAGCCAGAGCTAAAGCGGTTATGAGAAGATATCAAAAGTCCAAACAGCAACCGGATGAAAAGGGACAAAATATAGTTGAATACCCCGATCTTTCCATTAATTTAAGTAATTATTCCGTAGTTTATAAGGGCAATACTGTTGATATGCCTCCAAAGGAGCTTGAGCTTTTATACTTCTTGGCTTCCAGTCCCAATCAGGTATTTACAAGGGAACAGTTACTCGACAATATCTGGGGATATGAGTACATAGGAGATACCAGAACTGTGGATGTGCATATAAAGAGGCTTCGTGAGAAAATCAAGGATCATAATTCATGGGCTATATCCACAGTATGGGGTATAGGTTATAAGTTTGAACTTAGAAAGAGCGGACAGCTATGAGTTTATCTTTATACTTTAAATTTATACTGGCTTACCTTGCCTTCGGTATTGCCGGATTTATAGCAATTGCCACCCTTTCTTCCAAGCTTACTCATAACTACCTTATAAGTTCCAGAAGCGGAATATTATATGATGAGGCAAACTTAATCGCCTCAACTTATTCCAATGTATACGAGGGAAGTGATCTTGACCTTAATCAAGCCTATCCGCAGCTTAAGGCGGTAGCCACCTTCCTAGACTCCTATATATGGATCATGAGTAAAGACGGCAAGGTCATAGTCGACTCTGCCAATAATAAAACAAATTCTACCATAGAAGATTTTAATCCCTTAGCCACCGGAAATAAGTCTTATATGACAGGCAGCTACTTCGGCTCCTTTCCCTTTGATGTACTAAGTGTATCAGCCCCTATAACCGGAAACTATAAAACATACGGTTATATAGTGATACACCTTCCTATGACTAAGGTGGTTGAAAGTCAAAATAAAATACTTAATATAGTGTATATAACATTTTTTATCGTGTTCTTATTATCGACACTTATACTTATAATATTTCATAAAATAGTATATACACCGCTAAGAGAGATCACTACAGCTGCAAAAAGGTATGCTCAGGGCGATCTTTCATTTAAGGCAAATGTTACTACAAACGATGAAATGGGATACCTTGCCGGAACTCTTAATTTTATGGCAACGGAGCTTAGCCAGACCGAAGAATACCAAAGGAACTTTATTACCAATATCTCTCATGACTTTCGCTCACCGCTAACCTCTATAAAGGGCTATCTGAGTGCAATACTTGACGGTACTATCACTCCGGATATGCAGGAAAAGTATATTCAAAGGGTCATAGATGAAAGTGAGAGGCTTAGCAAACTTACGGATAACATATTAACTCTTAATGACTTGGATACCAAGGGAAGGCTTTTTAGAACAAACTTTGACATACACAGAGTTATAAAAGACACCGCTAAAAGTTTTGAGCTTCAGTGTAATGCCAAAAATGTGCTTATAAATCTTATATTTACTGAAGAAAGCCAAAATGTGTATGCCGATATGACTAAAATACAGCAGGTCTTATATAATTTAATAGACAATGCCATAAAATTCTCAAATACGGACAGTGCCATAACTATCTCTACTACTCAAAAAAAGGGTAAAATATTTATATCTGTTAAAGACAGCGGTATAGGTATTGATAAGAAAGATATTACCAAGGTTTTTGACAGGTTTTACAAATCCGATTATTCAAGAGGTAAGGATAAAAAAGGTACCGGACTCGGTCTTTCAATTGTTAAGGATATAGTGCAGGCACATGGTGAATACATAGATGTCATAAGTACAAAAGATGTCGGCACCGAATTTGTATTTTCAATTCCTTTAGCACAGTAACTAAGTATTTTTGTAATAATTTAGCCGAAATGTAATTATTACTTTTTTGTTACAATTCGACTTCATTTTTTTCATTTTATAAACAAAGTTTTACATATACTTTAATGTACTTTCTTTAGGTGCGTATAAATGTTATACTCTTTTACGGTAGTTACAGATGTGATTTTAAGATACTGAGCAACTATGTTGCTTTAATATATGATAGATTGATTTGGAGGTTTTTTATGAAATGTTTTAGGAAAATAATCGTATGTTTTTCATTACTTGCCGGGCTTTCATTAGTACACACTACAGTATATGCAAGTTCTTCCGATAAAGATTATACCATCAGCAATGCCTCTTGGGATGCCGGTGCCGATCTTGCTGTAGCCACATGGGATGAGAGTGAGGATAAGACCTCATACAAGGTACAGCTTTATAAGGGAAGCAAAAAGATAGATTCTCTTATTACAGTACAGAGTCCGCGTTATGACTTTTCGAAAAAGGTAGCCAATAACGGTGTTGGAAGCTATACTTTTACTGTATATCCGAGTAAAGGTAATAAGACCGATAACACTTTAAGATCGGACGCTCTTTATGTTGATTCAAATATGATCAGTACTTTTAAAAAGGATAATAATATAGGTCAAAGCAGTTCTTCATCTTCAGGGGCTTCAGGCAATAAGGCTTCTTCACCTGTTGTAGGCTGGTTTAAAACCGGTGATAAGTGGCAGTACAGGGAAAAAGGATCTGATGTTACCAGATCTGCATGGAAGCTTATAGATAACAAATGGTACTACTTTGATGCTAACGGATATATGCTTACCGGTTGGGTAGAATTAAAGGAGGGTTATTATCTGCTCGGAGAAAACGGCGATATGCTTACCGGTTGGCAAAATCTCAATAATATTTGGTATTATCTTGATAAGGACAACGGAGTTATGTTAAACAATGCAACAACACCTGACGGTTACAAGGTAGATGCTAGCGGTGCATGGATTCAGACTGAGACCAACTAAGTCTGTGTAACTCACCCTTTGTATTCAAACCTGCAAAGCCCAGTTGTCTGTAGGCTTCATACAGGATAATAGAAACGGAATTTGATAAATTAAGGCTGCGTATGTCTCCCCACATGGGTATTCGTATGCAGCTTTCTTTATCTCTTATTAAGATTTCTTCCGGTATTCCCGCACTTTCTTTTCCAAACATTATGTAGTCATCTTCCTCGTAGCTTACCTCTGAATATGTTTTTTCAGCCTTGGTAGTAGCCATATAAAGCCTAGTCTTTGCTTTAGGATTTTTTTCAAGGAAGTCTTCAAAATCACTGTATATATATAATTTAAGTTTATTCCAATAATCAAGACCCGCTCTTTTTATTTTTTTTTCATTTAAGGTAAAGCCGAGCGGCTCTATCAGATGCAGAGCTGTATCGGTAGCTACACAGGTCCTTCCTATATTTCCTGTATTTGAAGGCATTTCAGGTTCAAGTAATACTATATTCATTTCTTACTCCAAAATTTGTATTAGTTTATTTGACAATTTAATATAAATATATGCAGAATATGATGGGCGAAAACTTGCTTTCGGTGAAATATATGCAGAATATAATGGGCGAAAACTTACTTTCGGTGAAATATATGCAGAATATGATGGGCGAAAGCTTGCTTTCGAACAGAATATTTGCATATATTTCGAACAGAATATCTGCATATATTTCAAATAGAATATTTACATACATCCTACACGGTTATAATCTTATATAACTCATCCTTTACAGGTCTGTTAATATATGAAATCTCTCCATCTTCCTCATATCTGTCATTGACTGCTTTAAGCGTATCCGCATACAAAGCACCTATTAAGACAGTACTGTAACCTTTTTCAAACAGCTGCTCCTTTGTACATTCTGCATTATCCGTTAATATTAAATATGCTTTTGATAGCATATTGTAGGGGTTCAGCTTAAAATACTCCGCTATCTCCACAGTGCTTTGAATTATAGGTATATCCTTCATACTTATACCAAGACCGCATTTTAATTCCTCTGACAAGGCATAGAGCGAGGTAAGCACCCCGCCCTTTCCTATTTCATGTATATATACATCTTTATCGCTTATATCCGGTATTTCTATACCAAGCTGCATTTGATGTAATTTTCTTTGCTCTAAAAGATACCTGTAATTGTATCTTTTAAGAAGCTCTTCCCATTTTTTGTCAAGTATAATAGATGTTGCATATGAAGCAGCGTAGCCATACATAAGTATGCTTTTCACTCTTTTCCTCGGCATACTACTCTACACCCGGTCCTATCAGTGAAGCACTTGAGGTCTCATCCTTTTTAGATGCAGCAGGCTCGGTTGTCTTCGCTGCACTGCTTTCAGCCTTTGTCTCAGAGTCTGATGCAGACTTTGACTCCGTACTTCCTTCCTGACTTTCAGAACTTTCCGCTGAACTTGGAACAGCCTGTGCAGTACCTCTTCTGTATATATGATTGGATACGGCATATCTGTCGGTCGAAAGTAGAGTTCTTTCCACTTCCACTCCGTTTTCCTTTACAACCTTCCAAAGTTTTGAGGTTCTTCCATCATGACCTACAGACTCTTTCACTTCTTTTCCTGCCGGTAAAGTAGGGTCATCTTTATAAGTTATACCTGCCGGTGTGGATGTAAGTATTTCCGGCACAAACTCTATTGTACGATTCTTGCTTCTCTTATCCTGACCCCATATAGTAAATGTCAGCTTTCTTCCATTTGTATATGATTCCACATATATAGGCGTATCAAGATTGTTCTTTATCTTTATATCCTTATATGTACCTGCTATAGCTGCATCACAGCTTGCCGGTACATAGGAAACTGTCATAGAATGGTTTTGCCTTTGAGGTATTGCTATCTCCGCTCTAAGTGCCGCATTGTAAAGCGTTGTAGCTATCTGGCAGCTTCCTCCGCCTATACTGTCCACGACTCTTCCGTTCTCATAAGCATGTGCTATCTGATATCCGTTGGCTTCTGTAAATGGGTGCATCTGCTCATAACCTGAAAGCTCCTCACCCGGCATCAAAAGATGGTTACCTAATTTGGCTGAACCCACCCTTATATTGTTGGCTCTGGCTTCTGAAGAGCTTGAAAAATCTGTTGTATAAGTTCCAAGTACATCCTTTATAGTCTCAAGATCGGCTCTGGTGATTTTTGCTTTCTGCATACTTGCCGTTGCCTTAACACTTATTGCAGAACTGTTATTTGCAAGTTCCGCTTCTATGCTCTGCCTTGTAGCATCCTTATCTATGTTGATAGCATCGACTTCATCAGTAATCTTAAAAACACCGTCTTCTCTTTTTATAGTTGCATCTACCGGCTTTTCCAAAAAGCCTTTTGTATTATTATCTATAAACTCATCAAACTTTTTTTCATCGATCTTGTAATTCAAGTCCGTAATTTTATTCCCTGAATTATCATAATCCGACTTAGCCTTGTATCTCTTTACAACATTTCCGGTTGAAAGACTTTTTACCAGTTCCAGTACCTGTGCCTCATTATCACAGATAAAGCCTATCTCACCGGCTGTAGCTTTTATATCCTTTGAAGATATCTCGATGTCTACCTGCTTTTCCTTTATAGAATTGATCTTATCTTCTATAAGTTTAGTTGCTTCTTCAGTCGTCTTTCCCGACAAGTCTATACCTGATATTGACACACCGTCAGGGATTATTGATGCATATGCATTAAATGTAAATGCTGCAATAAATATAGCAGCACTTAAGCCAAACTTTGTTACAAATTCCATATATCTTTTTCTCATAATCTAACCTCTACCACAAAATTCCACGCAGTCCCGCAAATACCATAGGAACTACCATAGCCACAACTAATACTATGGCTACTATTGTTACTATTAATCTTCTTTTTTTATTGTTATTCATGAGCTCAACTACTTCCTTTCCCCATCTATATATGCCTTGTTAAATTTGATTTTATCTATTATCCTTGAAATTTGATTTCTACTAAGCGTATCTATGTCAATTTCCAGAGTTATTTTATGACAATTTAAAATATTCTGCAAGTGTTCTTTTTGTGTCCTGCTTGCCTTTTGCTCTTTTTTTATCTTAAATTTTAAATCTTTTTTTATTTTTTTATCTGCCAAAAGATCGGCAAACTTAAGCTTAAGTGCCTGATACAGACTATGACTTGCCCTTGCATCGGGTAAAGCTCTATGCCAATTTTTCATATCAATATTCATAAACTTGCAAGCTTCTTTTAACACCTTACTTTGCTCTTTGGGAAGGCAAAACCTTGAAAGCTCCAAAGTATCTATTCCCTCTTTATTAAATTCAATACCTAGATTGACCGCCGCCTTTTTTATAAAACTGTAGTCAAACAAAATCCTATGCCCAAGCAATGGAAACTCCTCTATAAATTCTAAAAACTTCGGCATAACATCCTCTATACTCGGCTTATCTAAAAGCTGCTTCTCTTCTATACCGGTAATATCTTTTGTATACTCGCTAAGTTTCATATGCGGATCTATTAAAGTATTAAAGCACTCTACTTCTCTGCCTTCTATTACCTTAATTGCAGCTATTTCTATAATTCTGTCTTCCTTAACCCTAAGTCCGGTCGTTTCAACATCCAGCGCTATATATGAATTACACAAACCGTTCATTTTAAGCACCTTGTCCAAGCTTTCCTGCACTTGGACAGTCAGAACTCAGAAAACAACTTTTACACATAGGATTTCTAGCCTTACATATGGCTCTTCCCAAACTTATAATATTAATATTCCAAAGTATCCATTCTTCTTTCGGTAATACCTTCATAAGCTCATACTCGACCTTTTCGGGCTCATCACTTTTTACCAGACCAAGCCTTTTACTTACTCTTTTTACATGAGTGTCAACTACTATACTTGGAATATTATAAATATTTCCCCGTATAACATTGGCGGTTTTTCTGCCTACTCCGGCAAGGGATGTAAGTTCATCTATGTCCGAAGGCACTTTTGAGTCGAAGTTCTCAATTAAAGCCTTTGCACAGGCTATTAAATTCTTTGATTTTGCCTTGTAAAGCCCTATGGAATTTATATCCTTTTCAAGTTCCCCTAAATCCGCTTTTGCAAGACTTTCTATCGTAGTGTATTTTCTAAACAGATCCTTAGTTACTATGTTAACTCTCTCGTCCGTACATTGAGCACTTAATATAACTGCCACTAAAAGCTGCCAAGGCTTTTCAAAATTCAAAAAAATCCTCGGCTCGCTTCCGTATTCCTTGTGCAGTTTTTCTATTATTCGTGCTATTCTGGCTTCTTTTGCTTTTTTACTTTCCCTCATATTTTATACATTTATTTTTAATACTCTGTTTCCCGGCTGATACTCATAATACCTTACCTTCGCAGCATTAAGCATACGCTTACTGGCTCTTACTACAGCACTGTCCTTATATTTATCATCCTCATATATAATTGTTTTTATACCGGATTGTATGATAGCCTTTGCACATTCATTACAAGGAAATAAGGTTACATAGAGTTTAGAGCCTTCAAGGCTTGGACCTCTATAGTTAAGTATTGCATTAAGCTCTCCATGTGTACTGTAAAGATATTTTGCATTGTAAGGATCTGTTTCCTCAGACTCTTTAGACCAGGGAAACTCATCATCATTGCAACCTGTAGGAAAACCGTTATATCCCATAGATAAAATTTTATTATCCTCACTGACTATACAGGCACCTACTTGGGTATTAGGGTCTTTCGATCTTAATGCTGAAAGTTTAGCCACTCCCATAAAGTACTCGTCCCAAGTTATATAGTCCATCCTTTTTTCAGACATATTAATCTCCATTCCGCCGAACTTATATTGCGGCACAAATACCGGTGAAAAATATTTTACACCGGCACATTGACTCTTTGATATTCAGTATTACTACTAAATTGTTTTTACAAAACAAAACTCTTTACTTAATTAATGCGCAACATTTGTTATAATAAATCAATCCTAAACATCCCGCCCAGTGCCTGTGAAGTAAATGGCTTAGCGTTAATTATTTAAGAACACCACGCTAAATACCTCTACTTTTTAAATACCTTTCTACAACTTTCGCCACTAATACACTTACACAGACAATTAAAATATTAATTCCTACCTGCTTGTCAGATATTTCAAAATAAAAAGAAGCCGGTTTTGATTTCATGCTAACCTTCATAACACCCTCCTACAACTTTACTATATTATATTCTGCTGGCTACTGACGGGAATCGAACCCGTTAAGTCTATTCACCTACAACTTTACTATATTATATCCTGCCGCCTTTACGAGTCTGTTCATAATAGCCATGCCAAGCTCCGACTCGTCAAAGCTTTCACTATATATAATATCAATATTTTTTTCATCAAATCTTCTAAGCACTGCAAATAAATTATGGGCTATGTCTTCATAAGAAAGTCTGGAGCCTACATACTCAATCTCATCAGCCTCTATCTTTCCTTTGTTTTCCTCGGTTAAAATAAGTCCTATCTTTTTTCCTGCTGCCAAGTCTTTTTCTTTTTCCACAAAGGATTTGAACTTATCAAAGTCTCCTTCCACTATAACAAGTTTAGCCTTCGGTGCATAGTGTCTGTACTTCATCCCCGGAGCTTTTGGAAACAAGTCCTTCTCCGGTTTTTTTAGTATAGCAGGATCTATGCTTATATTCTCATTTATCTCTCTAAGCATATTCAGTGTAATTGCCCCCGGTCTTAATACCAGCGGTATGCTTACACTGACATCAACTATGGTTGACTCCAAACCTACTTTAGAATCATCAGAGGCTATAAGCATATCTATACGCCCCTTCATATCTTTATATACATGCTCTGCACTTGTAGGGCTGGGACTTCCGGAAAGGTTGGCACTCGGAGCGGCTATAGGAGTTTTGCAAAGCCGTATAAACTCTCTTGCAAGCTCATCTTCAGGCATACGCACAGCCACCGTATCAAGCCCTGCTGTTGTCTCCAAAGGTATGCCTTCTTTTTTCTTAAGAATCAAAGTCATGGGACCGGGCCAAAATCTGTCCATCAGCTTCCTTGCATCCTCGGAAACTTCACTGACGATTTTATCAAGTTCGCAAAAATCAGCTATATGAACTATCAAAGGATTGTCCGGAGGTCTTTTTTTTGCTCCATAGATTTTTTTTGCGGCATCCTTATTAAATGCATCTGCCCCAAGACCGTACACCGTTTCGGTAGGAAATGCAACAAGTCCGCCACCTCTTATGATTTTGGCGGCTTTCTTTAATGCTTCCTTATCTATATCTTTGCGATCTATATTTATTACCTTAGTATCCATTTTTATAATAATCTGATTTTTGACTTTGCGCAGGTCTCTATCATTTCTTTAGGCCAGATACTTGACTGAACTTCTCCTACATGGGCTCTGTTAAGTAAGAGCATACAAAGCCTTGACTGTCCTATACCGCCTCCTATGGTATATGGAAGTTCTCCTTTTAATAACATACTGTGGTAAGGAAGTGATGCTCTATCTTCACAGTTTGAGAGTTTAAGCTGTTTTGCCAAAGACTCTTCATCTACTCTTATTCCCATGCTTGATATTTCCAAGGCACAGTCAAGCCAGTCAAACCAAAACAGTATATCTCCGTTAAGTTCCCAGTCATCATAATCCGGAGCTCTTCCATCATGCGGCTCTCCATTGCTTAATTTTTGACCTATTCTTTTGATAAAAACACAGCCTTTTTCCTTGGTTATTAAGTTTTCTCTTTCCTTAGGACTTTTATCCGGATACAGCCTTAAAAGCTCCTCGGAATCTATAAAGTAGATATCATCAGGTAAATGTTTTACGGCATCCGGATACTTATACCAAACCTGATGTTCCATATGCTTTATAACCTTGAATATGGTTCTTACCGTATCCTCAAGCATTTGGTTGTTTCTTTCAGACTTTTCTATAACCTTTTCCCAGTCCCACTGGTCAACATAGCAGGAATGAAGATTATCAAGGTCCTCATCTCTTCTTATAGCATTCATATTGGTATAAAGTCCCTCACCCGGTTTAAATCCGTACTCCCAAAGAGCAAGTCTTTTCCACTTTGCAAGAGACTGAACTACTTCAACATCCTCAGTCTTTATTGCTTTTATATCAAAACTTACAGGTCTTTCCACACCGCTTAAATTATCATTTAAGCCGCTTGATTTGGGTACAAACAAAGGTGCGGATACCCTTTCCAGATTCATTTCTTTTCCGAACTCTTTTTGAAATGTGTCTCTGATGTACTTTATCGCTTCCTGTGTCTGCCTTATATCAAGAACCGGATCGTAATTTTCCGGAATTAAAAGTGCCATAACCTAACCTCCTCTTAACTTGCTTAAGCTTACATTCTAGCACAATTATATAAGCAACTTCAAGCTATAATGTTTAAAGTTTTTGTGTCTTTAGCTCTTAGGATAATGGTTTATCGGGGAGTTGGCAACATAAACAATTAGGCAGCAATAATTAACAGAAACACTCCCTATTTCAATCATA
>ERZ772921.225-NODE-225-length-35989-cov-6.335198_pt1 | contig 35989 bp, 27 predicted proteins | sample MGYA00512117_ERZ772921 | MGnify/ENA primary metagenome ERZ772921 (study PRJEB29015, sample SAMEA2737944) | human oral metagenome | biome: human oral; feature: human-associated habitat; material: dental | place: China | collected 2150 ...
CCATCGCCGACCTGGCCGTGGCCACCAACTCCGGCCAGATCAAGACCGGCGCCCCGGCCCGCGGCGAGCGCATCAACAAGTACAACCAGCTGCTGCGCATCGAGGACGCCCTGGGCGAGGACGCCGTCTACGCCGGCCGCTCCGCCTTCCCGCGCTTCAAGGGCTGAGTCCGCCCGGGCCCGCGAAACGCGGACCCGCCCCGGTCGGCCCGGTCGCCGTCGCCCGCGACGGAGTCGAGCTTGCCGAGCTCGTCCTTCGACTCCTCGAGCATCTCCGAGACCTTTTCGAGGAGCCCGACGACGACGCCCGCAGCCTCCCGCGAACTCTCCGAGCCCTTCTCGGTCACGACCACGGTTGCCGCCGCCGAGTTGAGCTCGGCGTCGTCGCGCTCGACCTCGCCGACGGAGCCTTTCCTGTAAGCGGGGGTGTCGCAAGGCGCGTCCCAGTAGGAAAGAAGCTCGTCGTCGACCCACACGAGGGTGAGCGAGACGCCCGCCATGTCCAGCGAGGTGACGAATTCTCCCGATTCGACGTCTGCGATCTCCACGCCGGCGGCCTTCAGGCGGTCGACGACGGACCCGACGACGACGAACAGCTCCTCGTACTTCGTGTCGCCCAGGCCGTTGACGATGGCAATGACGCGATTTCCCGCCGATTCGGGGCGATCCTCGAGGAGGCCTTCCACGAGGGTGTCCGCGACGTCGTCTGCAGAGCCCAAATCGTCCTCGGAGACCCCGGGCTCGCCGTGAATGCCGAGGCCGATTCCCATCTTCCCTGCGGGAACCGTGAAAAGCGGGCCGTCGGCGCCGGGGAGCGTGCAGCCGGAGAAGGCGACGCCGAAAGAGCGCGTGGCCGCGTTCGCCTTGGCGAAAATGCGCTTGACCTCCTCGAAGTCCTTGCCCGCCTCGGCGGCCGCCCCCGCGATCTTGAAGACGGGGAAGTCGCCCGCAATGCCGCGGCGCTTGTCGAGTTCGTCCTTTGCGCCGGAGGCGATGTCGTCGGTGACTACCAGGGTGTCGGCGGGGATTCCCTCAGAGCGCAGACGCTCGATGGCTTGGCCGAAATGCAGGACGTCGCCCGCATAGTTCCCGAATCCCATCAGCACTCCGGCGCCGCGGTCGGCAGCCTTGAGGACCGAGTACGCCTGGGCGCCCGAGGGCGAGGAGAAGATGTTCCCGCACACCGCGCCGTCGGCGATTCCGGCGCCCACCCAGCCGGCGAATGCCGGGTAGTGGCCCGATCCGCCGCCGTAGACCACTGCCACCTTTCCCTGCGGAGTCGCGGTGGAGCGGACGACGCCGCCGTAGACCGGCTTGACGTAGCGCTTGTTGGCCAGGACGAACCCTCGCAGCGCCTCGGCGGGAAAATCCGCGGGTGCATTTACTAGTCGCGTCATTGCGTGCCTTTCCTAGTTGCCGCCCGTCGCCGGACGGCTGCGTGATGTACGTTGATCTTATATCCCAGTGACCGGGTACACAATTTTGCAGGAAACATCGCGCCGGTTGAGGATGACGGCGAGAATTCGCGCTTCTTACTGGTGTGTTGTTACATTTTTTGCCTGCCTTTGCACTGTCGCTTTGCAGCGCCGCGGCAAACGGCAGAGGCAGCCGATCGGCTTTCGGGCGGGGAAGGCCCGCCGGGCCGACGGCGAAGCGGCCGCCTCAGGGCGGCTCCGCGGATGGGGCCTTAAAAGCCGACGGACGGGATCAGCGGACGGGATCCGCGGACGGGGCCTGCTGCCCGCCGGGAAGGCGGCCGATCGGCCTTCCGAGTGCGGGAAGGGGCGCCCGAACGCGTAGGCTAGGGCCATGAGCATGAACGCCGCCGTTCTGCACGGCATCGACGACCTGTCCCTCACGCGCGTCCCCGTTCCCGAGCCCGGGCCCGGCGAAGTCCTCCTCAAAGTCGAGGCGAACACGATCTGCGGCACCGACCTGCGCATTGTTTCCGGCGCCAAAACCGCGGGAGTCCGCCCCGGAGTGATCCTAGGCCACGAGTTCGCCGGGAGGGTCGCGGCCGTCGGCGAAGGCGTCGAAGGGGTCGACGTCGGCGTGCAGGCCACGTGCTCGATCGTCCTCTCGTGCGGCCGCTGCCTCCAATGCCTGGCCGGCCGCGAGCACCTGTGCGAGAACTTGCGGCTCTTCGGATACGAGATCGACGGCGGGCTCGCCGAGTATCTGCTTGTGCCGCGCGAGGCGATGGAACGCGGCAACCTTGTGCTCGCGCCGCGCGAACTCGAACCGACGGCGCTTGCGTTGGCCGAGCCGGTCAGCTGCTGCCTCAACGGGGCAAGGCAGTTTCGGGTGAGCCCGGGCGAGGCCGTCGTCGTCCTGGGAACCGGGCCGATCGGACTGCTTCACGTCGCGCTCGCCAAGCTTGCAGGGGCCACGCGGATTGTGGCCGTCGGGCGCCCCGGACGCCTCGATCCAGCGCTCGCCCTCGGGGCGACGCACGCCCTGGCCTCGCAGGGCGAGAAGCTCACCCGCGAGATTCTCGACGCGACCGGCGGCGGGGCCGACGTCGCGATCGTGGCCGTCGGCGACCCCGCGCTGGCCAACCAGGCGCTCGAAGTGGCGGCCGTCGGCGGGCGGGTCAACTATTTCGCCGGTTTCCCCAAGGGATCGACGGCGGTGATGGAGCCGAATATCGTCCATTACCGCGAGCTGCAGGTGACGGGCGGCTCGAACGCGCGCAGGGCCGACGTCCGCCGGGCCGTGGAGCTGCTTTCCAGCGGCGCCCTCGACGTCGGCAGCCTCGTGACCCACCGGTTCCCGCTGACCCAGATCGACGCGGCGATCGCCGCGGTGCGCGAGCGCGCGGGCCTCAAAGTGGCGGTGGTGCCCGACTGAGCGGCGCCCGCGCGCCGTTCCATGCTTCGGCCGCTGCCCGGGCGCGCGCAGCCGCCGAAAAGCGCGCCGCCTGCACGGACGTCGCTCAAACGCGGGATTCGCCGGGCTGTTGCGAGACTCGGCCGTTCCAAGGCGCGACACTAACCATGCGCCTGCACTGACGTCGCTCAAACGCGCGATTCGCCGGGCTGTTGTGGGGCTTGGCGCTCACTGGAACGTCGGCAGCGTGAGCTCGCCGGCTATCGGCCGCCCGATCCACGTTGCCAGATCGTTTCCGCGAAGCCCCTGAGACAGAAGGAAGACGATCTTGGAGTACACGGCCTCCAAGGTCATGTCGCCGGCGCCGACGGCCCCCGCCCTAGCGATGGCGTCGCCGGCCTCGTAGTGGCCAAGAAACACTTGGGCTTGATGGCATTGGGAGGCGACGACCACCGGGACGCCGTCGGCGATCGTCCGCTCGAGCACCTCGGCCAGCCCGGGTTCGGCCGCGGGCACGTTGCCCACGCCGTAGGCGCGCAGCAGCACTGCCTCCGGACGCGGGGTGAGAAGGGCTTCGAGCCGTGAGGACGATATTCCGGGCGCGAGGTCGAGCACGACGACGTCGTGCCGTGCGTAGGGCGCGGGATTGCGCCAATCGGCTTCTTCCGCGCCCCCGGCGCAGCCGACGCCGTCGGCGGGCGCCTGCGCGGCTTCTAAAAGGGAAGCCTTCGCTCCGGAAACCGTCGCCCCGGAAGCCTGCGTCCCGGAAGCCGTCGATCCTGAAGGGGAAAATCCCGAAGCCGTCCCTCCCGAAGCCGCCGCCCCGGAGGCGGCAGGCTCGGGCCCCGCCGTCGGCGAGACGACCTCGTCGGTGGCGTACCACCGCCAGGGCGCGCCCGTTCGCGCGAGCGGCGGGACCGACGGCGAGGCAAAGCCCTCGAAGGACCACGAGCTCGTCTTTGTCACGCGGTTGCCGGCCAAAAGGTGGTGGCCGAAGAAAAGGCTGACGCCCTTCGCCCTGCCGGAGGCCGCGGCGCGCAAGGCGCCCGCCACGTTTCCCGCGGCGTCGGAGCCGACGTCGCCCAAGGGGTATTGCGCCCCGGTGAAGACGACGGGCCGGTCAAAACCTATGAGGGCGTAGGAGAGGGCGGCGCTCGAATAGCTCATGGTGTCCGTGCCGTGAAGCACCACGAAGGAATCGGCCTCCTCGCGGTGGGCGCGCAGATCGTCGATGATCGCCTGCCACGATTCGGGCGTGGCGTTCGAGGAGTCGATGAGCGGCTCGAGCTCCGTCAGGCTCACCCGCCCCTCGAGCTCGGTCCCCGCGATCAGAGAGTAGAGCCATCCCTTGAGGTCGGCGCCGGGGACGAGGCCGCTGGGCGAGTCGATCATGCCGATGGTTCCGCCGGTGTACGTCACGTGTATGCGCATTTCTTCCTTCCTTGGAGTTTGTGCACGTCGAACAATCCTAGCCGCGGCCGGCTCACGTCGTGCAGGCTGCTTAGCGCTCGCCGCCGGCCGAAAGGGCCTGGCCGCCGTCGGCCGCAGCCTCCTCGTCGAGAACGCGGTCGAGAAGGGCCCCGTCCACCCGCCCGCGAACGAAGTGCCAACCGCCGACCATCATTGCGACCACCGGCACGAAGAGCGCGAGCGTCCATCGGCCTTCGGAGCTCGTGAGATTGGAGCCGACGACGACGGCGAAGAACGCCAGGGCGATGTAATTCGTGACGGGGGCGCCGGGCATCCGGTAGGAGGGGCGGGTCTCCTTGCCCGCCTTCACGCGCCTGAGGAAGGCGAGGTGGGTGACGAGGATCGAGGCCCACGTGCCGGCGATGCCGATGGCTGCGAGGTTCATGACGACGTCGAAGGCGTCCTTTTCGAGGACGACGTTGAGAAACACGCCGACGAGGCCGAGGGCCGAGGTGATGACGATGGCGCCGTAGGGCACGTGGTTCGCGTTCATGCGGGTGGCGAAGCGCGGGCCCGAACCGGCCACCGCCAAAGAGCGAAGCGTGCGGCCCGTCGCATACAGGCCTGCGTTGAGCGAGGAGAGCGCGGCGGTGAGGACGACCACTTGGATCACGCTCCCGGCGTGCGGCACGCCGATCCCCTTGAAGAACGTGACGAAGGGGGATTCGTCCTTCGAATATGCGGTGTACGGCAGGACGACGGCCATGAGCGCCACGGCGCCCACGTAGAAGACGAAGATGCGGACGATCATCGAGTTGATGGCCTTCGGAAGAACGCGTTCGGCCTCTTTCGTCTCGCCTGCGGCAACGCCCACCATCTCCGTGCCGCCGAAGGCGAAGACGACGCCGAGGGTCAGCGCGAAGACCGGGGCGAGCCCCTTGGGGAAGAAGCCTCCCGACTCGGCGATGTTGTGGAAGCCCGCGGTGTGGCCGCCGACGTCGTGCCCGACGACGATCGCCCAGACGGCAACCGCCATGAAGCCGACGATCGTCGCCACCTTGATCGCCGCGAACCAGAATTCCGCCTCGCCGAACATCTTGACGCTCAGCAAGTTGAGGGCGAAGACCAAGGCGAGGGCGACGAGGGCGATGAACCACTGCGGAATTCCTCGGAATGCCGTCCAATAATGCATGTACAGGGCGACGGCCGTGATGTCCGCCATGACGGTGACCGCCCAGTCGAGGAAAAACATCCAGCCCGCGACGTAGGCGCCCTTCTCGCCCGTGAACTCGCGCGCGTAGGAGACGAACGCGCCCGAGGAAGGGCGGCGGATTGCCAATTCGCCGAGCGCCCGCACCATGAGAAACGCGAAAATCCCACAGATTCCATAAGCGACGACCAGCCCGGGGCCGCCCTGGGCGAGGCGGCCGCTGGCCCCGAGGAACAGACCCGTTCCGATGGACCCGCCGATGGCGATCATCTGGATGTGCCGAGGCTTGAGCTCTTTGCTGTATCCGGCGTCGCCCCTGTCGTGTTTCGCGGCGGTCGATGTCGGGAAGTGCGCGTCTTTCATCGTTCCTCCTGTCATTGGCAAACGAGCGTCATTGGCAAACGAGCGGTCGCGAGTGCGCGATTGCGGCAATTCTACGTCCGCGGCGGTTTGCGATTCGATCCGTCGGAGGCGGTTGCGCCGGCGGCCCGAACGTCGTCGGCGGCGCGCCGGGCGCCCGTGGGACGAGCCGGCGCGGACATGCCCGCACGGAAATGCGTTGACTGCGCGCTGGGGCCCGTGGGACGAACGGTCTGGCGGCTTGCGGCTCGGCGTGGGAAAATTGGCACATGACATACACCCTGGTGCTGCTCCGCCACGGCGAGAGCGAATGGAATGCAAAGAACCTCTTCACCGGCTGGGTCGATGTGCCTCTGTCGGAGAAGGGGCGCGCCGAGGCCGTCCGCGGGGGCGAGTTCCTCAAAGAAGCCGGAGTGCTTCCCGAGAAGCTGTTCACATCGATGCTTCGCCGCGCCATCATGACGGCGAACCTTGCCCTTGATGCAGCCGATCGCCACTGGATTCCCGTGGAGCGCCATTGGCGTCTCAACGAGCGCCATTACGGTGCCCTTCAGGGCAAGAACAAGAAGGAGATCCGCGACGAGTACGGCGAGGAGCAGTTCATGCAGTGGCGCCGCTCCTACGACGTTCCGCCGCCGCCGATCGAGGCCGGTTCCGAGTTCTCCCAGGACGCCGATCCGCGCTACGCCGGCGAGCCGATTCCCGCCACGGAGTGCCTCAAGGACGTTCTTGAGCGCCTCCTTCCCTACTGGGAGTCGAGGATCGTCCCGGAAATCAAGACCGGCAAGACGGTCATGATCGCGGCTCACGGCAACTCGTTGCGAGCCATCGTCAAGCATCTTGACGACATTTCCGACGACGACATCGCCGGAGTCAACATTCCAACGGGCATTCCGCTGGTCTACGAGCTCGACGAAAAGACGCTCAAGCCGGTGAAGAAAGGCGGCACGTACCTCGACCCCGAGGCCGAGGCGAAGATCGCGGCGGTGGCCAACCAGGGCAAGTGAGTCTGGTCGCTGCCACGCGGCCCGAAGGCCCCGTCACAGGTCGGAAGGAAGCGTCTCCGTCTGCCTCTGGTCGGGGCCTTCGGGCGGGTGCGGCGCTCGCTTCGCGTGCGGGGGACCGCCGCTCGAAGGCGTTGTGTCGCCCCGACCGGCGCCTGCGCCTTGCGAAGGGGCATGTGATCTCGCTTATTCGAGAACTGGAAGGCTTCGAGAATTGGTTCTCGTTCTATTCGAGAGCTGGAAAGTCCTCGATGGGAGGTTTTCGTCTGTTCAAGGTTTGTGGGGCGGGGTGTGGAAGGCCATTGGTTCAAATCGCGGCGCGAAGTGGGCTGCGGCGCGCGTCGTCGGCGCGTTGGTTGTCGACGACAATCGGCGGAGGACGGCGGAAAACTCCGGATCATCGACGTGGGGGACCGTGTCGCTTAACGCCTTTCGATCAGTTTCGCAATGGGGTACTAAAACCTGAGTAAAAGAGCCGACGTTACCGCCTTAATGATAGAATGTCTACTTGGAACCAGTCTGAAGCGAAGGGAATGGGACCGCATGTCCTACACAATCGGCGAGACGGTCGTTTACCCGCATCACGGCGCGGCTCGCATCGAAGACGTCTTCACGCGCAAGATCCGCGGCGAGGAGAAGACGTATCTCAAGCTTCGCGTCGTGCAAGGGGACCTGGAGATCCAGGTCCCCGCGGACATGCTCGAGGACGTCGGCGTGCGCGACGTCTCCGACGACGAGCAGTTGAAGCAGGTTTTCACCGTCTTGCGGGCGGAGCAGATCGAGGAACCTTCGAACTGGTCGCGTCGTTACAAGGCGAATTCGGAGAAACTGACGTCGGGTGACGTCATCAAGGTGGCCGAAGTGGTCCGCGATCTCACGCGTCGCGACGCCGACAGGCACCTCTCGGCGGGGGAGAAGAGGATGCTGTCGCAGGCCCGGCAGATACTGGGGTCCGAGGTCGCGCTCGCGCGGCAGGTCTCCGAGGGCGAGGCGCTCGAACTTCTCGACGAGATTCTCGGCGAATCGGCGCTCTAGTGCGAGTCGCCGCCGTCGTCGTAGCCGCCGGAAAGGGAACGAGGTTCGGTTCACGCGACGCAAAAGCCCTCGAGCGGCTTTCCGGCGAGCCTTTGCTCGTGCATTCGGCCCGCGCGATGGCCGAATCCGGCGTCGTCGATCGAATCGCAATCGTCGCCCCCGCCGATCGAATCGAGGAATTTGAAGGGATTCTTCGAGCCGTTCCGCTCGGGAGAGCGTCGGATTCCCCCGAGAAAACTGCGGAGCCGGCTAAGGGCGCTGCGGACGGCCCTGGGCGGGCGGCGGAGACGATCGGGGGCGATGCGGGGCCGATTGAGATCGACGTCGTCGGCGGCGGGCGGACGCGTCAAGAATCGGTCGCGCGCGGGTTGGATCGCGTGTTTGAGGCGTACGGCCCTGACGCGGGCTCGGATTGCGTTCTCATTCACGACGCGGCGCGCCCACTCGTGCCCGGCGCGGTGATCAGGCGCGTCGTCGATGCGTTGGCCGCCGGGCATCCGGCCGTCGTCCCCGCGCTGCCGGTGGCGGACACGATCAAACGAGTCGAGCGCATCGCCGACGGCGGGCGGGCCCGACTCGGCGCTTCGCTGGGCGGAAGTGGAGCCGGAGCGGCTGAAAACGAGTCTGAAAAGGCCGGAAGCGGCGCTGAAGCGTGCGGAAACGGGGCTGAAAAGACCGGAAGAGGAGGCGCTGCATCCGGCGGCGAGGCGGACGCCGGTTTGGAGCGCGTCGTCGAGACCCACGACCGCACCTTGCTGCGCGCCATGCAGACGCCGCAGGGCTTTCACCTCGACGCCATCCTCCGTGCGCACCGGGATTTCGCGGAAAAAGGAGAAGAAGAGGCGAGCGCCGCACCCGACGACGCCGCCCTCGTCGAGGCGGCCGGGCTGCCCGTTGTGCTCGTTCGCGGGAGCGAGCGGTCGATGAAGATCACGCGGCCGATCGACCTCGCGATCGCGCAACTGCTGGCCGACGACCCCTCGCTCGGCGTCTGAATCCGCAGAGGCCCCCTCGCTCGGCGCTTGAGCCTGCCGGGTCTGCTGAACCTGCCGGGTCTGCTGAGCCTGCTGAACGTGCCGGGCCTCGGCGCCTGAATCCGCCGATTCGGCTCGGCCTTTCACGGGTCTGCGCCAGTTCCCTCCCGCGGGCCTCTTTTCGCGTTGCCGCCGGCACGATCTAACGCCTTGTCGCATATGCGCCACGAGTAGATAATTTCTGCATGGACATTCGCGTGGGAACAGGAATCGACGTGCACGCCTTCAGCGAGGACCCGTCCCGTCCGCTCTTTCTCGCGTGCCTTCGGTGGCCCGGCGAGCGCGGGCTCGAAGGGCATTCCGACGCCGACGTCGCCGCCCACGCCGCGTGCGACGCCATCCTCATCGCCTCGGGCGTCGGAGACCTCGGCACGGTCTTCGGCACGGAACGGCCCGAATGGGCCGGCGCTTCGGGCAGCGCGCTCCTGGCCGAAGCCGTGCGTCTGGCCCGCGCCGACGGTTGGGCGACAGCCAACGTTTCGATCCAAATCGTCGGCCAACGTCCCAGGTTTCTGCCGCGCAAGGCCGAGGCGGAGAAGGCCATGGGCGACGTCGTCGGTGCGCCCGTCGGCGTCTCGGCCACCACCACGGACCGGCTCGGTTTCACCGGGCGGGGCGAAGGTCTGGCCGCTATAGCGACCGCGCTGGTTCATAGGATTTGACGCTGACCCGCAGGGTCTGACCTCGGTTCGTGGGCGACGTCGGCTTGCGACCGCGCTGGTTCATAAAGAGTGACGTCGGCTTGCGACCGCGCTGGCTCTCATGGAGCGGTATTGGTTTGCGGGGAGTGGCGCTCGTCCGCGAGTGGCGCCGGACTACAAGTGGCGCTCGACCGCAAGAGACGGCGCAGCCCATGGGGACGGCATCGGTCATGGGCAGGGATGGCGCGGCCTATGGGACAGCGCCGCTTATGGGGGAGAAGGCGCCGACCATGGGGAAAGACGCCGTATATTCCGCTATCCGCTGTCGGGATAAAAGCTGCCGCCGTGATTGCTCGCGCCGTGGGTCCGTACGTACTCTCGCTGCATGAGTTCTACGTTTGATGCCAAGAAAGCCTTGATCGTTCACGCGCATCCCGAATCGGCGTCGTTCTGCGCCTCCCAGATGCGGGCGGCCCGCGACGAGCTGGTGCGGCAGGGCTACGAAGTCGATGTCATCGACCTGTACGAAAACAAGCTGGACCCGGTGCTCGACCGCGGCGAGTTCGAGCATGTCGAAGAACCGTTCAAGCCGCAGAAAGAACAGCTGAAGGCTGTCAAGGAAGGCACCCTGGACCCGCGAATTCGCGAGGACATCGATCGAGTGCTGGCCGCGGACCTCCTCGTCTTCTCCTTCCCTCTGTGGTGGTTCTCGGTTCCCGCCGTTCTCAAAGGCTGGGTCGACCGGGTTTTCGTCATGGGCGCCGTTTTCGGCGGGGACTATGGGATTCTCGACGAGGCCGCGCTCGCTGGCAAGCGCGCGGTCGCACTCACGACCACCGGTGGGCCCGAGGCCATGTACTCCGAGGACGGGGCCTTCGCTCCCATCGAGAGCTTCCTCTTCCACGTCAACGAGGGAATCTTCCGGTTCGTGGGGTACGAACCGCTCAAGCCCGTGGTCACCTACGGCCCTGCGCATCTGGATGACGGGCAGCGTGAAAACGCGCTCGGAGCGGTGCGATCCGAATTCGAGACGATCGACGAGCGTCCGCGGGCCTGAGGCACACGCGAAACGCCGGTGCGGCAGGCGGCCGCGGTCTCAGGCAGGCGTGCGGGCCGCCGCGCGCTCGGGTCGTTCAGACGTCTCAGTTTCGGGCCGGACGGGGGCGAACGTCGCCAGGCCGACGAGGAGAATGACGATGATCCCGAGGATCCCATAGATCGCCACGTCGTCTTTGGGCCGGCCGCTCACCTTGCTCGCCAGAGTGATGGAACTCGAGTACATGACCGACGAGAGGAATGAGACGGCCCGGCCCGTCGTGGCGTACAGCCCGAACATCTCGGCTCCGGAGCCCGGCGGCGCGACCCGCGCCAGGTAGGAGCGGGAGGCCGCCTGCGTCGGACCGACGAAAACGCACAGGGCCAGGCCGAACACCCAAAAGACGACCGGGCCGGCGGGCTTTCCGAAGAAGACGATGAGCGCGAGCACGCACATGGAGGCCAACGAGCCGACGATCACCCTGCGCGGGCCGATCCTGTCGTCCAACTGGCCGAAGACGACCGTAGCGACGCCCGCCACGAGATTCGCGGCGATGCCGAACATGATCACCTCTTCCCTCTTGAAGCCGAACGCGACGCCGGCGAGCACCCCGCCGAAGGTGAAGACCCCGGCCAGCCCGTCCCGGTAGATCGCCGAGGAGACGAGGAACCACACAACCGAGCGGCTCTCGCGCCACAGGCGGGCGATCGAGCGGCCGAGGTCGGCGTACGAACCGAAGAGCCCGCGCGAGGGCTCGCCCGAGGGAGGGCGGTTGCGCGAGGTCAGGAGCAAAGGCAGGCAGAAGACGAGGGTCCACAGCGCGCACACCGCCATCGAGACGCGGATGTTCAGCGCGTCCTCGCCTGTGACGCCGAAAAGCCCCGCTTCGGGCTGGATGAAGCCGACGAGCAGGAAGAAGAGAAGCAAAATCGAGCCGATATAGCCTAAGCCCCAGCCGAAGCCGGAAACCCGGCCGACGTTCTCGGGAGTCGAAATGTCGGAGACCATCGAGTTGTAGATCACCGACCCGACTTCGAACACGAAGTTGCTCGCGGCCAGCAGAAGAAGGCCGAGCCACACGTAGTGTTCACTGGGTTTGACGAAGAACATGGCGCCGATGAGCGCTGCGAGCGCGAGGGTCGTCGCCGTCAGGACGGTGTGCGTCTTTCCCGTGCGGTCCGCCCACTGGCCGAGCGCCGGGGCCGCCAGCGCGACGAGAATGCCCGCGAGCGCCGTCGTCCAGCCGAGGTTCGCGTTCGCGGAGGGCCCGAAGAGTTTCGGAGTGGTGAGGTAGACGGAGAATACAAAGGTTGTGACCACCGAATTGAATGCCGAAGAGCCGACGTCCCAGGACGCCCAGATGACGACTTTGCGCGAAAGGAAGCCGGTGCGACTTTGGCCCCCGTCGTCTGTGTGAGTACTCATGCCTTTTACTTTACGGTGCATTTACTTGCGGCGCACGCGGAATGCGGGCGCCAACCCTCGGCCGCTGGCGTGCGGTGAGCCAAATCGAACCCTTCGCGGCGCTCATTGGATACCCTAGTGGGGTGAGCTTGAAGATCTACGATTCCGCTGCGCACTCGCTGCGAGACTTCGAACCGCTCGAACCGGGCCGGGCAGGGATCTACCTGTGCGGCGCAACCGTCCAGGGCGCCCCGCACATCGGCCATATGCGTTCGGCGCTCGCCTTCGACGTGCTCGCAAGGTGGCTGCGCCGCAGCGGGTACGACGTGCGGATGATCCGCAACGTGACTGACATCGACGACAAGATTTTGCGCAAGTCCGCCGAGGCCGGCCGCCCCTGGTGGGAATGGGCCTACCGCTTCGAGCGGGAGTTTTCGCAGGCATACCGCACGCTCGGGGTTCTTCCGCCCACGTACGAGCCGCGGGCCACCGGACACATCGCCGACCAGATTGAGCTCATCCAAGCCATCCTCGACGCCGGCCACGCCTACGTCGGCGATCCCGGGAACGTATATTTCGACGTCGCCAGCCTCCCGGACTACGGCTCCCTCACACGGCAGTCGCTGGCGAACATGACGGTCGACGAGTCCGACGTCGAGCCTGACAAGCGCAATCCGCACGATTTCGCGCTGTGGAAGGCCCCCAAGCCGGGCGAGCCCGCGACCGCGGCGTGGGCGGCGCCGTGGGGAAGGGGCAGGCCCGGCTGGCACATCGAATGCTCGGCCATGGCCGGCCGCTATCTGGGTGAGACGTTCGACATCCACGGCGGCGGGATCGACCTGCGCTTTCCCCACCACGAGAACGAACAGGCCCAGTCGCACGCGGCGGGGCGCGGGTTCGCCCGCTACTGGATGCACAACGCGTGGGTGACGATCGAGGGGGAGAAGATGAGCAAATCTCTCGGCAACTCCCTGACCGTCGAGGCCGTCGCGCGCGAGGTCCCGCCTGTCATCTTGCGGTTCGCCCTGGGAACCGTGCACTACCGTTCGACGGTCGCCTATTCGCCTGCGACCCTCGCCGAGGCGCAGGCAGTCTGGGACCGTCTGGCCGGCTTCGTCGCGCGCGCCGCCGAATCCGAGGAGATCGGCCTCGACGAGGTGGCGTCCCTCGGCCCGGACCGCCTTCCCGCCGAGTTCACGGCGGCGATGGACGACGACCTCAACGTCTCCGGGGCGCTCGCGGCCGTGCACGAAGCCGTCACCAAGGGCAACACCGCGCTGAGCGAGCGCGACTCGGCGGGCGTCAGACGCGCCCAGCTCGAAGTCCGCTCGATGCTCGACATCCTGGGGCTCGACCCGCTCAGCCCCCAGTGGCGGAGCGGCGCGGGGTCCGACGCCGTCGGCAAGGCGCTCGACGCGCTCGTGGCCGACATGCTCGAGCGCCGCGCCCAGGCGCGGGCGGCCAAGGACTGGGCGACAGCCGACGCAGTGCGCGATTCGCTGTCTGCGGCCGGCGTCGTCGTCGAAGACTCGCCCGAGGGCGCACGCTGGCACGTGGAGGGACGCTGATGGCCGACGGCAGGACGAAACGCCCGAAGGGCAAAAAAGGCGCCCTCGTCGGATCCGGCGGAAACAATCGGCGCCGCCTTCAAGGCAAGGGGCCGACGCCGAAGGCCGAAGACCGCGTCTACCATCCCGCGCACAAACGCAAGCTGGCGGCGGAAGCGGCGCGCCGAGAGCAGGCCAGGCTCGAGAAGGCCAATCGCCTGCGCCCGGAGCTGAGCCTTGCCCCCGGGCACGAGCTCATCGCCGGGCGCAACGCGGTCCTCGAGGCGGTGCGGAGCGGGATTCCCCTCTCTCGCGTCTTCGTCTCGGGAGGCGTCGCGAGCGACGAGCGCCTCGGCGAGGTGGTCCGCACGGCCACGGCCCTCGGCGCGCCGCTTTTCGAGGCCTCGCGCACGGAGCTCGACCGTATGACCGACGGCGCGGTCCACCAGGGGGTGGCCATTGAGGTCCCGCCCTACGAGTACGCGGACGTCGAGGACCTCGTCGAACGGGCAGGCAAAGGTGCGCGCGCCGGCAGGCCCGGGCTGGTCGTCGCGCTCGACTCGGTGACGGATCCACACAACCTCGGCGCGGTCATGCGCTCGGCCAGCGCCTTCGGCGCGGACGGCGTCGTCGTGCCCGAACGGCGCTCGGCCGGCGTGAACGCCACGGTGTGGAAGGTCTCGGCCGGGGCGGCGGCCCGCGTGCCGAATCTCGTCGCAGCCCTAGGCAAGCTGAAGGCCCGCGGCTACTTCGCCGTCGGGCTCGACGGACGCGGCGACACGGCGATTGAGGACATTTCCTTCGCCGACGCCCCCATCGTGCTCGTGACCGGCTCAGAGGGCAAGGGACTCGCCCGGCTCACCCGCGAAACGTGCGACGCGATAGCGTCGGTTCCCATCGCGGCCGAGCTCGAATCCCTCAACGCCGCGGTTGCCACCGGAATCGCGCTCTACCAAATCGACCGCCTTCGGGCGCGCTCGCAGTAGGAGGAACAATGGTTACTTGGCGTCCAGTCAGCGGCGACATTCTGCGGCTCGATCCCGCGCTCGCGTCGGTGAACGACATCGAGAACTTCCTAGCCGAGAGGCGGATCCCCGGAAGGGGCGCCGTGGCGGGGGAGGACGGCTACCGCCTCGAGCTCGCGGTCACCGGGCGAAGGAGGCGCATCGCCGTCCTCGACGACGACGGCGTGCCCGCACCCGGCCCGACGCTGGCCGAGTTCGTCGAAGAGATGGACGGGACCCTCCGCAAGCTTCAGATCGACATGGGCGGGATCATCGCCTGGGGGGACATCGACCTCGGCGAAGTCGACGTCGAGGGCGACGACGTGGACGTCGCCTCCCTCCAGGAGCTTGAACGACAGGCTGAAGCCGCAGCCGGCGAAGGCGCCGGCGACGATGCACGCGAAGTGTCAGGCGAGGATGCCGCGGAGGACGCCGGCGAGGAGACAGGCGAGGACATTCCCGAGTTTAAGGGCCCGATGCTCGTCGTTTCGGACATCGCTTTGGCGGAGATGCCGGGCCTCGCCGCCGCCAATCGGCGTTCCCTCGCCGTCTTCCGTATGGAGGGCGCGTGCGCCGTGGCAATGGAGCTTGACGGGACGGAGGACGCCCGGAGGGCCGGCAAGCCGGGCTTCGCGATCGCCTTGAGCACCGACCCGTCGGGCCTGGACGCCCCGGTGCTGTCCGTGCGCTGCCGCGGGCCGCGCCTCGTGTGGCGCTGGGACGACGAGCTCGAGCCTGTGCCGTGGGCGAAGGCCGACGCCGCCGCCTCCGATTTCGTCGCCCGAGAGCTGGGGACCGGGGCCATCTCCCAGCGGATCTCCCAGACGGTCGCCTCCGTCGACGCCGCGCGCATCGAGGAGGCACTGCACGCCGACCCGCACGCCGCCCCCGCGATGCTCGTCGCCGCCCTCGGCCTTCCGTCAGAGATCGCCGACTTCCTCTCCGGCCTGCTCAGTGCGACCGCCATTCCGGGCGCAATCGTATTCGAGCCGAAGCCCCTGCCTCAGAGGATTCAGACGAGTGTCGCCTACGGATCGGTCGGGGAATCGAAGTCGAAGACCGGGTACTGGCAGGCGTATCGCAGGCTCTTCGTCGACCGTCCGCGCGTGACGGAAATCGTTTCCTCGATTCAGGCAGGAGTCGGCTCGGTCCTGTTCGCCGGCGGCCTGCGCTCGTGGCGGCGAACAGGCGGGAAGGTCGCCGCGGCGATCGGAGGCGCCCTCGTGGTCAACGCCGCAGCTCGAATCCTCACGATGCAGTGGATTCAAACCGCCCTGGAAACCGAAGGCTTGACGGTCAAAAGAGCGGGAGCCGAAAACGAGGCAGCCGAAGATGCGGAAGTCGAAGATGCGAAAGCCAAGGGCTTGACGGTCGGGAACCCGACAAACGCATGCCCGTAGGAAGAAAGCCCCGCGAGCGCAAGCCCCCAGGTCAGACGATCCAACGCAGAAAGGGATCCTATGAGCAGGAATGACAGCGAGGCCGCCGGGCGGGACGACGTCGACCTCGGCCTCCCGGCGGAAGGCTCCGCAAACGGCGCCGTCCCCGAAGCCGAAACGCAGACGGAGCTCGAGGCCTTTTGGACGCGCGCACGCAACGTTGCCGGGATTGCCCCGCTGGAGGCCGTCCTCGGCCAGGACGACGCCGCGTCCCTCCGGCCTCCCGCCTTCGCCTTCGGCGACAGCCCGGAGATGTCCGACCGCCTCGCCAAGCTCGTGCTCGACGGCGAAAAAAGCGCGACCTCCGCGTGGCTCGCCTCCTACGAGGCGGAGGGAATCGACATCCCCGAGGTCGGCGACCTCTCCATCATGTGCGACGGCGCAGACCGGCCGCTCGCCCTGCTGCGCACCGCGGACGTGCGCAAGATTCCCTTCGCCGACGTCGGCCCCGAGATCGCGCGGGCCGAGGGCGAAGGCACCCTCGACGAATGGAAAGCCGAGCACCGCGACTTTTTCGCGCGAGAATGCGCCGCGCTGGGAATCGAGTTCGACCCCGAGGGCGACGTCGTGGTCGAGTTCGTCGAGGTTCTCTACCGCCGCGACGGCGCCTGAGCCTGCCGTTCGCGATAGACCCTCTCCAGAAGCGAGCACAGGGTCGAATACTCGCTCGGGGACAGCGCGGCGAAGAACTCTTCGCGTTCGGGCGCCGACTTTGCGTGCAAGCGGTTCAACAGCTGTGAGCCGAGCCGCGAGATTCTGAGCATCTTGGCCCGCCCGTCCTCGGGGTCGGGCCGGGAGGCGACCAAACCTCGCTTTTGAAGCGCCGCGAAGAGGCTCCGGCCGAGGTGTGGGCGGCCATAGAATCGCGCCTGGCGGGGCTTTCCCGCTCCTCTCCCGCGTCCGGCCCCACGCCTGCCTGAGACGATAGGCCCGCCGGCGGGGCGAACGCGTCCGGCCGCCGACATGTTCTACGCTAGATCGGGTACCCCATCGGGTGCCCGCGACGCGACGGGAGAGGACCCCATGGCTTTAGGTTGGAAACTGCACGGAAACGGCCGCACGATCAAGCCGGGGGAGGTGGTTCCCCCTGAGGAGCGGCTCTCGTGGCCCCGCACCGTCGGCATCGGCGCCCAGCACGTTGTGGCGATGTTCGGTGCGACCTTCCTGGTTCCCATTCTCACGGGCTTCAACCCTTCCACCACGCTCTTCTTCACAGGCGTCGGCACGATCCTCTTTTTCCTCATCACGAACGGGAAGCTGCCGAGCTATCTCGGATCTTCTTTCGCGCTCATTGCTCCCATCGCCGCCGTGACGGGGTACAGCTCAAAATCGGGGATCGCGATCGACTCTCACAAGATGGCGCTCGCCCAGGGCGGCGTGATAGCGACGGGCCTGACCCTCGCCGCCATCGGCCTCGTCGTGCACTTTGCCGGAACCCGCTGGATCGACAAGCTCATGCCGCCCGTGGTGACCGGGGCGATCGTCTCGCTCATCGGCTTCAACCTGGCCCCCAGCGCCTGGAACAACGTCAAGGAGGCCCCGGTCACGGCGATTTCCACGATCGTTGCGATCCTCCTGTTCACGGTCTGCTTCAAGGGGATCGTCGGTCGCCTGTCGATCCTGTTCGGCGTCCTCTTCGGATACGTCGTTGCCTGCGTGCGCGGCGAAGTGGATTTCGGCTCGATCTCCGGCGCCGGATGGCTCGGGCTCCCCGAATTCCACGCCCCCGCCTTCGACGCCGCCCTGCTGGGCCTCTTCGTTCCCGTCGTGCTCGTCCTCGTCGCCGAGAACATCGGCCACGTCAAGTCCGTTTCCGCGATGACGGGCAGGAACCTCGACGGCGTCACCGGGCGCGCCCTTTTCGCCGACGGCGTCTCAACGGTCCTCGCGGGCAGCGGAGGCGGCTCGGGAACCACGACGTACGCCGAGAACATTGGCGTCATGGCCGCCACCAAGGTGTATTCGACGGCCGCCTACGTGGTGGCCTCGCTTTTCGCCCTGGGCCTGTCGTTCCTCCCGAAGTTCGGAGTGGCGGTCGCGACGATTCCCGCCGGCGTCCTCGGCGGCGCCGCAACCGTGCTCTACGGAATGATCGGAATGCTCGGCGTTCGAATCTGGGTTCAGAACAAGGTCGATTTCTCCGACCCTGTCAACCTCAACACCGCGGCCGTAGCGATGGTCGTGGCCATCGCCAACTACACCTGGGTCGCTGGGGACATGGTCTTCGAGGGCATCGCCCTGGGCTCGTTCGCCGCCATTGCGATCTTCCACAGCATGCGCCTGCTCGCGTCCGTGTGCGGAACGCGTCAGGAACCGGCGACGCCGGCCTCGGCGCCCGCCGGAGCCGAGCTGGAAAAAGGGGCGCTGCGATCGGCCCGAACGCAGCGCTAGAGCCTTTCCGGGCCGACGCCGTCACTTGCCGTGGTTGCTTACCTGCACGCAGCCCTTGGCCGCCGTCAGCTTTCCTTTCGGATTCTTGCTCTTGACGTCTTTTGCTTCGAGCACCTTGTCGTAGCCGACGCCGAGCACAACGGAGATCGTTTCGTCGTTTATCGAGGGATCGTAGTGGACTACGGACTCCGGGATGTATTGGGCCGTCGTGTAAGCGGCGTTGATGCCGCGAGGGCCGGTGACGATCCGAGCGGACTCTTTGATCGCCGTCTCGCCGCCCCAATTCTCGGTTTGCGCCACGCTGAAGCCCGACGTTTTGAGAGATTTCGCAACCTCGTCCGCGATGCCCGTGCGGTTCGTCGCGTTGTAGACGTTGACTGTGATCGAGGAAACCTCGGTGGCTTTCGAACCGTCGGCGATGCACGGCGTAACCACCTTGTTGGGGTCTTCGTCTCTCGCGAAGCTAGGCTCGAAGGGCAATGGAATGACTTTCGTCCAGATGAGCATCGCTATGACCATGATGACGGCCAAAGTGGCTGTCAACGTGCTGAAGAGCACCGTTTGGCGCTGCTGCATCTTGCGCCGGTAGGCGGCGCGTGCCGAATTGTCCTCACTCACAGGTTATACGGTAGTCCAGCGACGCCGAGGATGCATATGCGGGAACCGAATTGAGGCTTGGAGGTTCGCCACGTCGGCGTTTTCGCGATCAGGCGCGACTGGCTCCCCGATTCAGTCGCGGATGGCTCTCCGAGTCAGACGGGACCGGCGGCAGTGTGAGAGCTTCGCAAGGGGGGGGGCGGTGCGAGACAGTGCCAGAGCTCCACAAGGGGCATTGCGTGATCCCCGCAAGAGGGGTTGCGTGGGAGTCTCGTGTGAGCGCCCTGAAGAGACACTTCACGCGAACACCGCCCGACGCAGGCGGTGTGACGGATGCAACTAACGAAGTCGTTAAGTTGATTGTCGTGGGGTGGGTAACAGGTTTCGTTTCTTTGCGGTTCGACGGCCGACGGTCGCCGCCACGATGGGAACGCCTTGAAAACGGCGTCACGGCACCGATTGGTCGCAACGGCGCGAAAGGGGCGAAGGTTGTGCGGGGGAGTGCACGATGTGAAAGCTGTGACGAAAGCGAATGTCAAGTTGGGCAAGATGGGTTGGAAGACCCATGCTTTCGGCGTGCATAGTTGAACTTCTCCGCCTACGCTCATGTTATCGAAACGTTATAAAGACTGGTGGCGACGTTCGGGGTGCGTCGAAGGTCGTCACCTGTGGCGGTGAAGTCCACCACCGCCACATTCGGTTGGTCCTGGAAGTACATCGGCTTTGCGCGAAGCTGATTAGTCACCACGACCGCCATCCACGTCTACGAGGGCGTGAAACCGGGCCCGGGGGAATTCGTGTGGGGGTTCTCCCGGGCCCCCTTTATGTGCTGGCCGCTTATCGGCTGGTTGGCCTCCTTCGGTTTGCGTGACTTTGAGTTCCCGATCCGCCTGCGGCGGACGGCTCTCGGTTTGGGTTTGTGCGCGACGGCTCCGGCCGGGTGCAGGCCCGGTTCCGCGGCGGCGCGCGTCCCGCCGCGTCAGGCCCAGCGGACGATCTCTTCGAGGTCGCGCCTCGAATGCGCCGGCTGGCTGCCGGCTCGGTACCCCAGAGCGAGCATGACCACCGGCGAGGAGTCCGTGGGGTCAAGTCAATAAGGCCCCGCTCGGTCAGGATCTCGCGCACTCCGTCGATCGAGAACCCCTCGATCGGGCAGGAGTCGATTCCCCGCTCCGCGGCTGCCAGCATCGCCCCGCCGAGCGCGATGTACGCCTGGCGCGCGGCCCACTGATGCACGACGTCGGCCGTTATCAGCTTGAAGTCCCGCTCGGCCCACTTGGTCCAGAATGCCTTGAAGTCGTCCGCTTCGTCGTCGTCAAGGCCGCGGACGTCCCGCAAGATGTGGTCGATGTGGCCGCCCTTGCGAGTGATCTGCAAGCCCGTCTTTGCGGTGAAGATGAGGAAGTGGCTGGCGTCGAAGCGTGCGGCGTTGTTCCCCGCGAATGCCTTGACTGCGTTCCTCAGGTCCTCGCTCTGGGCGATAATGACGTTCCACGGTTCGAAGCCGTAGGAGCTGGGGGCGAGGCGAATCGCGTCCACGATGAGTTCGACGTCGGGGTCGGGTATCTTCCTGCTCGCGTCGAACGCCTTGCAAGCGTGGCGAAACTCAAGCGCGTTCGCTATCTCGCTCCGAGGGATGTCGGGTGTGGTCATAGGATCGTTCTTTCGCTTGGCTGGTGTGGATTCGGTTGACTGATTCAGTTGGCTAAACGCCCCCGCGGATCTCAAGCGGCAGGCCAGTGCGCCTGAAACGCAGCTGTCGCGTGTGGTGCGTGAAACACCGCCGTCGCATGCCGGCTGCGCGCGTAAGCGCAACTACTTTTCTTGTCATCTACCCTACCTTAAATTGTGGGTGAACCTAAGCTCATTTCTGAGAGGCGCGCCATGCCCGAGGCCGCCTTGGAAACCGAAAGAAATCGGACTTGAGTACCACAATGGGTCAAGCCGCAAATACGATAGCATTGTGCAGCGAACTTGAGGACTGCGTCGTGAAAAGGCCGCGCCCCTGCGGGAGTAAGATGAGACCCCCTCGGTTCCCGACTGCCTGGTCTTCCGATGTCGGCGCGCTTGTTTCCCAGTGTTGCGCCTCAACCGTTTGGCGTGTGGGCGCGTCGTGCGGGGGAGGTACGACGACGTCGCCATCCGTTGTCGTTCGGCGCCCCGGGAGCCTTGCTCCCTCTCGCGCCGACGTCCGCAGGGGCCGCGTGAACGACGTCGGCGGCGGCCGCAATCAAGAAAGTGGTGTATGTCATAGGTGTATTGGACTCGGTTGCGCGCATCGAAAGAATTGAGGGCGGGGCAGGGTATTATGCAGTTGGCACGCCTTCACGCACGGAGTGCCGACTTTAGAGGCCTGCGCCTGCGGTTCGTCTCGTTTCGTTTTCGCGGCTCGCGCCTGCGGCTCCTCTCGTTGCCGGGACTTGCTTCGCTCATATTCAGTATTCGGGGTGATCGTGTTCGGGACCTGCTTCTGTTCGGGACATGCTTCGCCGGCGCCTGCGATTTGCGCCGCTCGTGCCTGCGACTCATTTGGCCGCCGCCCATCGGCGTGCCTCGCAGTCTGCCTTCGGAGGCGTTGTTCAAGGCGCCTGTGAGTTTTGTACAGGTGCCCGCGTGCTGCGGCGACTCGCGGTTGCGCTTGTCGCTGCGCCGCCGCGCGCCTATTGCCTCGACTGGGAAAGGCCGCCCAAGTGGGCGGCCCCGACGAAAGGAGATCCAATGACCTTGGAACGCGCTCCCCAAATCCCCGGCGGCAGCCTCAGAGAGCGTGGCCTCGGCCTCGAAGCGCGCAAGGTAGGCGAGCCCTTTGCCGCCCAGGTCGTGGATGTCCTCGCGGCCGCCGCTGCGAGCGTCGTGTGGGATTGGGCGAAGGTCGCGCTTGTGGCCAACGCGGACGGCGCCCTCCCCGGAATCCAGACCTACGCCCTCCTGATTTGGGACGGACGCGGCTTCGAAGGGTGGATGCCCGCCGAGGCGGTTGAGGACCTCAATCGCGTGCTCGCCCGGTGGCGTGCGGGGCTCGAGCGCTTGTCGCACCCGAGGTGGACGGCCCTCTTCGTCGGCGTCGTCAACGACGGCGGGCGACTCCGTTCTCGCTGGGTCGTCGCCGACGACGCCGACTTCGACGCCTGGCGGATCCGGCTGGGGGAATCCAACGTGCCGATGGCCGAGAGGGGCCTCGCCGGACTCTGAGAGCCGTGAGCCTCTGAGGGCGTCGTGTCGAGATCCGTGCCCGAAGTCTCGAGATCCGTGCCCGAAGGCTGTGCCGTAAGCCGGTCGTGCCGAAGCGCGGCGTCGAAAGACGGTCCCGCGGAAGCGTTGCGTCGAAAGCGCGTTGCGCCGAAGCGTTGCGTCGTGCCGAGCCCGGGGTTTCCGCGGCAAGTCATGCAAGGCGTCGGGTGGTCCGAGTCTCACTGTCAAACTTCGTCGCACATTGTTCGCAAAATTTACATTCGATAGTGTTGTTTTAAATCAAAATGACTTATTAATAAGTTTACAATTCTAAACGAAGGCCACCGTTAAAATTCGGGATGAACTCCCCTTTCTTGCAGGGTTGTGAAAAGGGATAATTGAGGTGCGGGAATGGAAGATGAGAAGCGAAAGAACGCGCATTTCGACTAGCTCCCCGACGTTGCACATCCTCATACGGCAAAGGAGAAATATATGAAGAGAAGGTATATCGCACTGGCTGCCGCAGTCTGCGCAGCATCCATGGTCTTTCCGGGCGGCCCCGCGAGCGCCGCTGCCGGCTCCGCCCAAACTCAGGTGCGGCCCGCGGAAAACGGCGAGCCCCCTTATGGGAAGGCGCCCACGCTCAGGTGGGCCGGGCGCGACTGGTACGTTCGTGACAGCGCTTGGAACGACGGCGGTCCGATGCGGACCGATGAATGGTCCAAGGACAACGCGTCCGTTTCGGGCAATGATCTGGTTTTGAAGCTCAACTACAACCGCGGAAAGCGCTTGATGACCGGTTCAGAGATCGTCAGCGCCGACGCGGTCGGCTACGGAGACTACAGTCTTTCTTTCACGTCAAACGTTCGTGAATTCGATGAACATTCAGTATTTGGCGCTTTCACATATGACTGGGGATCGAATGCCACGAAAGGCAATAGCGAAGTCGACCTCATCGAGACTTCGCGGTGGCACGAGAAAGACAATAAGATGCGGGCCAAGTTCACGTATTACAGGGACAGCGACAGCAAGGCGTTTGAGATCAGCCCCTACGTGATGCCCGAGGCCACGCGCACCTATCACATGGACGTCAAGTGGGAGCCCGGGAAGGTCACCTGGCGTCTGTGGGACGGCAACCGCACCCGCCTTCTGCGGGAGGGGAGCCGCACCGAGAACGTCCCCGCGCCGACGGCGACCACGCGCATGCACCTGAACGCCTGGTGCTCGTGGCCGCAGACCGGGAACAAGGACGACGACGACAGGCTCCTGCACAGGGAGACCAAACCCATCACGGTCAAGGTCCACGGTTTCGACTACACGCCGAAGAGGGCCGCTGACCCGAGGGAGAACTCGGGCTCCGGCTGGCACCGCCTGAGCAGCTGAGGCAGCTGACCCCGGGCGGCTCGGCTTGTGCTGCTGAGCCGCCCGGGGCGACTGCGTACTGCCGACGGCTCAAACGGGCTCGGGCAGCTCAAGCACTCATGAATGTCTGAAAGTCTGGGATATGCTTTGCTTCTAGTTTTAATGGATACGCGCGTCTGAGTGTGCGTGCCCGGAGATACGAGCCGTGCCTTGAGTTAGTGGTTGCGCAAGCTATCTGGCTCTTGATACCTGATCGTTCTAATAGCGCGCCGTTAATGTCAGAAGGGTACTTGAAGCGTGCTGTACGTCTTGTTCAGGTTTCTGGAGGCGCAACTAGTGTCAAAGAGATAGTGAAATGGTTAATAGAGGCCGTTGTTTGTGTAAGCATGAGTTGCCTGTTTCTGTCTGTTATCCACGTGATTAGATGTAAATAAAAACACTATGTAAATATGCAAATATATTTAAATTAAAGATAGGTGATGAATATAGTTGTGCAAAGTTTCACTCTACCTATTCCCTTTTTTAAATGATTTTTGTTTGTTTAAGGATTGGGATCTGTGTATCCATGCTGTGCCCTGGTTTGTCCGAAGCGGGATGCAAAGTTCGTCGCACGAGGTAGATGCGCGTTCGAATAGACATGATTTGCTTGCAGCTTACTACTACATTAGTGTAACTTACATGAAACCAGTTGAAGGTATTAGAGACCCTTGGGATCGAGTTCAGACGCTAGCTGAACAATGCCTAAGGTTGTCTAGAGCAAGCACGCCGTTTGTGCCACCGAAAGTGCCAGCTTTTCTTGGCTGGTTGCTGGCGCGATTGAGCAATAGTTACTACGGCCAGGAAGCGGTTTTCTTTTCAAAGGCTATTGGCAGATTTGTTCAAGCCGCTGAAGCCACTTATGGAAGGGAGGTTTCGCGAGATGAGATCTACCATCTAAGTTGTTACCCAGGTAAGGAAAACATCGAGGGAAGACGGTCACCTGGCTTTGCTGAATCAACGATTGAAACTGCTCGGAGACTCCGTGATCTTCGTTTGATTGAAGAAGCGGTCTCAAAGACTACGGCAGGAGCAGTTGTCGGAGGGTCCATGAGCTACGGCAAGTTTATCAATGTCAAGGGTGGGGCTGACGCCTCGGATATCGACCTCCTGGTTGTTGTCGATTCTTGGAATGATCTTGCGACGACATTGGCCCATCTTCGTGGCTTGGAGATAGTGTCCGCGGTAGATGTGGATCGCATGACGAATCGCGCCGAGAACATGTTGTCAAGATGGGGTGATCGTGATGATATCGCCTTTTCGGCCAAGGCGGCGATTCGTGCAGATCAAGAAGATCCGTTCCTTGTGGGGTTCAATCAGCAATCTGCTTATAAACTCAGCCTTCACTTTATGTCGCGAGAAGGTGCCGATATTGTACTCATGAAAGACTATCTCGATCTGTCGATCAGCGACGAACTGAAGTCCATAGTATTCATGGATTACCGAGAGGAACCGCCCACAAGGGACGATTTTCAGCGTTCATTTTCGGGTGATTCCCTCAATGTTCCAGTTAAATATACTGAACATCTTGGCTCTTACGAGCGCTTTACGGCTTCTTTTGTCGTTGATCGTGGACGATTTTACCCCGGAATGCTTCAGGATATTATATTGCCTGCCTTTGATGTGCGATGGGGAGACACGCGCTTTCGACGCGTTGTTGAGTCCTTTCGTTGGAAACTCATCGAACGACTGCGATACGAAAAAAATGCGTTTCCGAACGAACTGCTTCGTATGAGCTTCGCTCATACACGCAGTGATGTATTTGCTTCACATACAATTCGTTCTGTAGATGCATCAACAAATCTTGCATAGATAAGGTTGCTTATCAATCTGTTGTTTAGGGTGTGATGATCCTCCACAGCTAGACTGGTTTTGTGGTTTTTCTGTAACGTATAGAAACAATGTACTGTCCGCCGCTCGAAACGATAAAGCGGTGGACAGTACAAGGCGTGAAAATGTGATTGAGTTATCTCAATTTGATGATGCTAGCTTTCTAAATTTTCCTAGATTCTCTGTGGAGAAATAGTTCATATTACGTGAAAATTTCGTTTCTTTAATATTCTAGCGGTTGTTTATGCAGTTTTTATTATTTTTGACTTGAATGGGTATTCAAAACTAGAGAGATGGACCTCTTCTGCCAGGGAAGTTTCTGGGTGGTTGAGGCGAGACTTTGTGGCGTTGGTTGAATCTGAGTTTCCCAAACGGCGGGTTGTAGCTGGTCCTGAAATCTTTGCTCGAGTCTGGGCGTGTAGTTTGCGAGAGTGTCGGCTTGCTGGAAGCCCTGAACGCTGCACGAGGCGCGCGAACTGTTTGCCGCGCTGACGTGCTTTCGCTAGCCGGAGTATAGAGAACAAAGCATAGGCTGGGCTGCCGCCTTGTCTGTCAGAGGGCCGGTGGCGTCAACCTTCCGGGTAGCAGATCCCCCGCAAGGCTAATGCGCGTGGCGCGTCCAACCGATTTTGCAGAGGGGGAAAGGCGGGGAGGTGGAAGGGTAATCTTGCCATCGAGGGGCATGCTGCGTGTTTTGCCTGCCACATGCCCCGAAGGAGGACGCCGCGTGCTTGTCGATAATTTGCGTACTTTCGGGATCATGTGTTTGAACGACACACGTGGTGTGTCTGTCTGCGCTGCGAGAATCGCCTTGCGCAGCCGTAGTTAGATCGCCCCGATCTTACTGCGCGGCCGCTCGCACTCTGGTCTGCTCACGCGAGAGCCCGCCGTCGCAAGCTTCTCAAAAGGTTCCGGCAACTCGTTGTCGTCAAGGGTCCTGCGTATTCGGAAAAGGTCTGTATGCGGACGGATAACAGACTGACCGGCAGCAGGATCGTCGGCCACGGTGTCGCCCAATCGACAGTTTCAGGCTTGTCAGCCACGTGCTGTCAACAGCCGTCCGTCGGGGTCATAGACATGTGTAACTGTTCTGCGATTGTGGACTTCAGTTCCCGTGATGGCCTTCGGCTGTGATCAAGGCACGGACGTGACCGCTTCTATGGGAGTCGTCGGGACCTGTCCCGAGGATCCGCCATGGGGACATTTCTTTATACCCGCTCCAGAAAAAGTACTCGACCGCCGCAAGGGGACAGTCCCAGCCGGCCCTGCCAAGGCATCACTGTTTGGGCTGAAGGTGGTGCCACCGAAGACGCTGACAATGTATCCTCCGCTAACTCACGCCCATCGAATACAAAACAACTCAAATACCAATAATAGAGATACAAACCTACAGGTAAAATAACAACAAATCCTACAGTCCTGATGGATGGAAGAGATGCGCTTCGATTCTATTTTGTGGTGCTACCCTGATCGACGCATGACTGTGATTGACCTTGTTTGATTAAAATCGTAATGCGTTGCGAGTGGCGTGTCTCTCGGTGAATTCGAGATGCTGGTGAGTAACATAGGTATTTGAAATGATGCAAACTCGAGTTGAGGGAGAGTGAGGTGGGCGATGGTGCAGGAGTCAGGTCCGAAGATTCGACTTTGGGACGATAATCCCAGCACGTTGGACCTCCTTGGGTTCGATGCCGTGGTAGAGCCGATTGTTGCCGCGGTCCGCGCACAAAGTGTCCATCCTCTGACACTTTCTGTGCAGAGTCCTTGGGGTGGGGGAAAATCTACGATCTTGAAACTTATCGAGGCTGCTTTCAAGGAGGATGACAAGTTCCTCGTTGTCTCAACAAATCCGTGGGCCTACGATGACCAGGGGGACGTTAAGGGAACGCTAATCTCCGAGATTCTACATGGTATCGAGAGCCAGATACCTGACCCGGGGACCAAAAAGAAGGTCGCAACGAAGGCCAAGGGACTGCTGAAGCGCATCAGCTGGAGCCGGGCCGCAGTGGCCATTGCTAAGGGAGCACTGACCTTCCAGGTTGATCCGGCGCAGATCGTCGACATCTTCCAGCCCAAAGACCCAGGCGGACCGGACTCAATGGCGAGCTTCAATGACGCCTACAAGGAGCTGTTTGCGTTGATCCCGAAGGTTGAGCGCGTGGTCGTCTTGGTCGATGACCTTGACCGTTGCTTGCCGGACGCAGTGACTGCGACTCTGGAGGCGATCAAGCTGTTTCTCTCCACCGAGAAGATGGTCTTCGTGCTGGCCGCCGATCAAGACATGGTTCGCGACGCGATCTCGGTTAGCCTTGACGGCGCTCGCCGAGGAGACGTCTTTGCCAAGCGGTACTTGGAGAAGATTGTTCAGCTCCCGATTGCGCTACCGCGCCTGTCCTCCGCCGACGCGGAGGCCTACATCGGCCTCCTCATCGCTGGACGTTCTATGGAGGAGCCAGGTCTGCGTGCCCTCGCGGAGCACGTTCGTACGCGGCGCAATGCCGGCCAATCCCCGTTGCTGCATGACTTCGATAACCTCGCTGTCAAACCGGCGGAGGACGACCTTGCGCTTGCGAATCAACTTGCCGAAGGGCTCAGTGCGGATCGGCGCTCGAACCCACGCCAGATCAAGCGTTTCCTCAACGCATTTGGCGTTCGGGAGTCGATCGCCCACGCTCGCGGCGTAACGATCTCACCGGCTGTGATGATCAAAATGCTGCTATTGGAAGAACTTCACCGTACGTCCTTCAGTACGTTGGCGGGAGCGTCGGTTCAAGAACGCAAGTCCATCGTGGAGCGGTGGGAGGCGTGGGCGAACCCCTCCGGGGAGGAAGACGAGGACGCAACCCTCCCAGAAGGCATCGACGAAGCGACGAAGGAGTGGGCCGCAGCCCCTCCGTCTCTGCGACACGAGAACCTTGACCCTTATCTCACCCTCGCTGCGAGTCTGATCAATGTGAGCATGGGCGCCCAGGTGTCCGACGAGGTGCTGGCGCTCATTAACGATCTGCTTGGGGCGAGTGAGGCCGCGCGGAATGTGGCCGCCGACGCCCTGAGCGAGCGCGGTGAGGACGAGCAGCTGGCAGCTCTCGACGTTCTGTTTGCCACGGCCAAGCGCCTGGACGACGGCGAAGCAGTGGTCCGTGGCGCAGTGCTCTGGGTCGAGAAGACGCCCGCGCTGGAGCAGGAAGTGGCAGCCGGAGTCGAAGCCCACTGCTGGGGATCACGACTGACTCCAGGTGCGATCGTCGAACTCGCGACCAGCGGGCGATCTGCTTTCATACAGCTCGTGAGACGTGCCTCTCAGGACACCACATTGCATCCGTCGACGCACACTGCTGCGTGCCAAGAGTTGGAGCAAGTCAATGGGAACTAGCGGTGCTTACGGAGGCAGCAACTCTGCCGAATGGAACGACTTCCGAGACGCATGGTCTGACCTCGGCTCAGGGACTACCGGCACCGGCGCGAACACCGGAGAACCAGACCCTTCCAACTCTTCCGACCAACTCTTTGAACCGACGCGACCTGTGCCCGACCTCGACCGAGTGGGGCAAGCACTCCTCGATGCTCTATGGCGCGACGATCCGGCTACCAGAGACAATGTCGTGCCGACAATTCCGCGTCCGCGTGTTCCCGGTCGCCGCGGCGCCGGTGCAGGCAGTGTAGGAGGAGCTGGCGTCGGCGGAGGTTCCGCAGGCGCCGGGCGGTCTGGGAGCCGGTCCACTCGGCAGGTTATTGGAGGTGCTTCACGCGGTGGCGCGACGATCGGTGCGGCCTACGCACTTCGAGATCGTGACGCTCAGCGGCTGGCCGAATACGGTCTGTCGCTCGCCGAGTTCGATTCCCTCAGCCCTCGCGCTCGGATCAGCAGACTCGTCACCCTCATGATCGGCGACGACGGACACCCCGATGACCGAGCCATCCGTCAAGCGGCCACGGAACAGGTAAAGGAGATCATGAGAACCGAAGGCGAGCCCCCGGCCGCCACCGAGGCAATCAAAGGTTTCGTTAGCGCGTACATCTTCCAGCTGGGGCTCGTGGAACTCCAGAACCAAATCACCAACGGAACGCTTGACGGTAACGAGGCAATTGTGCGCGAGCGCATGCTGCGCGGCTGGATCGACGCGAAGGTCCGTGCTCTCGACATTGACGCCAGCCCCGCGCTCTCAGCTAACACCCTTCACCAGGCAGCTGCTGATCTTGCCCAACGAGCCGTTCGCGTTCTGAGAGCGAGGTAGACGACGACATGCCGCTCACACACTTCTATGTCTCTGGCGAGGCTTCTACCAACCAGCCCCCGGCGGATCATCACCATCTTCGGTGGCCAACCACAGCCGGCGAGACAGGCACTGTCAAGAGCGCCATCGGCTGGTGGTTGTCCTCGCTGGGCCCAATCCCGACGCAGGCGATTGATCTGGTCCGCATCGCGGGCAGCGCCTATCTCGTTGATCGGCTCTCTGGCAGACCCAGCTCATTCACTCGGCGACTTCACCTAACGGTCGAGGTAGCTGATCCCGAGCCGTGGGAAGGACAAGCGATCAAGCAGCTCGCTCAGTTGCTCTTCTGGCTCACCGGGGATACCTGGGATCTCCATCTCGTCCAGGACCCCACCGCCCCAGATGACCCAGTCGCAGAAGCTTCTGGTGGCTTGGGCTCTGTCGCACTCCTCAGCGGAGGGCTCGACTCTTATCTTGGAGCGTTGCACCTTCTCTCCAGCCTGAGTGAGTCGCCGCTATTCGTGGGCCACTACGACACTGCCACCGCTGTGCGTCGAGCCCAGAACACCGTCCACAGCTGGCTACAGGAATCCTACACTCTACCGCCCTCGTACACACAGATCGAGTTCACCCAAGTTGCAGGCAAGAAGGAAAGTTCAAGCCGTAGTCGCTCCCTGTTCTTCGTCGCACTCGGAACCGCCGTTGCCGCCAGCCGTGGTGCCTCCAAGCTCTTCGTGCCGGAGAACGGATTCACCAGCCTGAACTTCCCACTGCACCCCAATCGGGCTGGCGCGCTCTCGACTCGTTCTACGCATCCCGAAACCTTCTATCGGGTCAATATGCTCCTCCGGAGTCTTGACCTGTCACTCGCCGTGGCTAACCCCTTCGCCACCTACACCAAGGGGGAAGAGATGCGACTGGTTGCTGACAGCCACCCGCCGACCGGCTGGGATCGTATCGCTGGGCTCACGGTCTCCTGTAGCAAACTTGATGGCGCCCGAATCAGGGGCGGAAACTCCACTCTCAACTGTGGTCTCTGCTACGCATGCGTCACCCGTCGCGCTGCATTCATCGCGGCCGACGTTAACGACTCGACCATCTACCTATCCAACGAACTCACTGGAAACGCGCGGCTCGAACTCCTTGAACGGCGCTATAGCGACCGTGCCGCTATCTCATACGCGATAACACGCGGTATCGACGACGACGTGATTGACGCAGGCACCTGGCCCCCAGATGCCGACCTGGACGAAATTAGCGACCTTGCCCGCCGGGGTCTTGCCGAACTCGGAAAGGTGGCCCTGACATGAGAAGCTCTGCTCTTCCCGCATTAGATGCCCACGCCCACATCGCGCCGGACGTCACACCAGCACAGGTCGCGGCGCTCGGACGGTCTGTGGTGTTCGCTATGACCCGGAGCTTGGATGAAGCTCGCCAAGTCAGGAACCGGCGAGATTCAGCACTCGTCTGGGGAGTCGGCGTTCACCCAGGCGTAGCGGCAGCACGCGAGGCATGGGACCCCGAGGAGTTCACCGCTCTGCTTGGCTCGTTCGCCCTCGTAGGGGAGGTCGGCCTCGACCGCCGTGGTGGTGACCTGAAGCGACAAAGGTCGATTTTCAAGGAACTTCTCGGCATTGTCCGCACCGAACCTGTACTCGTCTCTATCCACAGTACCGGCACTACGACTGAGGTTGTCGAACACCTACACGACACTAATATGCGCGGTGCGATCCTGCATTGGTTCAACGGTGACTCCACCGATATCGCTGGTGCTGTTGAAACCGATGCGTACTTCTCGGTCAACGTAGCGATGAACGCGGAACAGATCGGACAGCTTCCCCCAGAGAGGATTCTCTGCGAAACAGACTTCCCTGCTCGCAAGATCCGTGCCCGCAAACCCGCCGATATACAACGCATCGAACAGCTGCTGAGCAAAATCTGGGGCCAATCCCCTGAAATGGTGCGCACCCAAACCTGGTGGAATCTACGCACCCTATGTGAACGTTCCGGTGCTATCGAAAGGCTGCCGGAGACTGTCGCGGATACTCTACTGTATCTGTAATGATGAGCGTTTGATGCAAGCAGGATGCCACAGATTCTTTAGCCGGACAGACTAGTTCATCGAAGCAGCGTGCCTTCAGTTGCGAAATAGGGTCAATTAGACACAAAGAAGTGGGGTTCTCGACGGCACCTTGAAAGTCGGTCGAGTTGAAACGGAGCAAGTAGCCCCAAAAAGCCGACATTGGGGTACTTGCGCGTGTACCCCGGCAATCGTGATGTCTAATAATCTGTCCGCGCATCGATCAGTATGCTTTGTATCGCTAATATGTAAACTGAACAGTGACCTAGATGTGTGTCAGCATTATTGCTTAACAGTCTATGTTCGGCACTTGTTTTAAATTGGCTCCCCCCCGGAACGGTGTCGGACTCCGGTAGAGTTGGTGCGCCCAGGCTTCCGTACGGAACAAGTGTACTGTACCTTTACCGTTGCATTGAGTGTGTGAAAGTGTTCTTACTGGCCCTGCTGATGTGGATGCCCTTGCGCAACTCAGGTGTCTTGCGCCCGAGTTACGGCTACTGGGTGATTTTAGAGCGTCGGTCTAGCAATTATTATTCTCGTAGTTTGAGGTAGAGGCTGGTAACCGCAGAACCAGCGCGCACCGAGATTTAAACTGCAAAATGGCATGGAGAACAATTGCGGTTAGCACGGCTAAAAGGGGTCCGAATGGTTTCGAAAACTGCCTCAAGCACTGTAACTTTGTTATTGACATCATTGTCGATGACGCTGAAACGGCGGAGGATGGGGGATTCGAACCCCCGAGGGCTTGCACCCAACACGCTTTCCAAGCGTGCGCCATAGGCCACTAGGCGAATCCTCCTGGCGCGCAATGCGCCCCACAAGCATAGCCGAAATTCTGGACATGCGCCGAATCATCGACGTGACCTCGAACGCACCGCGCGGCGCCTAGCGTTATAGCGGGTTCCGCATTGAGGAATGGGCTCGTTGTCGATTCCTGGTTGTCGCATTGGCGTCTGGCTGCTGCGCTGAAAGGCGGTCGATGCTCTGACGCCTGGAACGGCGTCGATGTGCGGTCGGCTGCCGCGTCTGCGCATTGCCCAGGTCGGCGCGGTTCGTCGCCCCGGGGTGATCCGTTGCCCGGGGTGATCCGTTGCCCAGGCGCGGCCCGTTGCTGCATGGCGCCTTCCTCGTTGGCGCGGATGTCGGTTGTGCCGTAGACTTGGGCGCGGCTCCTCATGCGGCGTCACCTCGCAAAACTCCCCCAGGGCTGGAAGGCAGCAAGGGTATGCGGGCTCTGGCGGGTGCGTGGGGAGTCCTTTGTTTCGCCCAATGCAGGGGGCGACTGGGTCTTGAGCGGGCGTACAGGCAATCCGGAGAAGCGAAGAGACCCGGGCAGGATGCCGTCCAATGCGGAGAGGCGATTGAACTGAACGGGAACCGCGCTGCCGTGCAGGGCGTTGAGGCTCGGAGGTCTGGCGGCGCTTCAAGCGGAGCGAAACCCGATGCGTCCCTCGGGCCCTCGCCTCACTTCACCTTTACGAGCTGGACGTAGCTGTTGGTGTCGGTCGTGATGAACTCGCCCTTGCGCAGTTCGATCGTCGCGGTGTTCTCGTTGCGGGTGCGGCCGATGTTAGTGAACCAGTAGGTGATCTCAGCGGAGTTGGAGACCATGACGTCGTAATACCCCCGCTCCGTCACGGTCACCTCGTAGGTTCCCTCCGGCACGTCGCTGCCGACCAGCAGCGAGGAGCGCGTCAGCTTTGCGACGTCGGCCTTCGGCTTGTCCGCGGGCACGAGCTGAAGCACCGGCTCGCCCCTGCCCTGCTGGTGATAGCTGGCGCCGGCGTTTAGAGCCTTCGCGTCGACGTTCACGCTCTGCCCGCTCACCAGATGGACGTCCGCAAGGTTCTCGCGGGGGATAGCCGAGCGGTCCGAGTTCTCCACGAGGATCCTTCCCAGCGCCTGGCTCCTGTCCTTGTGCATCGTGAACGTCAGGCTGGCCAGCTGCTCAGGCGCAACCACCTGGATCTTGTAATAGCCGGGCGGGATCCGATTGCCCACTTGGTAGGTGTCCTTTGAGTTGAGCGGGATCGCCGAGCCGCCCGCCCTCTTGGGCGCGGTGTCCTTCCAGCCGAGCGAGGAGGGCGACGCCGTCGCATCCGAGGCCTTGGCGAGTGTGATATTCGCCGTCGGCGCGGAGCTCGGGTCCCCCGCGATCGGGTTGTAGGCGAGGACGTCGCCGTCGTCGAGCCTCTGCCTGACGGGGGCTTCGTCCTTGCGCCCCAACACCCCGCGGAACGTGCGCGAGCCGTCGGCCTTGTAGATCCTCGTCATAGAGGGGGAGGAGGCCTTGATCTTGTAGCTTCCCGCGGGAAAATCGACGCCTGCCACCCATTCGCCGGGGAAGGCGATGCCGTCGCGCTTGGAGGTCATCTGAGGTCTGAACAGCAGCTTGGCCCCGCCCTTGACGTTCACGGTGATGCGTTCGTCTTCGGAGACGTCCAAGGTGTAGGCCGCCACGTTCGGCGCGGACACCGCCGTCTGAGGTATTTCGAAGTTCTGCGAGTAGAAGGGCCGGGCCTCGGAGACGTCCGGACGGGAGTCCAAAACGTTGATCGGCTCCTGGGGGCTGCCGCTGACGAAGATTCCGTACCTTCCCGGCGGAATGTCTGTGCCGCCGTCGATCCTCACGGGCTTGCCGTCTTGCGGCAGGTCGAAGCTCCTCTGCCTGGCCTTCCTGTTGCCTCTGTCCTCGACTTTCATCTTCGGGCCGTCGGCCGTGGTCGACGGCGAAGGGGCGGGCTCCGAGTTCAAAGTGGCCTGAAGACCGCAGCCTGACGCCGCGCACAGTGAAGCTAAGGCCAAGGCCATGATGCTGCGGATCCTCATTGTGTCCCTCCGATGGTCGATGAACCCGTGTTGTGGCTGATTACAATCTTGCCGCATGCGGGCGTCGACGACCATACGCATGCGCAGGGCGCCACACTTTCTTTGCGAGGGCGGGGCGCCTTCGGTCTGCCGGGCGGCGCGGGCAGACGCAGACCGGCCGGGCGTCAGCTTGGGAAGAACGCTCCACGAAATGTCGGAGGGCGCCCGTAGACTTATGCCGTGAGCATGGCACTGTACCGACGCTACCGTCCGCAGACCTTTCAGGAGGTCATCGGCCAAGAACACGTGACGAGGCCGATCATGGCCGCGCTGCGCGCCGATCGAACGGCCCACGCGTACCTCTTCTCGGGGCCCCGCGGATGCGGCAAGACGACGTCGGCCCGCATCCTGGCCAGGTGCCTCAACTGCGCCGAAGCGCCGACGGACACGCCCTGCGGGGTCTGCGAGTCGTGCCGCGAGCTGTCGCTGGGGGGAGGGGGAAGCCTCGACGTCGTCGAAATGGACGCGGCGAGCCACGGCGGCGTCGATGACGCCCGCGAGCTCATCGAACGCGCCGCTTTCGCCCCCGCGCGCGACAGGTACAAGATCTTCATCATCGACGAGGCGCACATGGTCTCGAATCAGGGGTTCAACGCGCTCCTCAAACTCGTGGAGGAGCCGCCGCCGCACGTCAAGTTCGTATTTGCCACGACGGAGCCCGAAAAGGTCATCGGGACGATCCGCTCGCGCACCCACCACTATCCTTTCCGGCTCGTCCCGCCGGAGACCCTTGAAAATTACATGGCGGGCATCTGCGACGAGGAGGGAATCGAGGTCGGCGGCGGCGTGCTGCCACTCGTCGTGCGCGCGGGCGCGGGATCGGTGCGCGATTCGCTTTCGGTGCTCGACCAGCTCATGGGCGGAAGCGAGGGCGGAGAGCTCGACTACGCCCATGCCATCGCCCTGCTCGGATACACCGACGGCTCCCTTCTGGACGACGCCGTGGAAGCCATAGCGGCCAGGGACGGATCGACCCTCTTCGCGGTTGTCGAGCGCGTGGTCCAATCGGGGCACGACCCGAGGCGTTTCGTCGAGGACATGCTCCAGCGGCTTCGCGACCTCATCGTCATCGCCCTGGCGGGAGAGGGGGCCGACGACGCCCTCGTCTCCGTTCCCCGCGACCAGTATCAGCGCATGGTCAACCAGGCCGAGCATCTCGGGGCGCGGGGGGCGTCCCGCTCGGCCGACCTGACGAACGAGGCGCTCAGCGGGATGGTCGGGGCCACCTCGCCGCGACTCCAGCTCGAACTCCTGTGCGCGCGCCTCCTCCTTCCCGGCCCCGAGTCGCCCGGCGCTTCGGCCGAGGCGGGGAGCGAGGGAGGGCATGCCGAGGGGCGCGCGGCCGGCTCCAGCGGCAACGGACTTGGGACGAATGCCCGCGTCGCCCAGGCAGGCGAGGGACGTCGCACCGCGGGAGCCCGTGCGGGCGGCGCTGTGGGCTCCGACGACGGAGACAGTCGCGGCGGGGGCTCCCGGGACGGAGGCCCT